>WNEQ01000488.1_pt1 | contig 21336 bp, 18 predicted proteins | sample 5399971 | NCBI WGS metagenome assembly WNEQ01 (sample SAMN13153330, study PRJNA577476) | soil metagenome | isolation source: 20 cm grassland meadow soil 2 days after 1st rain plot 5 | place: USA:California | collected 2015-09-18
CGCCTTCGGCCAGAAGAAGTCCTTGCGCCCGATCAGCAGGCCCCCGCGGACAAACAGCATCTGGAGGTCAACTGCAGTGCCTGCGCCGGGACCTGCCTGGCGACACCGATCACGTCCTGCTCGGTGGAGGCGGTCTGGGTCACCCGCTGTTTCTCGAGGGTGCGCTCGATCTTGAAGATCCGGTCGCGGAGCCGAGCTGCTTCCTCGAACTCTTCCCGATCGGCCGCGGCCTGCATCTCAGCGCGCAGGCTTTCAAGGAGCTCGCGGTCCCGTCCTTCCAGGAACTGCCGCACCTGCTTGACGATCTGATGGTACTGGTCGCGCGTCTGGTTGCCGACGCAGGGGGCCATGCAGCGTTTCAGCTCGAACTCGATGCAGGGCCGTTCAGCCGTGCCGTCAATCTCGATCTCGCAAGTGGCCAGCGGGAACACCTTGCGAATCACCTTGAGCGTTTCCCGCAAGGCCCCGGCCGGCGTGTAGGGACCGTAGTACAGGGCGCCGTCTTTCTGGACTCGCCGCACGATCGAAAGACGCGGGAAGTTCTCTTTGATGGGCAGGCGGAGATAGGGGTATTGCTTGTCGTCGCGCAGCACTACGTTGAAACGCGGGCGGTGCCGTTTGACCAGGTTGCTTTCCAGGATGAGCGCTTCTAATTCTGATCGCGTGACGATCGTCTCGAGATCGGTCATCTGGCTGAGCATGAGCGCAGTCTTCGGGCTGTGGTCGCCCCCCTTCTGGAAATAGGACCGCACGCGATCCGCCAGCACCCTGGCCTTGCCGATATACAGGATCTCGCCCCGCGCGCTCTTCATCAGATAGACAGGCAGGTGATCGAGCTTTGACTGCAGTTCGGGAGATACCGTGACCGCGTTCGCCATGCCGGAATTGTACGGCGCGCGGGTTGAGTGGAGCAAGTCGTCGGGGATGTTCGTCCTAGACGATCGCCGTGCCCGGCGGGCGCTCGATCAGCTCGATCTCGTAGCCGTCCGGGGCGTCGATGAAAATGAAGCGGCTGCCGGAGGAGCTTCTGGTGGGGCCGTCGGTGATCTTGATGTGCTTGGCGGTGAGGGCGCTGATAGTCTCGTCCAGGTTCTCGACTTCGAACGCAAGGTGGACCAGGTCTTCCTGGACCTTCACCGGTCCGCTGGGGGGAAAACTGCACAGTTCGATCAGCTCCTCGCTGTTGGGGACCTTGAGAAACGCGAGGTGCGACCCGCGCGGAGACGTCTTCCGTTCGAGCACCTCGAGCCCCAGCACGTCGGTGTAGAACTTGATCGTCTGGTCCATGTCGCTGACCCGCATCCGGGTGTGCAGCAGTTTCCTGACACGCATCGTGAGTCCCTTTCAAGTTTACTCGTGACGCGTGACGCGTGACGCGTTACGGGAGGTCTTCGCAGGCCCGACTGTTTTCCGCATCAGGATCTCGGCGGATCCCGGGATTAGAAAATTGGGGATGGGCCCGATCTTCTCGTACCCGTGCTTCTGGTAAAACCGGCGCGCCTCCTGGTTGAAGTCGGAGACGCACACAAACAGGTTTTTCGCTCGAGCAAACACCAGCCCTTCCAGATAGTTCAGCAGGATGCCGCCTAATCCCTTCCCGCGCGCGGACGGCGCGATGGCCAGCAGTTCTAGATAATCGCCCATGAGGAAGCGCGGCCGAAGGAGCGCCAGGCCGGCGACGGCGCCGTTGGTCTCGATGATGAATGCGTCGCGCCCTTGCGGCATGGCGCCGAACAGTCGTGCCCAGTCGGCGGAGGTGTAGCCCAGCCTCTTCCAGGGCTCCGAGTCGGCCAGCATCTGGACCACGGCTTCACGGTCTTCGGCCTTGTACGGTCTAATGGTTGGTTCTTTGCTCACAGTGATCCAGCAGGTCGGTGACGGTGACCGGTTGAAGACCCCGTTTGAGAACCAGATCCTGGTACAAATCCTCCACCACCTCACGCGTATGGAGCCCCTTGCCGTTCGCGTGGAACACGATCACGCTGCCGTTTCGCACGGTGGCCGTGAGTTGCTCGACCATGCGAGAGCGGGAGAGCCGAGGGTCGGGATCCCCAGAGACCACGTCCCAGAGAATAAACCGGAGCCCCAGCGCGCGCACGATCCCCACGGTCGCGTCGTTATATTCACCGTACGGCGGCCTGAACAGCGGCGCGCGGTGCCCGTACTTGGTCTCCAGCAGCGTGACCGCGGACGCGATCTCGCTGCGCTGGCGATCTGCGTCCAGCCTCGGCAGGTGTGCGTGGACCTGCCCGTGCGTGCCAAGCTCGAAGAAGGGCACCTCCCGCAACGCTCGGACCTCCTGCTCGTGGGTCGCCATCCATCGGCCGGACAGAAAGAACGTGGCCGGGATGCGCTTGGTCATCAGCATGTTGACAAGCTCGGCATCGTAGCCGGTGCCTTTCCGGACCGGGCACATGTCGAAGGTGAGCGCAATCGCTTTGCAGGTCGGTGGACCCACGCGGATGACTTGCGCCGCTCCGTCTCCGGTCCCGGCCGCCACCCCCCATATGATGGCCCACGCCGCGAAGGCCGAGCGAGACATCTGGTTCCGCATGCCGCCCAGTATACCCGAATCAATGGATTTGGGCTCAGGGGAAGCGGGAGATTGGGATTGACGGTCGAGCGTCATGGCTGGTATGGATAAGCTGAGGATGTTGTAAAAGCCCTCCAGCGGCGTTTGGGCACCCATTGCTCCAATAATGCAATGGGTATAACGCGAAAGGCCTCAACGTAGGGAACGAAGCCTACTGAAGGCAAAATAACTATCCGCGCCCATTTGATCGAAGGGCGCGGGTCAAGCAAAGCTTGGTATGTACCTCCTCGGGCTTATCACTCGCTGCGGCCTTGCCGGGCGGGCTTTTCCAGCATCCTCTGGGTTCCACACAGCGCCCTCTCGTCATCGTGAGAGTGACTCGTGGTCCCCGGGCTCCGGGGGGGGCAACAGTCTTTTGCTATGAATGGCCGCGATTGGCAGATCGGCCGCATCCTGGGCATCCCGATCAAGGTCCATGTATCCTGGTTCTTGATCTTCGGGTTCGTCACGTGGAGCCTGGCCACCGGGTATCTGCCGGAGTCGATTCCGGGCCTTTCGGTCCCGCGCTACTGGATGATGGGCGGCGTCGCTTCGCTGCTGCTGTTTGGGTCGGTTCTCCTTCACGAGCTGGGCCACTCGTTCGTGGCGCTGCGGTACCGAATCCCGATCCGCCAAATCACGCTCTTTGTCTTCGGAGGCATCGCCCAGATGCATCGGGAGCCGCCCGGGCCCCGAGCGGAGTTCCTGATCGCGATCGGCGGGCCGATCGTCAGCTTCGCCCTGGCAGGGCTGCTCCTCGGGTTGGTGTCTGTCGCTCAGACTCGGCCGGGTCTGGTGGCTCTCGGATTCCTGCTCGGCGCGATTAACCTCCAACTCGGGCTGTTCAACCTCATCCCCGGGTTCCCCCTTGACGGCGGGCGGGTGCTCAGAGCAGGCCTGTGGGCATGGTCAGGGGATTTCGATCGAGCCACACGGCAGGCTTCTCTCGCCGGCCAGGGGTTTGGAGTGGCGCTCGTGTCCCTGGGGACGGTGTTGCTGCTCGGCGCCGCCACCGGCGCCATGCCGGAGCCGCTGGCGGCGAACGGCGGGTGGATCATCCTGATCGGCGTGTTCTTGTTCGTCGCGGCCCGTGGCAGCCGGCGCCAGGCGTCCATCCGGTCCGCTCTCGCCCGGGTCGCGGTCGGAGATTTAATGGTGCGCGATGTGGTCACGATCAGCCCGGACCTCAATGTGGGTGAAGCGGTGGCTCAGCACTTCCTCCGGCACGGCTATGAAGGCTTCCCGGTCGTGGAGGACGGTCGCGTGGTCGGGATGGTGACGATCCATGACGTGCAGTCCCTGCCCCAGTCCCTCTGGCAATGGCGGCGAGTGCGGGACATTATGCAGCCCTGGTCGCCCGCGATGGAGATCGCCCCCGATGCGACGGCGTTGAAGGCGCTCGAGCAGATGCTTCGCGAAGGGCAGGGCCGCCTGGCGGCGGTTCAGGAGGGACGGCTGGTCGGCCTCATCACCCGTTCCGGCGTGAACCGGTTTTTGCAGCTTCGAAACCCACGCCGCTCAAAGAGTACAGATAGTTCTGAGTACTGAGTTATGAGTGCTGAGCTTATCGGAGGCCCCTATTCGCCCGCTCGGGCCACGGAGAGGTTCTGGGAGATCGCCACACTGACGAGATGCACCGCCAGCAGAAAGCCGTACACCACGCAAAAGAAATTGAACGCCGCCCGGGAAAAGTCCACCAACAGGATTGGCAGAAAGACCGCGAACAGGACGCTCGCGATCAGCGTGGCGAGCGTCAAACGCCGGCAGAACTCATAGGTCGGTTCTTCCTGGATCGGCTTCAACACCCTGGCGTAACGATCGGCCCGAGCCAGACAGGCCTGCTTCACGGATGAGTTGGACGGCCCCCGCCGGTACAAGAAGAAGTATCCTGCGATCAGAATGAGCCACGGGGAAGCCCACAGTGGCCAGAACCGCGTGCCCGCATACAGATTTGCGGTCACGAGGTGGCCGAACGAGGGCGAATAGAGCAGCCCGACCAGCAGCGGAGCCATGCGGGTATCCACGGGGGGCTTTCCGCTCGAACCCCCGTGAATCAGCTCCCGCTCGAACAGCGGGAACCCGTACTTCAGGACGGCGAGCGCGATGGCAGCGGTCATGGTCTTGTCCGGGATATACCACAAGCAGTGCTGCATCCAGTACACGAACGTCACTCCCAGACTCTTCCCCAACGTGGTACCGAAAACTGCTTGAAGGTGATGGCTCAGCACCTGCTGCCAGTCTGAGGCGAACCGGTCGAGAACGGCGGCCACCTGCGGGCTCAGCGCAAACGCGGTCTGTCCCGAGACGGCCGCCCCCACAAAGGCGCCGGGGATACTCATGACACAGCCGCCCAGGACGCCGAAGCTCGCCAGATACCACACATGGGAGATGATCGAGCCTCGAGCGGATCGCATGTACTTCCGAAACCAGGCTCGGCGCGCCATCAGGCCCCAGAAGACGCCCCCCGTCATGTTCACGAGAGACCAGGGGAAGATGGACAGCGCGGCCCCCGGCTCCGGATAGAGGAGCCAGTTCACGACCGAACTGGAGAGCAATCCGACCATCATGCCCCACCATGGACCCAGGAGGAACGCGGCCAGAGCCGTGCCGGTCATGTCGAGATAGAGAATGCTCTGCAACTGGCGGCTCAGCACGAGGCCGAGGTAATTGAGGAGGACCCCTGCCGCGGCGATGACGGTGATTTCGTGGACCAGGAGATAGGCGGAGACCTGGAACACCTTGGTCGGCGCCCGATGTCGGGAAAGGGGCGCTTCCTCGGCCTGGGCGCGCTGGGCCACGGGCTCAGCTTCTTTCTTGCGCGGGTGGGCCGTCGCGAGACGCTCTTTCAGGGTCAGGAACTTGTCCATGATCGAGAGGCACGCGGCCACAAACGCGGCGAGGGCCCCGGCGAGGATGAGGGTGTCCTGGTTCATGTTCATGCGCCAACCACTCCGTGCGTATGCTAACGAGCGAACGCCCTGATCCTACAACGGAACCTGCTCAGGCACCAGGAATTCGTGAAACGTGTGTTCAGTGAAATTCAGGGGGACATCGATGGCTGGCGGGGTACTTGCAGACGATGGACGATCGCCGCGCTAAAGAGCAGCAAGACCGCGGAATAGTACACCCACAAGAGAAACAGCACGACCACGAGCAGCGAGCCGTACATCCGGCTGTAGACCGTCAGGCTCGGCACATAGATGCTGAACAGGTGTTTGGCGCCCTCCCAGAGGAGCGCGAAGATCATCCCGCCAACGGCCGCATCACGCCAGAGGGGACGGGTCCGAGGGAGATACCGATAGAGGCAGGTCACGGCGGCCAACACGAGCAGGAACGGGAGGCTGTAGGACAGGAGGAACTCGTAGGTGGCGACTGCCATCGGACTGATGCCTCCGAACCCCGGCGCATAGAGGACGACCAGATCGAGGATTTGCGTTACGAGGTATGACAGAGTGAAGAGAGCTCCCACGAGCCCCAGTAAGGCGATGGAGATCGCCGTCGTCATCAACGGATGCCGCTGCCGCGGCGCCTCGAACACGACGTTCACGGCGTAATCCACCTCGTAGAATACTTGAAGTCCGAACCACGCGAAGGTCAGGAGAACCACCACATGGGAGACCTGCTCCCCGGCGACCCGCTCCATCTCTTCCGCGATCTCCGCCCCCAGGCTGGGCAGAAACCCCTGGAGGAAGGTGAGCAGTTGCTCAGAGCCATCTTGGTCGAGGCGCATGAAGAAACTGACCCCGTGGAGCAGGAGAAATACGATCGGAAAGAAAGAGAGAAGGGCAAAAAACGCCAGCGAGGCGGACAGGCTGGAGCAGCCGTGGCGTCGGAAGTCGGACACGGCGGCTAACAGCAATCGGAGGAAGGCCTTCACCCCGCTAGGATGCGGTCAAACGAGAGGGCCGTCAAGGAATAATGGTCAACGGCGAATGGGTCATGTTTGACCACGAGGAGAGATCGAGCGTCAATCGTCGGCGGTCATTTCAGGCTGAGCACCGCGTACGTGGTAACGGACACGAGCGGGTTCGGGTAGAGGCCGAGGAGGATCACGCCGGCAAGGGTGCTGGCCAGGACGATCGTCATGGCCGGCGACATGGCCAGGCGTGGTAACGGCCCCTCGACTGGCTCGGGGTCGCGCATATACATGACCATCACCACCCGGAGGTAGTAATAGGCGGAAACGGCGGCGAACAGCACGGCCACCACCGCCAGCCAGGTCAGTCCGGCCTTGACGGCGGCCATGAATAAATAAAACTTGCCGATGAAGCCGGCGGTGGGGGGAATCCCCGCGAGCGACACCATGAAGACCAGCATCAGGAACGCGGCCAGTGGCTGCCGCTTGGCCAGACCGGTGAAATCTTCGATCTCGTCGCCTTCCAGGCCTCCTTTGCGGAGCATCGCCACCACCGCGAAGGCCCCCAGGGTCATAAACGCATAGACCGCCAGGTAGAGCATGACGCTGGACACGCCGAGGGTTCTCACCGCGCCCTCCGCGTCCGTCTGCCCGGCCACGACCACCCCGATGAGCGCGTAGCCGGCGTGCGCAATGCTGGAATACGCGAGCATCCGTTTGATGTTGGTCTGGACGATCGCCACGACATTGCCCAGGACCATCGTGGCGACGCAGACCACGAGGAACAGGCCGTACCAGTTGGCCTTGAGCCCGCCCAGGCCTTCCAGAAAGACGCGCAGGAAGGCGCCGAAGCTGGCCGCCTTGGAGGCGACCGCCATGAAGGCGGTGACGGAGGTGGGCGCGCCTTCATAGACGTCCGGGGTCCACATGTGAAACGGCACGACCGCGATCTTGAAACCGAACCCGACCACCAGCAGGATCAGCGCGACCACGAGGGCCGGATCGTCGAGGCCGCGCGAACCGACCGCCGCAGCGATGGCGGCCAGGCGGGTGCTGCCGGCGACGCCGAACAGCAGCGAGATGCCGTACAGCAGGATCCCGGAGGAGAAAGCCCCCAACACGAAGTACTTCGCCGCGGCCTCGAGCGAGCGCGCCTCGAACCGCTTGAAGCCGGCCAGCACATACAGCGAGAGGGACATCAACTCGATGCCCAGGTAGATCGTCAGCAGGTCGGTGGCCGAGACCATGATCATCATCCCGCAGAGTGAGAGCAGGATGAAGCCGTAGTACTCGCCCAGATGGATCCGCTCCGTTCGTAGATACGCCAACGACATGAGAATGGTGAGGCCGCTCGCGAGGTAGAGCAACAGCTTCCAGAAACAGGCGTAGGGGTCGAGCAGCACCAGGTCGCTGAACGCGGACACCCGCAGGTGCATCTGCGAGGAGGTGACACCGGCACAGACCGCCAGCGACACCAGACTGAGCCAGGCCAGCCAGTCTTTTCTCGACGCAGGGGTGATCGGGTCCAGCCCCAGCACGAGGCAGGCTGCGGCCACGATGATCAGCTCCGGAAGCACGGCTGTGAGATCGGATAAGGGAAGAGTCATGGGTTGGGGACGGCGAGCGACACCTCCTCCAGGTCCACATGTTCGATCAGGTTGTTCACGCTGGCGTGCATCGCCGTCAGCACCGGGTTCGGGAAGAGACCGATCCAGAAGACCAGCACGACCAGCGGGACGAACGTAGCCATTTCGCGCAGGTTGAGGTCACGCAGCCGTTCCGTGTTGTGGCCGTCCGGGAGCCCGAAGGCCACGCGCTGGACCATCCACAGGAGATACACCGCGGCGAGGATGACTCCCAGCGCCGCGATCGCGGCCGCGGCCTGGCTCCAGAGAAACGTGCCCACCAGGACGAGGAACTCTCCCACAAAGCTGTTCGTGCCCGGGAGTCCCAGGGAGGACAGCGCAAAGATCACCAGGACGGTGGCGAAGCGCGGCATCGGCCGGGCGAGGCCGGCGTTGTCGGCGATCATGCGGCTATGCGTCCGTTCGTAGATGGCCCCCACGCAGAGGAAGAGCGCGCCGGTCGTGATGCCGTGGTTGACCATTTGCAGGACCGCGCCCTCGATGCCCTGGGCGTTCAGCGCGAAAATCCCCAGGGTCACGAATCCCATGTGGCTGACGCTCGAATAGGCGATCAACTTTTTCAGGTCGGCCTGCGCCAAGGCCATGTAGGCCCCGTACAGGATCGCGATCAGCGAGAGGGCCACCATGATCGGGGTAAAGGTCTCGGTCGCGTCCGGCAGCATCGGAAGCGTGAAGCGCAGGAAGCCGTACGCCCCCATCTTCAACAGCACGCTGGCCAGGAAGACGCTGCCGGCGGTCGGCGCCTCCACGTGCGCGTCCGGCAGCCAGGTATGAAACGGGAACATCGGGACTTTCACGGCGAACGCGACAAAGAAGGCCCAGAACACCCAGTTCTGAACGGTCGGCGAATATCCGACCCGGCTGAGGAGAAGCATGTCGAAGGTCTGCCCCCCGTGGAAGAACACGACGAGGATCGCGATGAGGAGCAGGACGCTGCCGACGAGCGTGTACAGGAAGAACTTCATCGCCGCGTACAACCGGTTCGGACCTCCCCAGACCCCGATGATCAGGTACATCGGGATCAGCATGGCCTCCCAGAACACGTAGAACAGCACGAGGTCCAAGGCCACGAAGACGCCCAGCATGGCGGTCTCCATGATCAGCATCGTCGCCATGAACTCTCTGATGCGGGCCTCGATGGCTTTCCATGACGCGAGCACGCACAGGGGGGTGAGGAACGTAGTGAGGAGGAGCAACGGCAGGCTGATGCCATCGATGCCGATGCTGTAGTTGATGGAAGGCGAGGCGATCCACGAGACCCGCTCCGTGAATTGCATACGCGGCGTAGAAGGGTCGAAGAGGAGCCAGAGCGGAAGCGAGAGACCCAGGTCGGCCAGCGCGACGACGAGGGCCGTCCATCGCACCAGCGACTCCTTGACGAAGAACAGCATCACCGCCCCCGCTAGCGGGAGGAAGACGACGGCCGTCAGCCAGGGGAAGCCGGTGGTCTGGATTGTTGGATCACTCATGATTGGTCAGGGAATCTGGTAATTGTGTAATTAAGTAATTGACTAATTACTGAATTACTTATTTACTTAGTTACTCACAAAAACAGATATACGCTCAAAATGAGAACGGCGCCGAGCGTCATGCCGAGCGCGTAATGTTGAGTCTGGCCGCTCTGCACGAGCCGCATCACCCACCCCCACCAGGCGATCGCGCGGGCCACCCCGTTGACCGCTGCGTCGATCATCGCCACGTCCACCCAGGTCCAGAGGCGGTCGGCCAGCCGGACTGTCGGTCGCACCACCGCGCGGTCGTAGGCCTCGTCCACGTACCATTTATTCAAGGAAAGGCGATACACCCGCTGCCATTGTCCCGCGAGCCGGTCCGGCAGCCCCGGCCATCTGACGTAGACGATGTACGCGGTTGCAATCCCGACGAGTCCCATCAACGTGGCGACCGCCATGATGCCGCCGGCGGCGGATCCCTCATGGTGGACTGCCAGGCCTCCGGGACCCGGGATGGCCGGCGCAAGGAAGCCGGGGATCGCGGGATACCCGACCGCGATGGACAGAAACGCCAGGATGACGAGCGGGACCGTCATCGTTCGCGAGGGTTCATGCAGGTGCCCGGCGTGCTGCGGATCCACCCGCGATTGGCCCCAAAAGGTCACGAACACGAGGCGAAAGCTGTAGAACGCCGTGAGCGCCGCCGTCACCAGGGCGACAGCGGCGAGCGTTTTGCCCAGCGCGCCGGCTGACCAGGCCTCAACCATGATCTCGTCCTTGCTAAAAAAGCCGGCGGTGAAGGGGAATCCTGCCAGAGCCAAGGAGCCGATCACGAAGGTCCAGTAGGTCACCGGCAGCTTGTCCTTGAGTCCCCCCATCTTCCGCATGTCCTGCTCGTGGTGGAGCGCGATGATCACCGACCCGCATCCCAAAAACAGGAGGGCCTTGAACGCGCCGTGGGTGAGCAGATGGAAGATCCCGGCCGCGTAGGCGCCCAGCCCGCAGGCCATCATCATGAATCCGAGCTGGCTGACGGTGGACCAGGCCACCACGCGCTTGATGTCATACTGCGTCAGCGCGATCGTGGCCCCGAGGAGCATCGTGGCGGTGCCGGTCACCGCGACCACGTCCATCGCCGCCGCCGACAGGTTGTAGAGCGGCGCCATCCGCGCCACCATGAACACGCCGGCGGTCACCATGGTAGCGGCGTGAATCAACGCCGAGATCGGCGTGGGACCTTCCATGGCGTCCGGCAGCCACACATGGAGCGGCACCTGCGCCGATTTGCCCACCGCTCCCAGGAACAACAGCAGGCAGATCATGGTCACCGTCGAGACCTCCCACGTGCCCCCGATGGGACTCAAGAGATTGACGGTTTCTCCCGTGAGATCGGCCGCCTGGGCAAAGACATGGCGATATTCCAACGACCCGAAGGTCAGCCACACCAGCAACACCCCCAACAGAAACCCGAAATCTCCCACCCGATTGACGATGAAGGCCTTGGTCGCCGCAGCGCGGGCCGTTGCGCGCTCATACCAATGGCCGATCAAGAGGTAGGAGCACAGCCCGACCGCCTCCCAGAAGACGAACAACTGCAGGAAGTTGTCGGCCATCACCAGCATGAGCATCGCAAAAGTGAACAAGGCGATGTAGGCGAAGAACCGGGCATAGCCGCGCTCGCCGTGCATGTAGCCGATCGTATAGACGTGCACGAGCCCGCTGACGATCGTCACCAGCAATAACATGACGGCGGTGAGGCGATCGAAGTAGAGGCTGAGCTCGATGCGGAGATCTCCGGAAGTCAGCCAGGTATAGAGGGGGATCGTCACATTTCTTCCGCCCGCGACCTCATCGAACACGAACAGTGAGAAGAGAAACGAGGTCAGGACTGCCGGCACGGCCACGAGGTGAGCCCGGTCCTTGATCCAGTGGCCGAAGAGCCCCAGGATCAGGAACGCGGCAAGCGGAAGGAGCGGAATCAACGTGTATAGCAGAGATTCCAAACGGCCTCGTTCACTCGTTACTCATGACTCGTTACTCATAACTTCGTTACCATTTCAGTAACTGAAACTCGTCCACGTTGATGCTGGACCTGCTCCGGTACAGGGCGATGATGATGGCCAATCCGACCGCCACCTCCGCCGCGGCGACGGTGAGCGCGAAAAAGACGAACACCTGGCCGGCGATGTTCTGGAAATAATACGAGTAGGCAACGAAGTTGATGTTCGTGGCATTCAGCATCAGCTCGACGGACAGCAGAATGATAATGATGTTCCGGCGGATCAGAACGCCCACCACGCCGGTGATGAAGACGATCGCGCTCAAGGTGACGTAGTAGCTCAGAGGAACCATTTTCGTTAATCGTTATTCGTTAATCACAAAGCGATGTCTAACTTCTTTCCACTCACTGCCTGTTTTTTTCGTTTAACGTTTAACGAGTAACGTTTCACGCTTGTTTCTCAAAGAGATCTCGTTTCGCCAGGACGATCGCGCCGATCATCGCCACGAGCAGGATCAGCGAAGCGACCTCGAATGGGAAGAGGTAGGTCGTGTACAGCACGTCGCCGATCGTCTCGGTGTTCCCGACAACCTGGGCGACGCTCCCGGGCGGCGGCATGGCGGGGAGGTCGGACTCCCTCCGCTGGAACGCCAACAACAGCACTTCGGTGACGATGACCAGCCCCATGAACGCGCCGATCGGGAGCTGGGGATGATAGCGGTCCTCGCGTTTGACGTTCAGCAGCATCACCACGAACAGGTAGAGCACCAGAATGGCGCCCGCGTACACGATCACCTGCACGGCAGCCAGGAACTCGGCGTGCAGCGTCACGTACAGCCCGGCCACATGGAAAAACATGATCAGCAGGGAGAGGACGCTGTAGATGGGATTGCGAAGGGCCACCACCAGGAGAGCGGTCAGGATGATGACGCCAGCGAGGTAATAGAAGAAGAACAGTCCCACGTCGCGCCTAGCCTGGATTCTTCATGAATGCCGTCGCGAGACGGCCGAGACCGAAGCCCGCCGGGGCTTCTCGCAAGTACGGCCGACGGAGGCGTACGGGGTACCCGTTGCTCATGAGAGTGCAACGGGTCATCGGTACGTCGAGGGTGTAGGGCGCGGAGAAAAGCCCATGGCCCATTGCAATCGGGGGAGCAATGGGCACCCCGCAAGAGGATCGGATGTCGTAGTAGGCATTCATGGAGAGTCCTGGCTTAACTATTTTTGGGAGGCAAATGCGTGAACGCGACGTTGAAGAAGGCCACGTTCGGATGCTGCAGTTCCAGTCTCTTCTCCCGCACCGGGAACGCCCGGTCCCCGATGGCCAGGAGTTGCTCCTTGTTCAAATAGAGGTGGCGCTTGTCATAGACGGCCCACTCGTACTCGCGGGTCATGCCCAGCGCGTCCACCGGGCAGGCCTGTACGCATAGGCCGCAGAAGAGGCAGCGGGTCATGTCCATGTAATACTCTTTGGCGTACCGCTTCGTGGGCTCCCCGGGTACCTCCGCGCTGATCACCTTGATGACCCGCGAGGGGCAAGCGGCCTCGCAGAGGTCGCAGCCGACGCACTTCTCGATGCCGTCGTCATACCGGAGCAGGGAGAGCATCCCGCGGTAGCTGTCCGGCAAGGTCCGCTTCTCGTGGGGATACTGCAGCGTGATCGGCTTGTAGTGCAGCAGGTGCCTGAGCGTGGCGTTCATGCCCACGAGGATCTCGTAGAAAATGATCGTCTTCAGCCACGTTTTGAATTTCGCCAGCATTTCTCAACTCTCAGCTAGCAGCGAATAGCTGATAGCAAGCAGCCTGAACTTCTAAGTCTTTGCTATTCGCCGTTCGCTACTCGCTCTTCGCTTCATTTCGGAAACAAATACGCCGCGATGGCGGTGATCAGAATGTTTCCCAGGGCGATGGGAAGCATCACCTTCCACCCGAACCGCATGAGCTGGTCGTACCGCAAGCGCGGCAGCGTCGCGCGCAGCCAGAAGAACAGGAACAAAAAGAAATAGACTTTGACCGCAAACCAGATGGTCGCGGACAGCCACAGCAGATGCGCCAGGGAGCCGTGGAACTGCAGGAACGGCGCCGGCGCGTTCCACCCGCCCAGGAACAGCGCGGCGGCGATGCAAGAGACCAGGATCATGTTAGCGTATTCAGCCAGGAAGAAGAACGCGAACCGCATCCCGCTGTACTCGGTGAAGAAGCCCGCCACCAACTCGCTCTCGGCCTCCGGCAGGTCGAACGGCAGCCGGTTGGTTTCCGCCACCGCCGAGATGACGTACACGACGAAGGCGAAGATTTGGGGGAACGGCGGGGCGAAGATGAACCAGTTCCAGAACCAGCCGGTCTGAGCCTCGGTGATCTTGACCAGGCTCAGCGAGCCTGCCAGCAGCAGCACGCCGACGATCGCCAACCCCACGTTCAGTTCGTAACTGATGACCTGGGCCGCAGACCGCAAGCCACCGAGCAACGAATACTTGCTGTTTGAAGCCCAGCCGCCCAGGATGATCCCGTACGCGCCGATCGACGTGAACGCGAGGATGTACAAAATCCCTACGTTAATGTCGCTGATCACGAACGGCTTGAACTGGACGCCAAACACCTCCACGGTCAGGTCAGGCCCGAATGGAATGACGGCGAAGCCGATCAACGCGGGCACCAGGGCCAGGAGGGGCGCCATGCTGAACAGGAACTTGTTCGCTCCGGCCGGGACGATGTCCTCCTTGAAGAACAGCTTCAGTCCGTCGGCGACGGGTTGGAGGATGCCGTAGGGTCCCACTTCCATCGGTCCCATCCGGTCTTGCATCCAGCCGAGCACCTTGCGCTCCGCCAGCGTGAGAAACATCACCGTGAGCAGCACAACGCCCATCACGACTGCAATCTGGGTGAGCGACAAGGCGAGCTTGACTCCGACTTCAACCACAGTTCCTCCCCATTCGTTAAACGTTATTCGTTAATCGCGACCCCGGGTAAGCCAAGTAATTAAGTAAGTGAGTAATTGGTAATTACTCACTTACTTATTTACTCAGTTACTATCGCCAACGAATAACGGTTAACGATTCTCAATTTTCTCCACCTTCACCTGAGTCGTCTTGAAATACGGCACCTGCGTCTGAGGATCTGTGGAGACACTCAGCAACCGACGCGCATCCTCATCAAAATGTTCCGGAAACAGAGCCAGACCCTCGGGTACGCGGTCCAGCAGTTTGACTGTCGTGGTCATCTGACCCAGTCCGTTCGAGAGTCGGACGCAATCTCCGTCAGCGATGCCAAGTCGGCCCGCGTCGGCGGGGTTCAGCCCCAGCGCGCCGGTCGCCTGGATCTGAAGCAGACCCTTCGACCGGGTCGAGAGTTTCCCGGAATGGAACAGCGTCTGACCCACCACCAGCGTTAAACCGGTAACGCGGGGCACCCGTTTCAATCCCGGAGCAACGGGTCCCCGTCCCCGGTCACGCGCCACAGCCTCAGGCCGGCCCGACTCGGCTGAGTTCGTCGCAGGCTGAGCCCTGTCGAAGGGCCTCTCGCCCGGGAGCTGATAACGAGCCGCCACATCCTCGGCGTACCCCTCCCGGAGGTAACGATCCACGGCCGCGTTGTCCGGCCGCGGCGGGGTCGGCGCCGGCCCCAGCAGGCCGTAGCCGGGAATCAGATTTCTGATCTCCTTCAGGATTTCCCTGGCCTCTCCGTACTCGATCGGGTAGGCCATCAGCACCGAGAGGGCGGAGAGGATTTCCCAGTCCGGTCGGCTCTCGCCGATCGGCTCGATCGCGCGCCGGACCGCCTGCACGTGCCCCTCGGTATTCGTAAAGGTGCCGTCCTTCTCCGCGTAGGAGCAGGCCGGCAGGACGACATGGGCCAGCGCGGCGGTCTCAGTCAGAAACAGTTCCTGGCAGACGAGCAACTCCAGCCGTTCCAAAGCCTCTTTGACCCCTGCCCCCTGCGGTAGCGAGCTCACGGGGTTTTCCCCTACGATGAACATGGCTTTCACGGTGCCGGCCCGTCCCTCCTCGAGAATTTCCATCAGCGTCTTGCCCGGTCCTTTCGGCAGCTCTTCCTTCCAGAAGCCGGCAAGGCGCGCGCGAGCGGTCTGGTCGTTCTGGTCGAAAGGCCCCGGCAGATACTCCGCCGCCGCCCCCATCTCCACCGCTCCCTGGTCGTTGTTCTCCTCGGCGAGGGGACCCAACCCGCATCCCGGTCGGCCGTGCTGCCCGGTCAGCAGCAACAGATCCAGGAGATTCGTCAGGATGCCGGTGCTCCCCGGGGTCCGCAGCACGCCTTGTCCGACCAGAATGACGGCTCGTGGCGCGCGGGCGAAGGAGCCGGCTGCCTCGACGAGAGCCTTGGATGGGGTCATGGCGGCTGCTTCCACGTTCGGCCAGGACAGGGCCTGCACGGCCTGACGAAGGGCTTGCACGTAAGCGGGAGCCCGCTGCGACAGGGCTGGGTCAATGAGGCCCTCCTCAACCACCGCCTTGATCAGCCCCAGCACGACGGTCCCGAACCGCTCAGGATGGACACAGAAATGATGCGCGGACAAGTTGGCGATGTTGCTGATGGTCCCGACCGCCGGCACCAACGCTTCAATCGTCAGCAACCTGGCCCCCCGCTTCTTGACCGCCTCTTTCACCTTGAGGCCGGTGATCGGGTTGGTCTCGGTGATGTTCGTCCCGACCAGCAACAGGGCATCAGCGGCCACGATGTCTTCGAAGGTCACCGTCCAGCGATGTGTGCCCTGCACGCGACGGAGCGCCCGAACTCCGTTGATGTGCCCGTAGCGGGCACTGCTGTCGATCTTATTCGAGCCGATCACCAGTCGCATGAACTTCTGGAAGACGTAGAGGTCCTCGTTCGTGCAGCGCGAAGCGATCAAGCCGGCGAAGGCCTCCGCCCCATGCGTGAGCTTCAAGCGGATGCAGGTCTCCGCGATGAGCTCGAGGGCTTCCTCCCAGGTTGCCTGGACCAGTTTGCCGTCGCGCCGGATGAGGGGATGCTGAAGGCGGTCCGGGTGCGTGCTGACGTGGTACCCGAAAAAGCCCCGCGCGCACAGGTCGCCGTTGTTGCGGCCGGCGCCGTGGGCGGACATGACCTCGATCAGGTCGTTCTGCTTGGTCTGAATCGTGATCTGGCAGCCGTCCCCGCAGTACGTGCAAATGGTGTCGGCTCGCTTCAGCATCCACGGACGGAACTCGTACATGGACAGGCGGCTGGTGAAGGCGCCGACCGGACAGATCTGAACGCACCCCCCGCAGAACTCGCAGTCCAATTCATGGTTGGTGAAGTGCTTGATCTCGGTCATCGTCCCGCGGCCGGCCGGCGCCAGCGCTTTGACATCCATCACTTCGTCGCAGTACCGCACGCAGCGCAGGCATTGGACGCACCGGTTCATCTGCGTCTCGATCAACGGGCTGAAGTACTCCTTCTGGAACACCCGCTTGACCTCGATGAACCGGCTGGTGGTCGGCGTGTACTCATGCGAAAAATCCTGCAGGTCGCAGCGGCCGCCCTGGTCGCAGACCGGGCAGTCCAGCGGATGGTTGGCCAGGATAAACTCCAGCACCGACTTGTGCGCTTGGGTGACGACGGGCGTCGCGGTGCGCACCACCATGCCCTCGGCAACCGGCGTGCTGCAAGAGGTCTGCAACTTCGGCGTCTTCTCGATCTCCACCAAACACATGCGGCAGTTGGCGTCCCACTTCAGCTTGGGGTGGTAGCAGAAGTGGGGGATCATCACCCCCATCTGCCGCGCCGCCTCGATGACAAGCGTGCCCTTCGGAGCCGTGACCGGTATGCCGTCGATTGTCAGGTGAACCATTTCTTCATTCATACAATCGCTCAATGCCGGCCGGCCATGGGCAATATCAGTTCCGGCAGACCGGCCAGCCCGGCCGCGTCAGCTTCCCGGATCAGCTCCTCGTACTCGTCACGCCAGTGCTGCAGCGTGCTCAGGACCGGGGCGATCGCGGCATCCCCGAAGGCGCAGACCGTGCGGCCTGCGATGTTCTGACAGAGATCCGTCAGGGTTTCAAGATCCTCCATCCGCCCCCGTTTCGAGACGATGCGGCGCATGGTCTGCACCAACCAGGATGTGCCTTCGCGACACGGTGTGCACTTCCCGCAGGACTCGTGATAGAAGAACTCCATCAACCGCAAGGCAGCCCAGACCATGCTGGTCCCTTCTTCCATCACTGTGACGCCCCCCGAGCCGAGCATCGAGCCGGCCTGGGCCACCGACTCGAAATCAAGCTTCACGTCCAGGTGCCGGTCGGTAAAGAACGCCGCGGAAGCCCCGCCGGGGATGATCGCTTTGAGTTTTTTGTCGGATCGCATCCCGCCTGCGTGTTCGTCAATCAATTCGCGGAACGTGATCCCCATCGGGACCTCGTAGTTGCCGGGCCGTTTGATGTGCCCGCTCACGCAAAAAATCCTGGTGCCGGTGCTTTTGGGCGGGGATCCGATGGAGGCGAACCATTCGGCCCCCCTGTTGACGATGTGGGGAAGATTGGCCAGCGTCTCCACGTTGTTGACCACGGTCGGCTTGTTGTAGAGGCCGTGCGTGGCGGGGAACGGCGGCTTGACCCGGGGGAGCCCGCGTTTGCCTTCCAGGGATTCCAGCAGCGCGGTCTCTTCCCCGCAGATGTACGCACCGGCGCCGCGATGCAGCCACATCTCGATGTTCACGCCGGTGCCCAGGATGTTCTGGCCGATGTAGCCCTTGGCCCGAGCTTCGCCGAGGGCCTGCTCCACGATCCGGGCCCCGAGCGCAAATTCTCCTCGTATATAAATGTAGGCGGTCTCGGAGCCGATAGCGTAGCAGGCGATCGCCATGCCCTCCAGCATCTGGTGCGGGTCGCGCTCGATCAATTGGCGATCCTTGAAGGTTCCGGGCTCGCTCTCGTCCGCGTTGCAGCAGAGGTACTTGGGGCCCTGATAGTCCTTCGGCAGGAAGGTCCACTTCACCCCGGTCGGAAAACCCGCGCCTCCGCGGCCGCGCAGGCCGGACTTCTTGACCATGTCGGTGACCTCGGTGGGCGGAATCTTGCCCAGGACTTTCTTCAGCGCCTGATAGCCCCCCGTGCGCTCGTAGTCGGCGAGCGAGCCGGTGTAGCCCGGCGTCTCCATATTCTTGAGCAAAATCTTTTCGTATCGTGGCATCTTTTACTCGTTACGCGTGACGCGTCACGGGTTCTGGTTCCGGCAGCATGAACGGCCCGCTTTTCAACGGAGAGGTGCCATCGCGCTTGAGGTCGGCCAGAATCCGATCCACTTTCTCTTCGGTCAGCCGCTCGTAGTAATCGTCGTTGATCTGCATCATCGGCCCGGTGCCGCAGGAAGCCAGGCACTCCACCGTGCTCAACGTGAAGAGGCGATCCGGGGTCGTTTGCCTGGGCCTGATCCCCAGCCGCGCGTGCAACCACTCCAGCAGGTTGTCCGACCCGACCAGCGCGCACATCAGCGACTTGCAGACCTGGATGTGGAACTTCCCGATCGGCTTGAGGGTCAGCATCGTATAGAAGGTGACGACCTCGTAGACCTGGGGGGGCGTCAGCCGCAAAATACGAGCAATCTCCTTCATCGCCGTCTCGCTGACATAGCCTTCTTCACGCTGCGCCAGGTTCAGCAGCGGCAGCAACGCCGACCGCCGCACGGGATATCGGCTGATGATCTGCTCGATTTCGTCTTCGTACTTCTCACGCAACATGATGGCTCCGAATAGAATTCTTCTTCACCCTCCAATAGAACCGGTAGGTGATCTACCTTCGGGCCGCAGGGCGCGTCCGCCGAGGACCGAGGCCAGACTATTTGCCCCGTTCTTCCTCATTCACTTTCAGTGAGGCGGGAGCCAGGATGTTTCTAACTGCGCGCGTCCAACGAGGGCCTTCTGAGGCCGCGCGTTGCGCGAGCACGAGAAACACCTGGCTCCTCGGCCTCATCTGTCAGACTCCCCATTCCGCCTTCTTCGCTCTCATCCATCCGGTGGAGTTGGGCTCAGCGCGGATGGGCGGGCTGCCTCCAACTGCGCGCATCGAGCGAGCACAGCTTCTTCGTGCGCGCTCTGCGAGCACTGGAGGCAGCCTGCCCGCCGCTTTCCGAGCCAGCCTTCACCGGTCACATTCTCCCATGACAATATCGTACGTGCCGAAGATCGTGATGATGTCCGCGACGAGGTAGCCTCGCGCCATGTGGTCGAAGGCCCCCATATGGACGAAGGAGGGGGCCCGGATCTTCATTCGGTACGGGCGCGCGCTGCCGTCGCTGATGAGGAAGAAACCCAGCTCGCCCTTCGGCGCTTCGGTCGCACAGTAAGTCTCACCCTTGGGCGGCTTGAAGCCCTGCGTAAAAATGATGAAGTGGTGGATGAGGCTCTCCATGTCCCGCATGACTTTCTGTTTTGGCGGTGGGATGATCTGGGGAACATCCGCGATGATGGGCCCGTCCGGCATCTGGGCCAGGCATTGGCGGATGATCCGGGAGCTCTGGCGCATCTCCTCCATCCGGACCCAGTAGCGGTCGTAGGTGTCGCCGTTCTTGCCGACCGGGACTTCCCACTCCACCTTGTCGTAGGCGTCGTAAGGCTCGAACTTCCGGACATCGTAGGCGACCCCGGATCCCCGCAGCACCGGACCGGTCAGGCCGAAGTTGATCGCATCCTCCCCGGAGATCACCGCAACATTCTTGGTGCGGGCAATCCAGATCCGGTTGGACTGGAGCAACTCGTCATATTCCCGGATGCGGTCCGGGAACGTGTCCAGGAAGGCGTTCATTCTGGACACGAGATCCGGGGTGAAATCGCTGTCGACGCCGCCGATGCGGTAGTAGTTGAGGGTCAACCGGGCGCCGCAAAGCTTCTCGAACATGTCCAGCAGGACCTCCCGCTCGCGAAAGGTCCAGAAGAAGACCGTCATTGCGCCGATGTCCAGCGCTTGCGTGCCCAGCCAGAACAGATGGCCGATGATCCGTTGCATCTCGGCCACGATGGCCCGGATGTACTGAGCCCGCTCGGGGATCTGAATGCCCAGCAGCTTCTCGACCGCGCGGACGTAGGCGTAGTTGTTGGTCATCGAGCAGATATAGTCGAGGCGATCCGTGTGCGGGATAATCTGCATGTATGCCAGACCCTCGGCCAGCTTCTCAACGCCCCGATGCAGGTAGCCCAGATCAGGCGTGGCTTTGACGATCCGTTCTCCGTCAAGTTCGAGGACGACCCGAAGCACGCCGTGCGTGGCCGGATGCTGCGGGCCCATGTTCAAGAGCAGTTCTTCGGTCCGGTGCGAGGAGGACGAGACGGACTGGGCCAGAAATGGCTGCTTCTGTTGCTCGGGAACTTCGCTTTCAACCGGCGCCGCGGGTTCGTCCAGTCTCGGCAGGAAGTCGAAGCGGCTCCGCCAGCCTTTCCCCTCCGTGGGGAAGTCTTTCCGGAGCGGATACCCCTCGTCGTAGTCCTCCGGCATCAGGATTCGTCTCAAATCAGGATGGCCGCTGAACCGGATGCCCATGAGGTCGTACACCTCGCGCTCCATGAAGTTCGCGCCTTTCCAGACGCCGGTCACCGACGCGATCGTGGGATCATCCTCGGTCACGCGGGCCTTGAGCCGGATCCGCGTGCGGTGGGGAAGGGACAACAGATGGTAGATGACCTCAAAGCGCTCCGCGTCCTCGGGATAGTCGGCCGAGCAGATGTCGGTGATGTGATCGAACGCGGCTGCCGGGTCATCGTGCAGGAACGTCGCGATCTCCACGATGCAACCGGCGGCGACACGCGCTGAGAGTTCCGAGCGCGCCTGGTCTTCATGCGTCGACAGGACGGCCTCCGGGAA
>WNEQ01000452.1_pt1 | contig 21317 bp, 30 predicted proteins | sample 5399971 | NCBI WGS metagenome assembly WNEQ01 (sample SAMN13153330, study PRJNA577476) | soil metagenome | isolation source: 20 cm grassland meadow soil 2 days after 1st rain plot 5 | place: USA:California | collected 2015-09-18
GGCGAGAGGTCTACGCAGACACCAAAGTCAGTATCTACGTCAAGCGTGGAACATGAGTCACCGCCTCGGTTGACGATGGCTCATACCGCCCGTTTGCGTAGTTGCGCCTGACCGCGAACAGATCCAGCAACATGCGCAGGCCGTCCTGCAGCACCCGAACCTTCGAGCCCGGCTGGTCCGCCCAGTTGACCGGCACCTCGGCGATACGGTACCCGCGGCGTTGGGCCACATAGAGGAGTTCCAGATCCAACCCGTAGCCGGCGACGAGCGCCGCCCCAAAAAGATCCCGGGCGACCGTCTTCCGAAACAGCTTGAAGCCGCATTGCGTGTCGCTAATCCCGGGAATCCCCAGCCGCTGCACGATCCAATTGAACGTATTCCCGAGCACGCTTCGGTGCCACCGGGCTTTGACGGTGTACCGGCGATCTCGCGATGCCAGGAAACGGGAGCCGATCGCGATGTCCGCGCCAGTGCCGATGGCAGCTTCCAAGCGCTCCAGTTCCTGAATAGGGGTCGCCCCATCCGCGTCCGCCATGAGCTGGAATTCACCCCGCGCCACCTGCATGCCGGTGCGGACGGCGCACCCCTTGCCGGTGTTCTGGGCCAGCCGAAGAAGTCGGACCGCCGGTTCTTTTGTTCGGAACTGCTCGACCAGTGCGGCGGTTCCGTCATGACTTCCATCGTCCACGACCAGGACTTCGTAAGGCTTGCCACGCCGTCCTAAGTAGCCGGTGATCTCAGTCATATAGGGAACGAGACGCTCGCGCTCGTTGTAGGCGGGGATAATGACGGAAAGATGAACGGTTTCGCTCTCGTAGAGAGTCGTCACAGGGGCTCCCTGGGTTTTAGCCCGCATTATTCATGAACGCTTCTGCTGTAATCGCGGATTCGCTGCTACGACAAGCCTGCATGAGGCTTCCGCGGCATGCAGGCGGGCGGGCTCGCCGCTCAGTCGGTCAACGTATTCCAGGGAATACGCCTCCCTCCCTCGCGCCTCCGCGCACCCGTCTCGCGACGCGACTGCGCGATTTCGCCACGAACCGTCATGAATAATGCGGGCTAGGTGGGCGACAGCCTAGCTGAGGCCGGCCTAGATTGCAAGACAGGGGATGGGCTTGACAGATCGGCCTCGCTCGCGCGAACGTATAGATGATAGCAAGTAGCAAATAGCGAATAGCCGGTAGCTCAGAGCCTGGAGCCATTGGCTGCTCGCTGCGAGCTACCAGCTAGAAGAGGAGGTGTGCCATGCGCTTGTTGGGACTCGTGGGAAAGCCTGTCGGTCTGTTGCTGGGAGCGGCCTCCCTGTTCGCCTGCGCCTCCATGGTTCCGCCGAGCCGTATGGTCGAATACGTCGGGCCCCAGGCGGTGAACGAGCCGCTTTCGGCCTCACCGCTGCCGCAAGGTCCTCTTCGGGCCGGTCTCGTGCTGGTCTCAGACACCACGGCCTCCGATGCCGCGCCCGCCCTTCCTGACGAGGCGCTGAACCGGCTGGCCGAGTCATTGCAGCGGCAGATCAACGAATTTCTTCCATCTCTCAGGATCGAGCGCATCCTGCCTGCCGAGGGTATCCGGCCCGGGGGCGATATCTCTCAGTTCAGCGAGCTCGGGAAGAAGCATGGATTGGACTACGTGGCGGTTGTGGTGGCGTCCAGCACCGAGCAGGAATACCCCATGACCCTTTTCCTGGGATGGGTGTCTCACAGCCAGCCTGGCTTGCGGCGCGACAACTGGTCGCTCATGGAAGTCGCCTTGGTGGATGTGAAGAGCGGGCGGTCCTTGCTCCGCGCCGAGGGGCGAGGCTGGGCCACGCTGGATCGTCCGATGGCGCCCGGCATTAACCAGTGGTATCCGGTCATTTGGCGGCGTCCGCAGGATCCGAACTGGCGCTGGTGGCCGCCGACCTACGCCGGCGCGCCCAATACGCTGCGAGTCATCGCGATGAATGAAGCGGCAAAACGCCTGCTGATGCACCTGCAGGACGCCTGGATCCAGAAACGCCAGGCCGAACTGACCGCCGCGAGTGGGTAAGTTCGCGGTCCCTCCCGGTCGTCCTCCCAACTCGGCGTGTCCCGTTCGATCTTCTCCCTGGCAGACCAGCTATTCCGGAGCCGGGAGGGAGGTTTTTTGTCTTTGAAGGCGGGAGAGTGGTTGGTGTAGAATGAGCCGTTCTGCGCCTGGCGGATCAAGAGGCGAGCGGCGGTAAGCGGAAACGACCGAGCCGATGAACCTAACGAAGAATTGAGGTCATACGTATGCTGATGAGCAGCCAAGGATCGTTCAGACGTCACCTGTGCGGATGGGGAGCGGTGTTGCTCTCCGTGACGGCGGTCGGAGTCACGGCCCCGGTCGGTCGTTCCGGCTGGTTCACGTTGCCCGTCGTTGAGGCCGCAATGCCGGCACAACTGGCGCAGGGGTTTGCGGACATCGTCAAGAAAGTGACCCCGGCGGTCGTCAATATCGCCGTCACCGGGGGCGAGAGTACCCGCAGGCCGGGAGGGCCCCGGCGACCTCCGCTTCCACCGGGCCCGTTCGGAGGGCCTCCCGAAGGGCCGCCAGGCGAAGAACCCCCCGGGATGGAGCCACCCCCCCTGCCAGGGCCTCCAGGCCGTCCGGATCAGAGCGCGGGGTCTGGTGTCATTCTGGATTCCAACGGCTTCATCGTGACCAACAACCACGTGGTCGAAAACGCCACCCAGATCACCGTCACGCTGAGCGATAAACGTGAGTTTCCGGCGAAAGTAGTGGGGACTGACCCGAAGTCGGACCTGGCGGTCGTCAAGATCGAGGCGGAGAATCTGCCCTCGCTCAAATGGGCCGATTATGACAAGCTGCAGGTGGGCGATGTGGTGCTGGCGGTCGGCAGTCCATTCGGCTTGAGCTCGACCGTCACGCTCGGGATTATCAGCGCGCTGGGCCGCGGGAATGTGGGGATCGCCGACTATGAGGACTTCATCCAGACCGACGCCGCGATCAACCCGGGCAACTCGGGTGGGGCGCTGGTGAACCTGAACGGCGAACTGATCGGCATCAACACCGCTATCTTCTCCAGAACCGGAGGGTCGGAAGGCATCGGGTTCGCGATTCCCAGCAGCATCGCGCTGGACATCGTGGACAGCCTGGTGAAGACGGGCAAGGTCGTGCGAGGATGGATGGGGATCGCGATCCAGGAGATCACGCCGGCGCTGGCCAAGTCGTTCAAGCTCCCGGAGCACCGCAAGACCGGCGTGCTGATCAGCGATGTCAACGAAGAAGGTCCGTCGGCGAAGGCGGGCCTCAAGCGGGGTGACGTGATCGTCGGGTTTGATGACAAAGAGATCCAGAACGTCAGCCAGCTTCGGAATATGGTCGCGCGCACGCTGGTAGGGCGCAGCGCCAGGGTGAAGGTGCTGCGGGACGGCAAAGAGCAGCTCGTCGCCGTCAAGATCGGCGAGCGGCCGGCGGATGAGATGCTGGCTCGCCGTGAGCCGCCTGCAGCCGTGCCGGCTCCGGAGGGCGTGAAGCCGCCGGACAACGTGCTGGCGTCCCTCCGCGTGCAGGCGCTGGATACGGCGACGATGAGCCAACTCAACCTGCCCAGCAAGACCACCGGCGTCGTCATCAACCACGTCGAAGGTGGCAGTCCCGCGGAAGCGGCCGGCCTCCAGCGGGGAGATGTGATCCAGGAGGTCAACAGAGAAGTCATCAAGAGCCTGGAGGACTATCAGAAGGCGTCGGCCAAGATTAAGAAGGAAGAAATGGTGGTGTTGCTGTTGAGTCGTCAGGGCAACAACCTGTTCGTGGCGGTGAACCCGAAGTAAGAGAGGTTGAGGTTAAGGTCAAGGCGGAGGAGGTCGGTAAGCGACGAGTGCGATGGCGAGGCTGGTCCTCCTGCTGAACCTCAGCCTGAGCCTGCTGTAGCAGCGGGGCGCTGATGGCTGACGGATCGAAGTTCCGGAGGTGGCTGCAGGACTCGGTCTTCGCGCCGCTGGAAGACAAAAAGATGCCGGTCATGGAGCACCTGATCGAGCTCCAGGTCCGGCTGACCCGAGCGGTCATCATCATCGGCGTCGTGTTCGTCGGGACTTTCTTTTATGCCGATACCTTGGTGCAATGGCTGCGCGTTCCGCTTCAGAACATGTTTATCCCCGGGAAGCTCGCATGGGTTCCCACCGATCTCCCGCTGATCCCGTTCGTCTTTCTGGCACCGGCCGAAGCGCTCTGGCAGAACGTCAAGGTGGCCGGCCTGTTCGCGCTCGTGCTCGCCACCCCGTACGCGATGTGGGAGCTGTGGCAGTTCGTGGTGCCGGGCCTGCATGTCCAGGAACGGCGCTTCGTCGGCCCGTTTGTCCTGGTCAGCAGTGTGGCGTTCTACGCCGGGATTCTGTTTTCGTTCTTCTTCGTGTTACCGTTCGCCCTGAATTTCCTCGTCTCGTACGGTGTCAACGCCGGGTTCATCCCCCAGCTCTCCATCGCGCAATACGTGGGCTTCGCGCTCTGGTTCCTGCTGGTGTTCGGCCTGATCTTCGAGGTGCCGCTCGCCCTCACGCTGATGGCCAAGCTGGGGTGGGTGGATGCCCCGGTCCTGAAGCGGTACCGGAAATGGGCGTTCCTGGGCGCGTTCGTGTTCGCGGCGATTCTGACCCCGACACCCGACCCGTTTAATCAGTGCTTGATGGCCCTGCCGATGTATGTGTTCTACGAGGTCGGCATCATCAGCGCAGGGGTCTTCGGGAAACGAGGCAGAGGGGTCGGGCTGACACCAGAAACGGCGGCGGCCGTGGCGCCTGCCGGGGGCAACGGCGGCCTGACGCCGAGACCGGCGCAGCCGGCCATGACGGCCGAAAGCGAGTATGTGGGCGTTCCCCATGCCGGCCACAAGCGCTGAAGCTTGTCCGCGATGTTGAGAGTCGCGATCCTGGTGATCAGCAGCACAATCGAGTCGGGAGAGGAGCCTGACAAGGGACGGGACGCGGTGGAGCGGATGGTCAGCGAGCTGCCCGGCACGGTGGTCGCCTATGCGCCGGTGCCTGATGATCGGAACGCGATCCGCGACCGACTGCGTACCCTGTGTGGGACCGACAACCCGGACGTGATCCTGACCATGGGTGGGACCGGCGTGCGACCCACCGACTGGGCGCCGGAGGCCACCCGCGACGTCATCGAGAAGGAAGTCCCCGGGATCGGAGAAGCGATGCGTCAGGAAAGTCTGAAGAAGGTGCGGACCGCGATGCTGTCGCGCGGAACAGCGGGTATCCTGGGCACCACCTTGATCGTCAATCTGCCGGGAAGTCCGAAGGGGGCCCGGGAAAACCTTGCGGTCATCCTGCCGGTGCTGGAGCACACGGTGGAGAAAATCAAAAAGACGTGAGGCGCAAGGGGTAAGCGGAATCGAACCCCCTAACGCCTCACCCCTCGCGTTTTACGAGGAGAAGAAATGCCGGGGCAACTGAATGTGATCCAGCATCCGGGGTCCGGAAGCGGGGATGCCTGCACCTATCTGTGGGCCTGCGCCATTTGCGACGAGAACGAGACCTGCCAGAAGGACAAGGAAGGGCATAGTCGTTGGCTCGTCGCGCAGCGGATGCGGCAGATCGAGTATAAGGTGTTGGTGATGAGCAACAAGGGAGGGGTGGGCAAGAGCACGGTCACCACGAACCTGGCCGTCAGTTTGGCCCTGAAGGGGCACCACGTCGGCATCTGCGACATGGATATCCATGGCCCCAATATCCCGAAGATGGTCGGAGCCGAGGGCCAGAAACTGAAGGTCAGCACGTCCGGAGGGATCATCCCGTATCGAGCCTATAACCTCAAGATTGCGTCGATGTCCTTCCTCCTCCAAAATTCCGATGACCCCATCATCTGGCGCGATGCCTACAAGTACGAATTCATCAACCAACTGCTCGGCGGAGTCGAGTGGCAAGATCTGAATTTCCTGTTCGTGGATCTCCCGCCCGGGACCGGCAATGAGTCGGTGACGACGATTGATCTGATCGGGAACGTGAGCGGGGCCGTCATCGTCACCACCCCGCAGGAAGTGGCGCTGTTGGATTCCCGGAAGTCGGTCTCGTTCGCGAAGGACAGCCAGATCCCGATCATCGGCATCGTGGAAAATATGAGCGGGATGGATTGCCCGCATTGCGGCCAGCATATCGAGGTCTTCAAGAAGGGCGGGGGCGAAGCGTCCGCGCTGGACATGGACGTGCCGTTTTTGGGTCGCATTCCGCTGGACCCCGACGTGGTGACCCAATGCGATGCGGGTGAGCCGTTTGCGATGTTCTACTCCGACACCCCCACCGCCGAGGCGTACCACACCATCGCCAACAAGGTTGAGCAGTTTTGTAAGCGGAGCGGATCGTTGTTGCGGGTGTCGCCGAAGCGCCACTGACCCGAAACCTCGAGGCGATGGGCTATAGGGAAGGCGATCTGCCCTATTGCCTCTAGCCTATCGCCCATTGCCTGATATGGGAATCGTCATGCAGGGACTTACGCCGCTTCATGAGGCTCAGAAGATAGTCCTGGCAGCGGCTCAGCCGCTTGCGGTCGAGAAAGTCGGACTGCTCGATGCGCTCGGCCGCGTGCTGGCGGAAGATATCATCGCTCCGAGGGATAACCCGCCGTGGGACAACTCCGCCATGGACGGGTTTGCCGTGCGCTGGGAGGATATCAAGCAGGAGCACGCGATCACGAAGCCGATCCTGTTGAAGGTGATCGAGGAGGTGCCGGCCGGGAAGGTGCCAGCCAAAGCGGTGGGACGAGGCCAGGCCATCCGGATCATGACCGGGGCGCCCATTCCCAAGGGGGCCAATACCGTGGTGAAGGTGGAAGACACGGAGCCCTCCGAGGCCTCGGTCAGGATCTTCAAGGAAGTGGAGCGAGGAGCAAATATTCGCCCCCAAGGCGAAGACGTCAAAAAAGGGGACTGCATCATTGCCAAGGGCACGCAGATCCGTCCGGCCGAGGCAGGCATGCTGGCCATCCTTGCGAAATCCTTTGTTCCGGTCTATCAACGGCCCCGGGTGGCGATTCTGGCGACCGGGGATGAGCTGGCAGACCTCGACGAGCGGTTTGACGAAACCAAGATTATCAATTCGAACAGCTATGGGACGGCGGCCGCGGTGCAGGAAGCGGGGGGAGTCCCGGTCCTGCTCGGCATTGCCCAGGATCAGCCGGCGGTCTTGAAGGAGAAGATTAAGCAGGGCCTCAACGCCGATCTCCTCGTGCTGTCCGGCGGCGTCTCGATGGGTGACTATGATTTCACGAAAGCGGTGTTCAAAGAACTGGGCGCGGAGATGCATTTCTGGAAGCTGGCGATCCGTCCCGGGCAGCCATTGGCGTTCGGCAAAATTCAGGGCAAACTGGCCTTCGGACTGCCGGGCAATCCGGTGTCATCCATGGTCACCTTTGAGCAACTCGTGCGTCCAGCCCTCTTGAAGATGTCCGGGCACCGTAGCTACGGACGCCCCGTGATCCAGGCCGTGTTCCAGGAAAAGTTCTCGAAGCGTCCTGACCGCCGGCATTTCCTGCGGGGAATTTTGAACCGGGAGAACGGCGTGCTGACGGTTCGAACCACGGGTGATCAGGGCTCCGGGATCCTGACCTCGATGGTGAAGGCGCATTGCCTGATCGATGTCCCGGAGGACGTGGAACGGCTGAACCCGGGCGACACGGTCACGGTGCAGCTGCTCGGTTCCAACTTTTGGGTGTGTTGAAGGCCGTTAACCGTTATACGTGAACCGTTGGCGATAGTAACTGAGTAAATAAGTAAGTGAGTAATTACCAATTACTAAGTTACTTAATTACTTGGCTTATTCGGGGTCGCGATTAACGATTAACGGATAACGATTCACCCCTCATGGCTATTCCTATCCTCTGCGTCGTCGGGCGCTCCAATAGCGGCAAGACCACGCTGATCGAGCGCCTTATCCCGGAGCTCGTGCGGGCTGGCTATCGCGTGGCGACCGTCAAACATGCTGGACACGGCTTCGACCTGGACACGGAGGGGAAGGATAGTTGGCGGCATAAACGCGCCGGCGCCAGCACGGTGATCGTGCTGTCGAGGGGGAGTCTGGCGATGTTTTCCGACGTGTCCGAGCAAATCAAGGTGGAGGAGATACGGGACCGGTACCTCGATCATGAAATCGATCTCATTATCGCGGAAGGCTGGAAGAGTGATGACTATCCCAAGATCGTCGTCGTGCGGGATCAGCTCGGCGAGGTTCCGGTGTCCCCGCAAGGCCTGCTGGCGGTCGTGTCCAACGAGCCGGTGGATGTGCCCGTGCCTCGTCTGCACCCCGACGACGTGCAGGCGCTGAGCGCGCTCATTATCCGTCATTTTCCCAAACCACTTTAGCCCGGATTATCCATGAACACCTACTGCGGCGCCCGATCCTCTCCCCCGGCGGCGCTTTTCTCGTTCGGCCTCCTCGACGTACTGCAGGGAGTACGCCTCCGTCGGCCTTACTTGCGAGAAGCTCCGGCGGGGTTCGGTCTCGGCCGCCTCGTTACGGTATTCATGAATAATCCGGGCTCCGCATGATCCGGAAGCCCAAGGCCATCGTCATCATGGCGATCGTCGCCGGCGCGCTGGCCCTTGGGGGAGTCGCCGTCCCGCTGACCAGTCATCCTCGGTTCTGCGCCAGCTGCCATAACATCAAGCCTTCCTACGACAGCTGGGTCGTGTCCACACACAAGGACGTGACCTGCGTGGACTGTCACGTGCGGCCCACCCTCGAAGGGTACCTGAACGACAAGGTGAAGGCCGGCCTCAAGGACGTGGCGATTTCTGTCTTCAGCACGCCCACCGACGCCCACAACCTCCAAGCCACCGTTCACACCGAGGTCTGCCTGAGCTGCCACCGGGCCATCCTGCGCGTGTCGGAGGTCGCTGTCCGTGACCTGCCGCCACCCGTGCAGAAAGTCGGGCTGGTCATGAGCCATCGGAAGCACATCGAGGCGTTCGCCAAGCGGGCAAAAGGGGAGGGCTGCACCACCTGTCACTCTCGGGTCGTCCACGGGAAACCGATCAAGGGCTACCCGATCGTCCTCCCACGCGGGCATGTGTCCGAGGACAGTGAACCCTACTATCCTGATCATCCGAAAGGGACCAAGCTCCGTTCGGCGGCGTTGGCGGATTGCTTCCGATGTCACGATGGCAAAGCCACGTACGAGGGGAAGGTGCTCGACAAACGGTGCGAGACCTGCCATCTGCCGGAGAAAATCGCCAGCTATCTTTTCAACTAATCACCTCCCGAGCCCTTCGATGTCCGATCCGATCGTCGAAGTCCGAGGCCTCACGAAGCGGTTTGGTGAGTTCACCGCCGTGGACGGGGTGTCGTTCGAGATCCATCCCGGGGAGATCCTTGGCCTCTTGGGCCCGAACGGGGCCGGCAAAACCACCACGATCCAGATGCTGCTGGGGCTGATCACCCCGACCGCCGGGTCGATCCGCATGTTTGGGTTGGACCTGGCCCGGCACCGCGAGACGATCCTGAGCCAGATCAATTTCTCGTCCACCTATATTTCGATGCCCTATTCACTGACCGTGGAGGAGAACCTCAGAGTCGTGGCGAGGCTTTACGGGCTGAAGGATGTTCGCCGGCATATCGACGACGTTGTCAAGAAACTGGAGATGGAGGAATTTCGCACCAAGGTGACTCGCAAGCTGTCCTCGGGCCAGATGACCCGGCTGACGCTGGCCAAGGCGTTCCTCACCGAACCAAAAGTATTGTTCCTGGATGAGCCCACGGGCAGCCTCGACCCGGACATTGCGCACAAGACCAGGAGTCTCCTGAAGGAAGTGCGCCGATCAACCGGCTTGAGCATGCTCTACACGTCCCACAACATGCGGGAGATGGAGGAGATGTCGGACCGCATCATTTTTCTCCAGCGAGGGAAGATCATCGCGCAGGGCACGGCGAGGGAAATCACGGCACGCTTCGGCCAGACCGACCTGGAAGAAGTGTTTCTGAAGATTGCTCGGGAGAAGTGACGTAGTTAGGCGGCTGGGACGCTCCCTTTGCTCGCAGAGCCCGCACGATGAAGCTGTGCTCGCTCGATGCGCGCAGTCGGGAGCATCCCAGCCGCCTATACGCTCGCGCGAAGCTGCTTGGGGGAGAGAGAGAGGAAAAGATGAAGTTGCACCGCATCGTTGCGCTGCTGACTCGGCATCTGTATTTGTACCGGCGCAGTCTGCCGCGGTTGATGGAGATTTTTTACTGGCCGTTCCTGGACCTGGTCGTATGGGGGTTCATTACGGTCTATTTGATGAGATTTCAGGGGCAACTGCCAGGCGTCGTGACTTTCTTCCTCGGTGCGCTGATCCTGTGGGATGTGCTGTTTCGCGCGCAGCAGGGCATCACGATCTCCTTCCTGGAGGAGATCTGGGCCAGGAACCTGATGAACCTGTTCGCGAGTCCGCTGAAGCCGAGCGAGTTCCTGGCGGCCACGATGGCCATGAGCGTGTTCAAGGTCGCGGCGGTCTCGATCGTGATGGTCGTGGCGGCCCTGGTGTTCTATTCCTACAACATCTTCGTGATCGGCCTGTCGCTCATCCCGTTCGTCCTCAACCTGATCGTGGCCGGCTGGACGATCGGGGTGTTGACCACGTCGCTGATCATGCGGTTCGGGCAGGAGGCGGAGGTGCTGGCCTGGGGGATGGTGTTTCTGTTTCAACCGATCTCCTGCGTATTCTATCCGCTTGAGGTGCTGCCCCGCTGGTTGCAGGCCGTCGCCTGGGCGAATCCGGCCGCCCATATCTTCGAAGGGATGCGGGCGGTGATCAATGGGGCCACGCTGCCGCTGATGCACCTTGCGTGGGCCGTGGGGCTGAATCTCTTCTACCTCGCTCTCATGGTGGCGTGGTTTCACTACACGTTCAGCGTCTGCAAAGAACGGGGATTGTTGGTGCGGGTGGGGGAATGACGGGGGAGGCCGGGTTGGCTGACCCGCCTGCTCGCGCGTCGCGCACTCAAGATTTATTGGTTCCGGGCCTAGGTGGATGGAGTGCTCGCCGGACGCGCGCAATTGGGGTCAACCAACCCAGCCCCCCATTACTGGCCTTGAACACACCACACCAATTTGACAGGGAGGAACAGGTTGGGCCTCGCGCTTGCTTCCGCCACGCACATCAGCACGGCTCGTCCTCAACGTCGCGTCCGCCGCCGCCCCGATGGCGCGCTAGGGAATCCCGAACGTCGCTGGGAGGGGGAAGAGGATAGAGGCGCTACTCTGACCAGCCCGTCCGTGCTCGCACCCCGCCCGGTGTAGGGACCCCGTTGCGCGCGGCCGGGCTCCCAGGTCGTCGCCACCCGCTACATTCGACTGGTACTGACTGAAAACCAAGGAGCTCTTGGCACTCTTCTTTATTTGGTCTGCGGGGCGCGAAAATGGAGAGGGTCTCTGAGGTTTTGTAGCTCCCGGTAATAATAGAGTGGAGTCGGCCGTTTTTTCTTGAATCTCAGCTTTCTGAGAAACTCGATTTCGTCGACATTCGCATCGCCGCTGAGGGAGGTATCCTGAAGAAATGCTTTGAACCCCGGCTCTTCGTCCAACGGTTGTTCGGGCTCCCTTTCAATAAACTCAAACTTCTTTAGGTGCCCTGAAGCCACTCGGCGGTTCAACACAATTTCCATACCAAAAGTCGCGAGGTCGATGTCCCAAGATTCAATCAGCGGATCCAAGAAGGCGACGCAGTTGTCAATCGACAGTTTAAAGATCGTCGTATCCAAGAACTCGAGCACGATGACCCGCATCTGTTCATAGCTTTTGTGGCTGAGTCGAGCCATCCTGCGGAGCCAGTGTTCACTCTCCAGTTCTTGCTTGGCAACGCCCTTGACCACGTCCAACAGTTTCTGGGTGACGAAGCGTTCAAGCTCGCCGAAGGGCTGCCTCTCAAAAATGGTATGAATTAGTGGTTGTTTGTCGGGGTTGCATTTGGAGAGAATCAACTCTCGAATTTCTTGAAACAAGGGCCCGGGCTGGTCCCCCAATTTCCTCTTCAATTGCTCTCGACGCTGGAGATCAGCCAGCTTCGCAAGCTCACCGCTCGGAAGCTTCAATAATTTGCCGAGCTTGTCGTAAATATCGGTCCGGTTCGACGCGGGGGGCAGTTTTTTCTGAGTCAGCACCTGTGAAATGTAGGACTCCGTCACTTGGGCGGCACGGGCCAGCTCTCTCTGCTCAAGCCCCAATTCATCCAGCCGCTGCCTGATCACTAACGAAACATTCACCGGATTCCCTCGTATCGATTAACCATTATTGGTTAATCATTTACAGGTATTAGAGAATATATCACATTCTACTTGACAAGAACTAGTTAATTAATTTACTATACTTAACGTGATCAGACTATCCGCTCACTCGTCAGGTCATCTGAACCAAGACAGGTCATCTGAAATCACACCTTAACCGACCCACTGAGGAGGTTGCCATGATTGCTCGAAACGTGACCATGCGTCTGAAAGCCCATAGCCTTGCTAACTTTACCCAGACGCTCGAGAAGGAAGTCATTCCCCTGCTTCGCAAACAGAAAGGCTTCGAGGACGAAATCACGTTCATCGGATCAGACGGACAGGAAGCGGTTGGAATCAGTTTCTGGGATAAGCAAGAGAACGCGGAAGCCTATAGCCGCGGAAGTTATGCAGAGGTGCTGAAGGCCTTGGCGAAGGTGCTTGACGGAACGCCTCGGGTTCAAAACTGGGACGTGTGTAACTCGACCGCCCACAAGATCGCTGCTTCCGTAGCAGCCTAAAGCCGCCAGTCTTTTCGTTCGAGAGGGAGGGTGGACTTGGCCGCCTTCCCTCTTGCGCGGCGAAGAGGAGAGCACCGTTGACGCATAGCATAAATTTCTGATGTGTTGAGCTCCGCTGACTGTCCTATCCCTCGCGCTTCGTATTCCTTCCTGCGCGACCGATTCTCCAGTCTCCGCCGCTTCTCCGCCAGAGTCCCGGGGTGTGCTGACGCTTCTAACTGTGACGAGCCCAGGGAGGCTCTCAGATGGTGCCCTTCTGAACAGAAGATCGCGTATGCGTCGGGTCCACTGAATCTTAAGGAAACCCTCGAAACGACAATACGAGGAGTAGGAACAATGCCGGTCTATGAGTACGGGTGTGAGGCGGGCCACCGCTTTGAAGTGACCCAAAAATTCAGCGATCCCCCTATCACCACGTGTCAAGCCTGCGCCCAGCCGGTCTCTAAGCTGATTTCGGCGCCGGCGATCATGTTCAAGGGATCCGGTTGGTACATCACGGACTATTCGGACAAGATGAAGCCAACGGCCGCGGAGGGAAACTCAGAGACCACCACCGGACCGAAGAAAGACGGCTCGGAGAAAGAGGCCGCTAATCCTGCATCCACGCCTCCTGCCTCCGCGCCAGCACCCTCCCTAGTCTCCACCGCTTCAGGGGTCTAGAGAATGTAATGGAGGTGACTAGTGGAACTAGTGATGTAGATTGTTGTGGGGATCGTCGCGGGTTTGGGGTGTATTGTCTTAGCGCCCGTGCTGGTGGTCGGGACCTGGTTTGTTGTCATGACCGTGATCCTGGGGCTGGCTGACGGGACCATATGGTTGTTGGACCAGGGGTGGAAGAAGAAATGGGAAGCTACCCCTGCTCGTTGAGTGTTTGCCTCGGGGAAAATTCGGGGAAAATGTTGATGCGGAGAGTGATGCAGGTGGCCCTCGCACGACCCTGAAGAAGGCAGCGTAACCTCAGATCAGGCAGAGGGAGGTAACGTATCATGAGAACCTATCTGTTCATCAGGCGCACCGCCCTCGCTGCGTCGCTCATGCTGATCCCGTGGGTCCCGGCGCTGTCAACCTATGCGGCGGGTCCATCACCGGGAGTGGGCACTCCCTCCCAGGAGATACCAAAGACGATCAGGGACGCGCAGCCCTCTTTTCCGAGCGACGCGCCTGTGGTGGGGGTAGCCCCGGCTCAGGCCAACGGGATCTTCTTTCCGAGGTCCGGGCCTGAGGCGTACGGGACAACGGTTCCAAGGTCATGGTCTGAGCAAAGTAAAGAGATGTATTCTGCGCCTTCAGGCCGTCCCCACATACCATCCATTCCGTACTTCCCATCCCTTGGAAGGGACGGGTGAGAGGGATGGTTTAAGTCAAGGGGCAGGTCTGTGATACTTGGATGCCTAGAGAGAGGAGCTTGTCATGTCCCCACAGCAAGAGACAGTTGCTGACCGGATCTTGGAAACACTGCGACGCGCTCCGGTGTGTGAGCTCGATGACTTGGAACTTCGCTTGCTGTACCTCACCTGGAATCAGGTCTTTCTTGTAATCGATCGTTTGAGTCGAAGGGAACAGGTGCGGCTGACGGCGAAGGGACTGGGAGTCATACGGTAAGGCTGCCGACCAAGGAAAGGCCTCGCAGGCCGAAACAGCTTTCGCGTCATTATGAAGCATTCACCCCTGAGCCCGAATCCCAAGTGAGGGAAGAGCGATTAGAAGTGAGCTGGCCATATGGCGCGAAGTGGTCCCTACACCGCCGACGGAGTGCCCATGTCTGATCTAGACGAAGCCAAGCAGAAGTTGAGCGAGATGGTCAGATCGATGAATCCTCAACTCGTGTGTAAGATTCCGGAAGAGACGGCGAATGGTTGTTTTCAGATCGCCATTACAAACAAAGAGAAAACACTGTGTTTACCCCTTTCGGAGGATGATCTTTTTGACTTCGTAGAAGATCCGAGCCGAATGAAACAGATCCGCGGCAAGATGGAGCAACTGATTCGTGATCTCAGGTCTTAAGCACCACCACCATCCTCTCGTATAGTGCGTGGAGGTAGGGCAGCTGTATGGGTCGCTGGGGCACCTGACTCCAGCCGAATGTGCTCGGCAACAGCTCGAAAACAGGTCGCAGGAAGCCCAGACTTTCTAATTCTCTGTGGCTCAGTTTTGGGGAGGTCTCAATCACTCGGAAACTCTCATATAACCTGGAACGGAAAACAGTGGCCGGTCAGTAATTGTTATTCCGAATGAGGAGCAATTCAATGACACCCGAGGAGCAAATCACGGAAATGACGATAGCGATCAAGCAGGCCATCAAGGTGATGGGGGACCGGTTCGCATTGGCGGAGGGTGACGTCGCAAGGGCCATTCAGGAACTGAAGGCCTCGATATCCGCAGCTCATGGTCACATCGACATCACCGAAACGCTGGTCAGGCTGTACGTCTTCCTGGCGCAAAGCTTGGACCGCTGTTGGAACGAGGCCGCACGCACAACCTATCCGGAGCACGAACTTCAGTCGCATCTCTCGTCAACACGAGCCAAGATGATGGAGATTCTCTCGGTGAACCGGGTGGTCAAAGGGAAGGTGGAGCAGGAGTGTAATCGGGTGCTCTCGCTCATCGCGGCGTGCCTCCCGGACGGAGCCGGAAACACGGGCGCACTGGATGAATTGAAAGCGGAGCGGGCCGTGCTGAAAAACAAGACCATGGCCTTGAGTGATTTGCTCGCAGTCTTTCGAGCAGTCTGACAGGATGCTTAAAATGGCCCGCCATTTCGTGCTCGGCGCCGAAGTCGAGGCGGCGGGCAACAAGAACAACGGAGGACATCATGAGGAAAACACCACAGACCTACCTACTCACGCTGAACTCGCCATCCCAAAGAGCTCTTCGGCTTTGGACAGGGAAGAGTATCCATACACTGCGCCACTGCTCAGTCAAACAGATCGGAAGTGCGCTGATTGAGATGCAAAAGAACGTGGATAATCTGCAAAAACACATGAGGACGCTTCAACGAGTGAAGGAGCAGTTGGTTTCTGTGTCAGCGGAAGGCGGCGGGGGAGACCCTGAAGGAGGACAATGGGTCTTTGAGGCAGGCCGCTCGTTTAGGTGGTCATGATCGGGGAAGGGCATCCAAAAAAAAGTAAAAGAGACCACGATGGGTCAGAAACACCGACGTGGGCCGTTCGTTCGGAACATCGGGCAGAAAGGTGATTCGGGCGGAGGCAGGATGTAACGGCGCTACAGTTATTCAGAAAGGGGAACTGCAATGATTGCAGTGACGTCGACGGCTGAAGAGAAGATTCGCGAGCTCATGCAGGAGGAGAAGGACACGATAGGTCTGCGAGTGTACGTCCGGGGCGGCGGCTGTCATGGCTATCAGTATGGGATGTCGTTTGAATCCAAGGTGAGCGACGACGACACGGTCATCGAGAAAGGTGATGTGAAGGTCATTATGGATTCGCAAAGCATCCCCCTGCTGAGCGGCGCCGAGGTCGATTACGTGGATAGCTTGCAGGGCTCCGGCTTTGCGATCAAGAACCCGCAAGCGAAGACGACCTGCGGCTGCGGCAGTTCATTCAGCGCATAGCTTCATCACGTCCTGACCGGCAGGAGGTAAGGATGACCATATGGCGCGACATGGCACCGGAGCTCTCACTGGGACTATTATTAGTACTCATGGCAGGCGCTTTTCTATTCACATTCTTTCTGTCTAGATAAGAGGAACACTCGGCGTGGCCATTCGTGGAGTCTCAACCCCCTTGCTTCATGCAAACGGCATGGTGTCGGATCTCCGCTCGCGGAAGGTGCGGGACCTCTGAGAGTCCGCAGAATCATTGAACTGTCACAGCCCCGATAATACCGCTTGACTGCGGTGCTCATTGCGCGTACCGTGCTGCTATGAGGTGGTAAGCTCCGCTGACTGTCCTATCCCTCGCGCTTCCTCTTCCTTCCTGCGCGTCTGATTCCCCAGTCTCCGCCGCTTCTAAGCCAGAGTCTCTGTGACGAGTTGATTTTCTATCAGTTGTGCGCAGGAGGACCGGCGCCTTTCGTGTATCGGAGGCCGGTGCTGTGACCGAGACGGTCCCTGGTCTCTGCCATTACTCCATGGAAGGTGGTCAACGTCGGTCGGGTAGGCTGACACCGCGAGCGGTGTCGAGCCCGGGGAGGTCAACAGATGAGCTGCCGACGCTGTCGGGGTCTGATGGTGACCATCCGGTTGGAGGATGCGGCAAGCTCGACATGCTCCTTCTCCGGCTGGCAATGCCTGCTGTGTGGTGAGGTCACCGATCCCGGCATCGAAGCCAATCGGGATTGCCGCCTGGAACCCAGGCGGAACGGAGCTCGCCCTCCTGGCACCGTGCCAGCAGGGTTTGGTGTTCTCAAACGTGAATTGAATAGAGATTGATGGGTCGAAGGCAGTGTAACTTCAGATCAAGCAAAGGGAGGTCATGTATCATGAGAACCTATCTGTTCATCAGGCGCACCGTCCTCGTCGCGTCGCTCATGCTGATCCCGTGGATCTCTCCGCTGTCAGCATATGCGGCGGATCAACAATCAGGAAAGGCCATCCATTCCGCGTCTGCGGAAGCGCTGGACGTCGCGGCGGTGGGCGCAGCCTCGGACACGCTGAAGGCCTGTCTGGCTAGAATTCCCAAGGACGCCACTGCCGGTCAGCGCATGGTTGCGCAACAAGGCTGTGGACAGGAGGATGAGACCCGTAAATTGATTCAAGCCGTACCCGCTCGCTGAGTGCACATCTTCGCGAACTTAAATCGGAGCTGCGGACCGCTGCGGGTCGGAGGTTCCGAGTTCCGGGTCCGGGCAGTAGAGAGCGGTGATTTGGGTCTTCAGAAAGATGAGGAGGTCGTCATGTTACTACAGCAAGGGACTGTTGCTGACCGGATCCTGGAAGCGGTGCGATGCGCTCCTGGGTGTGAGCTCGATGACCTGGAACTTCGCCTGCCAGACCTCACCTGGAATCAAGTCTTTCTCGCGATCGATCGTTTGAGCCGAACAGGACAAGTGCGGGTGACGGCGAAGGGACTGGGAGTCTATACGGTACGGCTGCCGACCAAGGACAGCCCTGGTAGGTCGAAACAGCCTTCGCGTCATGTGCCTCTTCGAAAGGAAAAAAGAGCGGCTTGAACCAACCTTGTCTCGTCGTTCGTTGGTTGGATGACCATAGGGAGGAACATCGTGAACGGGCTACAGACCATTTTGCACTGGGTCAATCAAGGCCCTTTCGCAGCAGCAGCCGTCTTGGTTGGCTGCTTCTTTGGCTGGGCGATTTTATCGCTGGCGGTTTACACGTACTTCTATGACTACAAATATTGACCAATTCGAGGCCAGAAGACAAAGGAGGGCATCATGAACCAGGAGCAATTCAAAGAGAGTTGGGATCAACTGAAGGGAGCGCTCAAAAAGCAGTGGGGAACTCTCACGGACGACGATCTCCGACAGATTGGGGGCGATCAGGAGAAGTTCAACGGCGCCATTCAAAAGCGTTACGGCGAGAGGAGCGGAGAGGTCACCAAGTGGGCGGACCGGTGGTATGCGCGGTGGAGCGGGTGGTATGAAGGGTACGAAGAGGCGAAACCCACGTCCTGACTGGTTGACAAGGTTGTCATCGCGATCAAGCCGCTAAACCCAAGCGGTGACCACCGGGACAGCCAGGAGGCAGAGAAGGAGATCAGCCAATGAGAAAGATCGTCATCAATACGAGCCACGGTGATCAGGGCAGCGGAGGGTTTTGCCTCAGTCACCGGGCGTTTCTGCGGCTGCGGGACTTGGGCCAACGGGAGGCGCTCCAGGAACCAGACCTTGGTGCGTACTGGCCCCAATGGGCGGCTCCACGAGAGCCGAGTTTGAATCGGTGTGGCGAGCTCGTCCCCCGAGACGATAAGAAGCTTGTGCAGGTGGTGGAGGAACTCGGCGCGGAGGCCAACGGGCATTGCGCCGAACTGAAGATTGTAGAAATTCCGAATGAGGTCAACTGGATGATTGAGAAGGTTGGCGGCATGGAGCATGTGAGCGAGGTCCATCGCACGTGGAGCTGAGGCATCGAGGAACGATGAGACGAAGGGACGTGAGCGTTGAGTTTCACCATGTGTCACGAGGAGGTCTGCCATGCGACGCGGTGCTGTGATTATGACGTTTCTGGCCGGGTTGATTGTTCTGAGCGCGGCCACCCCGGCCCGCACCGAGACTCGACGAGCGTTGGAGACAGAGGCCCGTCAGCACGGCGCCCCAATGGTGTGGATCTCTGACGGGGCGTTTACGATGGGGAGCCAAGACAGGATGTCCAAGACCCAACCGTCGCATGAGGTGTATCTCAACGCATTCTATATAGACCAGTACGAGGTGACCACGGCGCGCTACGCGAAATTCTTGGAGGCAACCGCGCAGGGTCATCCGAGGCCATTGCCGATGTCGTGGGAGCAAGTCACCCTGCCTTACGACGGTGATCGGCCGGTGATGGGGGTGAGCTGGACGGCGGCGGATGCCTACTGTCGGTGGGTCAGCAAGCGCCTGCCCACCGAGGCTGAGTGGGAGAAGGCGGCGCGAGGAGCAGACGGTCGAACGTACCCGTGGGGTAATGAAGAGCCCACCTTCAAACTGGCGAATTACGATAAGCCCGTTGCACACAACTTCTATAGTGACAGTCTCAGACCAGTCGGCAGTTACGAGACGGGCAAGAGTCCCTACGGGGTGTATGACATGGCGGGGAGTGTCTCGGAGTGGGTGGCCGACTGGTACGACGAGAAGTATTACGCCACGAGCCCAAAGAGTAATCCGCAGGGGCCAGCACGCGGGCAACAGAAAGTGCTCCGAGGCGGGTCATTTGGCGATCCCATGATCGCCCTGAAATCCGCGGCTCGGGAGAGTTATTTTCCCTCCGACAAGGGCCACTATGCCGGCATCCGGTGCGCCCAAGACGCCTTCTAACCATCTGCCCTCTGTTGCTCTCCCTAGAATTGATCCCCAGTGAGATGCTTTAGCCTGGGCTAAACACTTCCTCTAGAACCTCGAGAATTTTTTTCTCCACCACATCAGTAGTCATTTCAGAAGCGGCATAATTCCCACGCAGCCCCGCAAATCCCCTCCTGCTTTGCATCGGAGTACTCGCATGAAAAGAGATCGTGGTGTGCCCTGTGTGAGAAAAGGAAACCGACACCGTGTTTTCAGGTGCGTAGGCAGAACTGGGAACTCCACCCATCGTGATGCTCATTGTTATTTTTGCATCTCGTTTGCTTCTCTCATCACCGACTTCTGATATGTCAGAATTATGGCCCCTGGCTTTAAGCTGGTTTCCAATATCTTCCATCGCGGGACGAATGACCTGTGTACGAATTCGCTTAAACTCCATGTAGAAGACGTCTTCTTCAGATTGTCGTTGGTCTTTTGCGTCTTTAGATTTCGCCAGCTTCTGTTCAAATGTTTTCAGTATAGATTCCAAACGTGATTCATCCTCTTTTTTCATTTCTTCATCTCCTTTACCATGGGACGTCTTCTCAGTTCCAAGTCTCCTGGGGCCATTGTGTGCATTCTACTCTCAGGGGCGGTAGGAAATAAATATTTCGTCCACGATTGCCTGTCCGTCTTGTGAAAGGGCAAATGCGGCAAAGGCTTCAGCCACTGGGTTCGGCTCCTTCCTCGAGAGAAGCAGCACGGGGCGGCGGAGCTTATAGCGCCCGTCTCTGACCGTCTCTTTAGCCGCCTCGACCCGGTCAATCGCCAACAAACTGACGTTGACTCCGTACCCCACTGCTTCGAGGGCTACCCCTAGCGAGGCGTAGGTCACCGCCGGGAGGCTTCCCGCCACCGTGCTGATCGCAGTCTGGTCAGATCGAACGACCTTCGCTGATTTTGGAATATCCCCAGCAATACCGAGAGCCTCCATGAACCTATGCCGGATATGCTGGTACTGCGGACGGTCAATCACTTGGATTGTGGTGTCTGGTCCTCCTAGGGCTGACCACCGCTGCACTTTGCCCGCGAAGACGTCAGCCACCTGTTGTGCGGTGACCTCTTTCACTGGGTTGGTGGAGTCTACGACCACCGCAATCCCGTCCCAGGCAATGGGAATCGCGATCAAGTCCTGGGCGGTTTGCCCAGTCACTGCAAGATGCGCTTTCCCCGACTTGACCAGTTCAATCGGGTCTGAATCCTGCTCCCACTGGATCTCCACGACATTTCCAGGGTTCCCCTTCTCGAACACCCGAGCGAGGCGTTCGATGGTCGGGAGTTCGGGCCCATTGCCGGCGATGATAATAGAACCAGTGACGCCGGTCGCGGCACCTAAGAATGGAATCATGGTCGTTGCCAGGAACAGGCTTAAGGCGGTGGTCACTCTGGTAGACACGCAGGCCTCTTTCTCAAAAGGATCCGGTGAGTTCCTCCCCGTTCACGATCCCTTTCCACACGATCTTCCTCTCGGAGGGGCTGATCTTCTCCGAGTTAAACATGACCGCGTCGCCACCCACCAAGGATGTGTACGCGCCGGGGCCAAACCCATAGGGCTCACAGTGCTTCGAGTGACGGTGCCGGCTCGAAAGATCAGATCCTTCGCGGGAGGGTGGGTGCCGAAAGTCTACTCCTCTTGCAG
>WNEQ01001677.1_pt1 | contig 21136 bp, 24 predicted proteins | sample 5399971 | NCBI WGS metagenome assembly WNEQ01 (sample SAMN13153330, study PRJNA577476) | soil metagenome | isolation source: 20 cm grassland meadow soil 2 days after 1st rain plot 5 | place: USA:California | collected 2015-09-18
CGGCGACTGGTCACGGTCCAGGAGGCCCTGGCGGGCGCGCCCCTTCCGGTCCGCTGGGTCGGCCCAGACGGAATACACCTGACGCTGAAGTTCCTGGGCGAGGCCAAAGAATCGCGCCTGGAGGAGATCAGAACGGTTCTCAGGCAGGCGGGCCGCAACGTGGCCCCTTTTTTCCTGGAAGCCGCGGGCGCCGCCGCGTTCCCCGACCGGGGAGCGCCGCGGCTCATCTGGGTGGAGATCCGTGGCGACGTGGCCGCCGCGCGACGTCTGGTCGCCGACATCGATGCGGCCACAGCCCGGATCGGCTTTCCGCCTGAGGCACGGGAGTTCCGTGCCCACCTGACTCTCGGGCGGGTGAAGGGGCCGGGCCGCGGCGACTGGCGATCGATCCTCGAGCAGACCGCGGCACGGGCGGCCGGAGAGTTCGAAGTGACCGAGTACGTCCTGTTCAACAGTCGGCTTGGACCAGACGGCGCCGTCTACACGCCGATCGAGCGGTTTTCGCTCGTTCGCGCCGCGCCTGGCGGAGAAATGCGATGAGCGTGACCGTTGTCGTGTGCCTGATGGCGGCGTTTCTGCTCGGCGGAATTCCCTTCTCGCACCTCATCGCCCGTCTCCGCGGCGTGGACCTGCGATCGGTGGGAAGCGGCAACATCGGCGCGACCAACCTGGCGCGCGCTCTCGGTTACGGTATGGGGGCGCTGGGACTCCTGCTGGACGCGGGGAAGGGTGCGGCGGCCGTCCTGATCCCCGGTGCCGTCCTCGGCGCCCGGGAGACACCCACCATCGAGGCCCTGGCCGCCGCTATGGCGATCCTGGGACACAGCTTTACGCCGTTTCTGCGTTTCAAAGGAGGCAAGGGGGTCGCGACCGGAGCGGGAGCCTTCGCCGTGCTGGCGCCCCGCGCCACGCTGGTCGCCCTCGCCGTTTTCGCGGTGGTCGTCACGCTCACGCGGGTCGTCGGCCTCGGATCGGTGCTCGCCGCCCTGACGCTCCCCGTGGCGGCGCACCTCTTCGGCGCCGCCCGCCCGGTCACGCTCACCGCAGGCCTCGTGTCGATCCTCGTCATCGCGCGGCACCGCGCCAACCTCGCGCGCCTGCTGCGCGGCAGCGAGCATCGTCTCGGCGCGAGAGAGGGCCCATGAAAGCGAGCGGCAGTCGACGGGGCGCGCGCGAGGATCGCAACGAGACCAGGGCCGCGGTCCTGGGAGCGGGATCCTGGGGAACGGCCCTGGCCCTGCACCTTGCGCGTTCCGGCATTCCCGCAACCCTCTGGACGAGAAACCAGCGGACGGCCGCGGCGCTCCGGGAGGCGGGTGAAAACGCCGCCTACCTCGAGGGGCAGCGGTTCCCGCCGGACCTGGAGGTCACCGCAGAGCTGAGCGAGGCGACTCGTGGCGCCCGCCTCGTGCTGTTCGTTGTTCCGGCGCAATTCTGCCGCCCCGTGTTCCGCGCCGCAGCGCCGCACCTGCCGCCGGCCGCCGATCTTCTCATCGCATCGAAGGGAATCGAAGAGGGGACTCTCCTCAGGCTCAGCGAAGTCCTGACGCAGGAGGCAGGCGGAGCGGCGGGCCGCCGCGCCACGGTCCTGTCGGGCCCAAGCTTCGCGGCCGAGGTGGCCCGCGGCGATCCGACGGCGGTGGTCGTGGCCTCGGAGGACATGCGATCCGCGGCGCGGGTGCAGGAGGCCCTGTCTCGCGCCAACCTGCGCGTCTACCGTTCCAGCGACCTCGTGGGCGTCGAGCTCGCAGGGGCCCTCAAGAATGTCGTCGCTATCGCCACCGGCATCGCCGAAGGGCTCGGTTTCGGGACGAACACCCGCGCGGCCCTGATCACGCGCGGCATGGTGGAGATCGCCCGCCTCGGCACCCGCCTCGGGGGGCGTCCGGCGACGTTCGCGGGCTTGGCTGGCGCGGGTGACCTCGTCCTGACCTGCACCGGCGCTTTAAGCCGCAATCGCTCGGTCGGATTGGAGGTCGGTCGCGGACGGAAGCTGCAGGACATTCTGGCCGGCATGCGCATGATCGCCGAAGGGGTCGCAACGACGCGAGCGGTCGTGGCTCTGGCCCGGCGGCATGACATTGAGATGCCGATCGCGGCTCGAGTGCACGCGGTGCTGTTCGAAGGGACGGCGCCGAAGGACGCGGTGACAGAGCTCTTGTCTCGACCGCTCAAGGAGGAAGGGTGATCGACCTGCACAACCACCTGCTTCCCGGCGTCGACGACGGCGCGAAGAAGGTCGAGGAGACGCTCGAATTCCTGCGCCTCGCGCGTCGGGACGGCGTGAAGGTGGTGGTCGCAACACCGCATATGAAGCCGGGTGTGTACGACAACCATCGCGAGACGATCCTGGAGAGGGTCGCCCTGGTGCGGGAGGCGGCGAAGGGGGACGAAGCGGAGGGCGTGACGGTCCTCCCCGGGGCCGAGGTCTACTTCACGGCCGACCTGCCGGCGCGCGTCCGGGCGAATGCACTCATGACCGTGGGAGACGGGGGCCGGTACCTCCTTCTGGAGCTGCCGTACCAGCAGATACCGATGCAGGTCGATGACACGATCTTCCAGCTCCGGCTCCTGCGGATCACGCCGCTCATGGCCCATCCCGAGCGCGTGGCCTATTACCTCGAAGACATCGAGCGTGTCGCCGCCTCCGTTCGGCTCGGGGCGCTCACCCAGGTGACCGCGGCGTCGCTCACTGGCAAGTTCGGCGACAAGGCGCGCGATTTCGCACGCGCGATGCTGCGGAGAGGCCTCATCCATGTCCTGGCCTCGGACGGCCACGACGTGCGCTACCGCCCTCCCATCCTGTCCGAGGGGGTCCGCGCCGCGGCCGCCGAAGTGGGAGAGACCGCGGCGCGCCGGATGGTCGAGGACACGCCGCAAGCGATCCTCGACGGCAAGGATGTCGAGTTCGAGGAGCCCGGGCCCCCGATGCCGGGACGCGGCTTCGCCGCCCGCCTGCGCTCTCTCTTCTCCAGGCGCTCCTGAATTCGTTCGACGGATCGGGGCGACCGCGCTCTCGACCGAGCGATGTTTTCGACCGCCAAGGTTTACAAAAGTCATTGAGTTTGATAGGATTACGCGCCTCCCGGTGGCCGAATCGCAAGACCCGCCGGAGATGGAAGAGGAAGCCTACGGACTCTTCGTTCATCGGGCGCAGGTGCCTCGGGGCGGCGATCGCCGTCACCGCTTTCGTGTGCCTCGCGTCTCCGGCCTGGCCCCGGACCAGCCCCGACAAAAGAGACGAGGCGCGGCGCTACTACCGCCTGAGCCAGGTGCAGTTCGATCAGGGAAAGACGATGGAGGCGATCGCGTCGGTGAACAAGGCGCTCGATTTCGATCCGGGAAACTCCGAGGCCCACTATCTCCTCGGATTCATCCGATACCAGCAGAGCGAATACAAGCCGGCGGTGAAGGAATTCAAGAAGGCGATCAAGCTCAACCCGTATTATACCGACGCCCACAATCACCTCGGCCTGGTCTACAGGGAGATGAAGGACTACGACAAGGCGCTCGCCGAGTTTCAGACGGCGCTGAACGACAAGTCCTACAGGTCTCCGGAGAAGATCCACTTCAACCTCGGCCACCTCTATCTGGCCCGCGACATGTACGCGGAGGCGATCACGAGCTTCCAGAAAGCCGTCGCTCTGAATCCGACTTACCTGCGCGGCTTTCTGGGGCTCGGGACGGCGTACACGCGGGCCGGCCAGAAGGAGCTGGCCGACAAGGCACTGCGCAAGGTCGTCGCCCTCGGCCCCGACTCCCCTGAAGCCGTGGAGGCCCGGCAGCTGCTCGACCGGAAGGTGAAGCAGGCAGGCTCATGACCGTGCCGGAGTCGCCCGCGGGCGCCGGCCGTTTCGACCGGCTGCGCCGGGGACTGCGCCGCACCCGGGAAGGGATCCTCGGGCGGATCGGCTCGCTGTTTCGTGGCAGCGCCAGGTCGGAAGACTGGAGTGGCGAACTGGAAGAGGCACTCATCCAGGCGGACTTGGGGCCGCGCGCCGCGGCGCAGATCGTCCAGGCGGTGAAGGGGGCGCCGGGATCGACCCAGCCATCCTGGGAAGGAGTGCGTGAGGCGGCGCGGCGCGTGCTGCGCGACATCCTGACCTCCGGGAACAGGACACCCCCGAAGGGATCGGTCACGCCACCGCGCGTCGTCCTGGTCGTCGGTGTCAACGGCGGCGGCAAGACGACCACGGCCGGAAAGCTGGCGCGACGATTCCAGGGCGAAGGGAAGAAGGTCGTGCTGTGCGCCGCGGACACGTTTCGTGCCGGCGCCGGCGAGCAGCTTCGTCTGTGGGCCGAACAGGTCGGGGCGGAATTTGTGGGCCACCGCCCCGGGGCGGATCCCTCGGCGGTCGTCTTCGATGCGGCGAGCGCCACGCTGTCACGCGGGGCCGACGCGCTGATCGTGGACACGGCGGGGAGGCTTCACACGCAGGACCCGTTGATGCGTGAGCTCGAAAAGATCGTGCGCGTCGTCGGGCGCCGCATCGACGGGGCGCCGCACGAGGTGCTCCTGGTCCTCGACGCCACGACCGGCCAGAACGGCGTCAATCAGGCTCGGCAGTTTCTGGACTCGGCGCGGGTCAGCGGCCTGGTGCTGACCAAGCTGGACGGCACCGCCAAGGGAGGAGTGGCCGTGCGCATCGTCCAGGAACTCGCCATTCCGTTGCGCTACATCGGCATCGGTGAGGGCCCGGACGATCTGATCGATTTCGATCCGGACGAGTTCCTGGAAGGGCTGCTGCCGTCGGCGGCGTAAGGGCCAGGCCCGGTGCGGGGGGGTGGAAGAGGCAGCGTGGGACGCCAGAGGGTCGTCGAGGCCGACAGGAGACACCTCCGGCTGGCCCTGGCGCTGGCGGCCCGGGGCGCCGGTCAGACGTCTCCGAACCCGATGGTGGGGGCGGTGGTGGTGCGTGGTGGCCGCGTCGTGGGACGGGGATATCACACGCGGGCTGGAGCGCCACATGCCGAGGCCGTGGCGCTCGCGCAGGCCGGCCGGCGGGCACGCGGTGCGATTCTGTACGTGAATCTGGAGCCGTGCTGCCATTTCGGCCGAACTCCTCCGTGTGTGGACACCATCATCGGCGCCGGCGTGCGCCGGGTCGTGGCGTGCATGCGCGACCCCGATCCCCGTGTCCGGGGCCGGGGGTTCCGGGCGCTCCGGGCCGCGGGTGTCAGGGTGCGAGTAGGCGTGCTGCTGCGCGAGGCTGGCGTTCTCAACGCGGAGTTCGTGCGCCGACTCGCGGCCGCCCGACCGCTCGTCACTCTGAAGGCCGGGATGAGCCTGGACGGAAGGATCGCGACGCGCTCGGGAGAATCGAAGTGGATCACCTCTTCACGGGCGCGCGCCGCGGCGCGCGACCTCCGGCTGGCGCACGATGCCGTCCTGGTCGGGGTGAACACGGTCGTGCGGGACGACCCGCGCCTGACGGCGCGCGTTGGCGGGGTCGGTCGAGCCACCGGGATGCGTCGGCCGGGCCCGGTGCGCGTCGTCCTGGACGCGCGGCTGCGCACGCCGCCCCGGGCGAGGCTGCTCAATGACGGTGGCCCCCAGGCGATCATCCTGACGCTCAAGGCGGCCCCCGAGGCGCGGCGCCGGAGACTGCGGGGCGCCGGCGCCCTGGTGCTGGATGTGCCGGGCCGGGACGGCCAGGTCAGCGTCGGCGGCGCGCTCCGGGAGCTGGCGCGGCGCGGGATCACGAGCGTGCTGGTGGAAGGCGGGTCGGAAGTTCTCGGCGCCATGCTGGACGCCCGCATGGCCGACCGGCTGGCCCTGTTCGTGGCCGGGCGCGTCCTGGGAGGACGCGGCGCCCTGCCTGTGTTCGGAGGCCGCGGGGTCGGACGGCTGCGGGACGCGGTGCGCATCAGGGACATGTCGGTCCGTCCGGTGGGTCAGGATTTCCTGGTCGAGGGGACGCTGGTCTTCCCCCGGGATGGTTGAGATGTTCACGGGTCTCGTGGAAATGACAGGCCGGGTGGTCCTCCTGGAGCGGCGGGGAGAGGAGGCACACCTGCGCATCGAAGCGCCGTTCGCCTCCGACCTGTCGTCGGGCGAGAGCGTGGCGATCGACGGCGTCTGCCTGACGGCGACGAAGCGGGCCGACGGCTGGTTTGAGGCCGTCGTGTCGCCCGAGACTCTGTCGCGCACGACCATCGGCCTGCGCTCGACCGGGGACAGGGTGAACGTCGAACGGGCCCTTCGGGCGGGCGACCGGCTCGGGGGCCATATCGTGCAGGGGCACGTGGACGGGGTCGGGGTCGTCGAGTGGATCCGGCCGGAGGGGAGCGGCCTCAGGGTGCGCATCCGCTTCGCCCAAGAACTCGAAGACTTCATCGTCATGAAGGGTTCGATCGCGGTGGACGGTGTGAGCCTGACGGTCGCCGCGCGGGGTGAGCGGAGCTTCGAGGTGGCGTTGATCCCGGAAACGCTCCGGCTCACGCATTTCGGCGACAGTTCTCCTGGCACGCCGGTCAACCTGGAAGTGGACATGATGGGACGTTATGTGGTCGAGTATCTGAAGGGAAGGCTGGCCGAGGGCAAAACCGAGCCCGCGGTGACCCGGGAGCACCTGGCCCGGCACGGGTTTGCCGGGAAAGAAGGAGCGCAGTGAGCAAGGGCGGCAACGGAAGGGACGGGGCGCATTTCGCCTCGATCGACGAGGCCATCCGCGAGATCGAAGAAGGGCGCTTCGTGATCGTGGTCGACGACGAGGATCGCGAAAATGAAGGGGACCTGACCCTCGCCGCCGACAAGGTGACGCCCGAGGCGATCAATTTCATGGCGCGCTACGGACGCGGGCTCATCTGCATGCCGATGACCGAGGAGCGCCTGGAGGAGCTCGACATCCCGCTCATGGTCAAAGACAACACCTCCCCCTACAATACCGCCTTCTGCGTGTCGATCGAGGCGAAGCGGAACGTCAGCACCGGCATTTCGGCGGCGGATCGGGCGCACACGGTGCACGTTGCCATCGACACGCGCACGCGTCCCGCCGATCTGACGCGCCCCGGACACATGTTCCCGCTGCGGGCGCAGAAGGGCGGCGTCCTGAAGCGCGCCGGTCAGACCGAGGCCGCCGTCGATCTGGCCCGCCTGGCGGGGCTGTATCCCGCCGGCGTCATCTGCGAAATCATGAACGACGACGGGACCATGGCGCGGCTCAAGGATCTGGTGGAGTTCTCGAAGCGCCACGGCATCAAGATGATCACCGTCGCGGATCTCATCGCCTACCGCATGCGCAACGAGCGGCTGGTCCACCGCGTGGCGCAGCCGACCCTGCCGACGATCTACGGCGATTTCCGCGTCGTGGCGTACCGGAGCGGGATCGAGAGGAAGACCCACCTGGCGCTGGTGCTGGGCGACATCAAGCCGGAGGACAAGGTGCTGGTGCGGGTGCACTCCGAGTGCATCACCGGCGATGTGTTCGGATCCCTGCGCTGCGACTGCGGCGCACAGCTGCGTGCCGCGATGGAGATCATCTCGCGGGCCGGTCAGGGGGCGATCGTCTATCTGCGCCAGGAAGGGCGCGGCATCGGGCTCATCAACAAGCTGCGCGCCTACGAACTGCAGGATCGTGGGAAGGACACCGTCGAGGCCAACCACAAGCTCGGCTTCAAGGCCGACCACCGCGACTACGGTATCGGGGCGCAGATCCTGCGCGACCTCGGCTGCCACAAAATCCGTGTCCTGACGAACAACCCCGGCAAGTTTACGGCTCTCAGGGGGTACGGGCTGGAGATCGTCGAGCGGGTCCCGCTCGAGGTGGCCCCCAACGAGAACTCGCGCAAGTATCTCAAGACCAAGAAGGAGAAAATGGGTCACCTGCTTTCGCTCGTGTGAGCGACGGCGACCTGCGGCCATCCATGTTCGAAGCCCTCGGCGAACGACTGCAGACTGTCTTCCGCACTCTGCGCGGGCATGGTCACCTGACGGAGACCGAAATCCGCGACGGCCTGAGGGAGATCCGCACGGCGCTCCTTGAGGCGGACGTCGACCTTTCGGTGGTCCGGGAGTTCACCGAGGCCGTGCGGCGGCGCGCCATGACCGAGGAGATCCTCCGGAGCCTGACCCCGGGGCACCAGGTGATCAAAGTGGTGCGGGACGAAATGGTTGCCATCCTCGGCCAGGGGGGTGAGTCGGCGCTCCGGCGCGCCACGCAGCCTCCCTCGGTGTACCTGATGGTGGGCCTGCAGGGATCGGGAAAGACCACGACCAGCGCCAAGCTGGCGCGCCTCTTGAAGGGCCAGGACCGGTCGCCACTCCTGGTGCCGGCGGACGTGCGCCGGCCGGCCGCGGTCGATCAGCTCCGTGTCCTGGGACAGCAGATCGGCGTGCCGGTGGCCGACGTCCCCGTCGGTGCCGCGGCCGCCGAAGTGTGCCGCGCGGCCCTGAAGGAGGCGCGGCTCGTCGGGCGGGATCCGCTCATCGTGGACACGGCCGGGCGGCTGCACGTCGACGAGGAGTTGATGGCCGAGCTCGATCTCCTCAAGTCCGTGCTGCAACCGGCGGAGATCCTGTACGTGGCCGATGCCATGACCGGGCAGGACGCAGTGCGCGCCGCGAACGCCTTCAACGCGCGCATCGGTCTGACCGGCGTGGTCCTGTCGAAGTCCGACGGTGACGCCCGGGGCGGCGCCGTCCTCTCCATCCGCAAGGTGCTTGGCGTGCCGATCAAATTCGTCGGCGCCGGGGAGCACACGGAGGATCTCGAGCCGTTCCATCCCGACCGTATGGCATCGCGCATCCTCGGGATGGGAGATGTCCTGACCCTGATCGAGAAGGCCGAAGCGGTCGCCTCGGAGAAGGATGCGGAGAGCCTGGCGCGGCGCCTCAAGAAGAGCGAGCTGACCCTGGAGGATCTGTCCGAGCAGCTCGACAGGATGTCGCGTCTCGGCTCGCTGCGGCAGATCGTGGAGATGCTGCCCGGGGCCGGAGCGCTCCGGGACATGCCGCTCGACGATCAGGAGCTTTCTCGCACCCGCGCCATCATTTCATCGATGACGCGGAAGGAGAGGCTCCGTCCGGAAATCATCGACGGCAGTCGAAGGCTGCGCATTGCCCGCGGCTCCGGAACGTCCGTGCCGGACGTCAACCGATTGCTCAAGCAATTCAAGCAGATGCGCAAGATGATGAAAACCATGGCGCGCGGCGGCCCGGGCCTCCGGCCCGGGCTGTTCGGGGCGGCGCGCCCGTTCCGGCGCTGAATCGCCGGCTTCGCCGCGGCATCGCGGAGGGAGGTGGCCGAGTGCTGGTCATTCGATTGAGCAGGGCGGGGACCAAGAACAAGCCGTTCTACAGGGTCGTGGTGTCCGAGTCGGCGCGCACGCCACGCTCGAAGATCACGGACCAGATCGGCTACTACGATCCGAAACGCAAGCCCGAGGTGGTGAAGATCGACGTCGCCAAGGCCGAGAACTGGATCAAGCAGGGCGCGCACGCTTCTCCGACCGTCAAGCGCCTTCTGCAGAGAGCGCGCGCGGCGGGTGCTTTGGCCTGAAGGTTGCGGGACGTGACGGAACCGGACATCAAGAGCTGGGTCGAGTCCATGGCGAGAGATCTCGTCGACCATCCCGACGCGGTCTCGGTCACCTCGTTCGAGGATGAAGGGGTTCTGGTCTTCGAGGTGACGGTGGATCCATCGGAGGTCGGCCGGGTGATCGGCCGGCAGGGACGCACGGTGCAGGCCGTGCGCACGCTCTTGGAGGCCGCCGGGGCGAGGCATGGCCGGTATTACGAACTTGAAATCGTCGATTAGGGACCAGCGTCCCGCCGATCAAGGAGGCGACGTCGAGGTGACGGTCGCAAACGGTCTCCGGCTGCGCGGAGCGGGCGGCCGCCTCACGGCGCGGCTGGTGGCATCCGGCGTCGACCAGCTCAAGGGTCGCGACTGGGTGCTGGTGGGCCGGGCCGGGAGCCAGACACGCCGGCTGCCGGTCGAGGAGTATTCGATGTATGGCGATCGTGTCGTGCTGAAATTCCGGGGAATCGATGACGCGACCGGGGCGTCGGAGCTCGTCGGGCAGGATATCTTGATACCCTGCAACGGGTTGGTTGATCTCCCGGAGGGCAGCTACTATATTTTCCAATTGGTCGGCCTGACCGTCAGGACGCGCGACGGGCGCGAGATCGGCAAGGTGTGCGACATCGTGCACACCGGTGGAACGCCCCTTCTCGCGATCGAGCCGGGGCCCGGCGGCGGGCCGTCCACGCGGGAGGAGATCCTCCTGCCGGCCGCGCGCTCGATTTGCACGGCCATCGACGTGGCCTCCGGGTGCATCACGATCGACCCGCCCGAAGGCCTCCTGGAACTGTATGGAATTTGACATCATCACCGCCTTCCCCGATATGTTCGAGGGGCCCGTGTCGCACAGCATGGTGATGCGGGCGCGTGACCGAGGCCTCGTCGAGGTACGCCTTCACGATCTGCGCGACTTCGCGTCCGACCGCCACCGGAAGATCGATGATGTGCCATTCGGCGGTGGCGGCGGGATGATTCTCGTGCCCGGGCCCCTGTTCGCGGCGGTCGAGGCCATCAAGGATCGTCACCCCAAAGAGTCGTCGCGCACGCTCCTGCTCTGCCCGCAGGGAACGCGTTACGACCAGGCGGAAGCACGGCGCCTCGCCGGCTACGATCGCCTGATCCTGATCTGCGGGCATTACGAGGGCGTGGACGAACGAGTACGCGAGCACCTGGCCGACGAGTCGATCTCGATCGGCGATTACGTCCTCACCGGCGGAGAGATCCCGGCCATGGTGCTGGTGGACAGCCTGACGCGCCTGGTGCCCGGGACGCTCGGCGACGAGGAGGCCGCGCGGCGCGACACCTTCTCCCAGGAGTGTTTCGACTATCCGCAGTACACGCGGCCCGCGGACTTTCGGGGCTTCAAGGTCCCCGAGGTTTTGCTGTCGGGCAACCACGAAAGAATCGCCGCGTGGCGCAAGACCCGAGCCCTGGAAGAGACGGCCCGCAAACGACCCGATCTCCTGAAGCCCCGCGCTCCCGGCAGGGCGTCGGCGATGCGGGACCACTGACCCGGCAAGGACGCGCGGAGGAGAAGCGCCATGGATTTCGTGAAGCTGATCGAGCAGAAAGAGATGAAGGGGACCCCGCCCGCCTTCCGGGTGGGCGACTCGGTGAAGGTGCACGTGAAAGTCAAGGAAGGTGAGAAGGACCGCATCCAGATCTTCCAGGGTATGGTGATCGCCATGAAGGGCGGCGGCACCGGGGCGACCTTCACCGTGCGCAAGATCTCGGACGGCGTCGGTGTGGAGCGGATCTTCCCCGTGCATTCGCCGATCATCAGCAAGGTCGATGTCGTGCGGCACGGACGCGTCCGGCGCGCCAAGCTTTACTACTTGAGGTCGCGCAAGGGGAAGGCGGCACGCATCGAGGAAGAGACGCAGGGCTGAGAGGATCTCCGATGCGCCCGCGCGCCGCCGGCTTCGTACACGAGCGGCAGCTGTTCGCAGCCGGGCTCCGCGCTGTGGCGGGCGTCGACGAGGTCGGGCGCGGTTGTCTGGCCGGACCGGTGGTGGCGGGGGCGGTCATCCTCGATCGGAGTCGGCCCGTGCCGGGTGTGCGCGACTCGAAGACGCTCGGGGCCGCCGCCCGCGAGCGCCTGGCGCGGGAGATCGCCGGGCGGGCGGTGGCGTTCGCGCTGGGGGTCGTCGATCCGGAGGAGATCGATCGGACCGACATCCTGATGTTCCGCAGCGTGGCCTGGTGCGAGGCGACCGGATCTCCGTCTCCATCGCCGCCGCGTCGATCGTGGCGAAGTTCTATCGCGACGAGATGATGCTGGCCTTCCACGATCTCTACCCCGCCTACGGCTTCGACCAGCACAAGGGCTACGGGACGAGCGAGCATCTCGATGCGCTGCGTCGCTTCGGTCCGACGCCGTGGCACCGATCGACCTTCAGGGGCGTCCGGCAGGAGCCGTCCTTCGATCTGCCGTTCGGTCTGAAGGCTCAACCGGTGAACTGATGCCCCTCGACCGAGCCAAGACCAACGCCAACGCCGAGAAATTCGTCAGGTCCGGGAAAATCCCCGAAGCCATCGCGGAGTACAAGAAGCTCGCCGAGGACAATTCGCGTGACATGGGGGTCCTCAACAAGCTGGGGGATCTGTGCGTCCGCGCGGGCAAGACCCAGGACGCCATCCGTTACTTCCTGCGCATCGCCGAGTTCTATGCCAGCGACGGTTTCTTCCTCAAATCGATCGCGATGTACAAGAAGGTCAGCAAGCTCGATCCCGCCAACGTGGATTGCCAGCAGAGGCTTGCCGGGCTGTACCAGCAGCAGGGCCTGACCATCGAGGCCAAGGCACAGTACATGGCGGTGGCCGACCGTTTCGTCAAGTCGGCACAGTTCAAGAAAGCGATCGAGGTGTTTCCGCACGTGCTGGAGATCGAGCCCGACAACATGAAGGTGCGGATGACCTACGCCGACCTCCTGGTGCGCGTCGGGAGCCTCCAGGACGCCGGCCGCGAGTTCCGTCAGGTCGCGCAGGAACTGGCCAAGAAAGGGATGCTGGACGAGGCCATCAGGGTGGCGCAGAAGGGCGCGAAGATCGTGCCCGGCGACCCCGACATGATGAGCCTGGTGCTGGCGCTGACGAAGGAAGCCGAGAAGAGTCCCGGTGACCTGCTCGTCACTGTGGAGCAGATGGCGAAGGCGAACGGCGACAACCCCCGATCGCTGGCGCTCCTCGGCGAGGCCTATCTGGCCGCGGGGAAGACCGCGCAGGCGGAGAAGGTGTTCCAGAAACTGCGCGGGATGGACGATGCGCCACCGGAGGTCGCTGCCGCGGTGACGCGCTTCTACGTCTCAAAAGACGACGCCGACGCGTCCTTCGAGTGGGTGGTACGGGCGGTCGACGGATACCTCGGGGCGTCCCGTGCCGGCGACGCCGCCGGCATCCTCGACGAGTTCCTGCGGGCCTTCCCGAACCACCGGGACGGCCTCAAGAAGCGGGGGGAGGTCGCCGCGCAGGCGGGGGACAGGAACGCACAGGTCGAGGCCCTCGAGGGGCTGGCCGAGATCCTGATCGGCGCGGATGAGGCCGCGGAGGCGGCGGGCGTCATCGCACAGCTCCAGGAGATCGACCCACAGAATCCGAAGCACGCCGAGATGCTGGCGCGCGTCTCCGGACACAGAACAGGGGCGCCCGGCGCCGCTCCGGCTGCCGCGCGGATCCCTGCGGCCGTGCCGAGGGTCCCCGACATCCAGGAAGGAGCCTTGGAACTGGAGGAGGAGCCGGCCCTCGAGGTCGAGACGGGCGACGCCGAGGTCGCGTCCGGCAGCGACGCGCTCGGGGTGCTGGATGAGGAGATCGCGCCCGGCCCCCAGAGCGTCATCCAGGACATGGAGGACGAGCCGGATGAAAACGGTGAGGAGGCGGAAGACGACGAGTTCATCAGCGAGCACTTCACAGAGGCCGAGGTCTTCATCAAATACGGGCTTCTCGAGAAAGCGAAGGAGCAGCTCCTCAAGATCCTGGCGAAGCACGCGAAGCATGTCTCCTCGCACACCAAGCTGAAGGAAATCTATTACGAGGAGGGCGACAAAGAGAAGGCGGTTCTGGAGTGCCTGTCGCTCGCCTCGATCCTGAAGGCGAAAAACCGCGCCGCGGAGGCGCAGGACCAAATCAACGAGGCAATTCGAATCGACCCCAACAATCCGCGGGTCAGGGAATTCACAGGCGCCGGCCCGGCGCCCCAGATCCCCCCGCCCAAGGCGCCTCCGACGAAGTCCGCGACCGCCGGTCCTAGGGCACCGAAGCCGATCGCCGCCCCGCAGCCCGCGGCCCGGGCCACGAAGCCGATCGCCGTCACCCGGACTCCGGAGCTTGAGCTCGAGGAGATCCCCTCCGCGGCCGGGCTGGAGATCGAACCGACGAGCCTGACGGCGGGCCCCGCCAAGGCTGTGCAGCCGAAGGACGAGGCGGACCTGGAGCTCGAGATCGAGATGCCGGAGGAGCCGGCGCCCAAGAGGCCCTCGACCACGAGGCCCTCGACCACGCCGACGGTGCGCGGCGTGTCCCACCCTCAGGCCGCCACGCGGCCGGCGCTGGAAAAGGTCGAGGAGGAGACGCCGGAGGACTTGGCCGGCGGTCTGTCTCTCGGAGACTCGGGAGACGAGATCACGATTGAACTGGAAGACGACGGCGGCGCTCCGCCCGCGTTCCCGGGCGGCGATGCGGCGCCGCCTATGGCCACGGCGGTCGGCGGCCGCGATCCGGATCCCGAGAAGCTCGGGGAAGTCGACTTCTACATCGACCAGGGGCTCCTGGAAGAGGCGCGCGCCGTGCTGTTCCAGCTCCAGAAACAGTATCCGGGCAGCCAGGAGGTCGTGCAGCGCTTCGAGCGCGCCAATCGGCCGGTGCCGGCCGAGGCTCCGGCCCCCGCCCGCCCGGCCGCCCGGCCCGAGCCGTCCGGTCTCGACCTGGACGTGGAGCGCGCGTTCGGGGCGCAGACCGTCGTCCTGCCGCCCCACCGCCCGACGGTGGAGGACGTGCCGCGCGCCGCCAAGGCGAAACCGGTCTTCAAGGTCGAGAAGGCGACCGAACCGATCGCGGCGGAAGGGGATTTCTTCGACCTCGCCTCCGAGCTCGACCGCAGCCTGGCTGAGGCGCAGGTCGCGGTCGACACGCAGGAGCAGGAGTCGATCGAGGGTCCCGGGCACAGCCTCGATGAGATTTTCAAGGCGTTCAGGAAGGGAGTCGAGCAGCAGGTCGACTCGCAGGATTACGAGACGCACTACAACCTCGGCATCGCCTACAAGGAGATGGGCCTTGTGGACGAGGCGATCGGCGAATTCCAGTACGCCGCGCGCGACCCGGCGAAGACGGTCGAGTGTTGCGAGATCCTTGGGTTATGCTTCCGCGAGAAGGGGATGCCGCAGCTCGCCCTCAAGTGGTACCAGAAGGGCCTGGACAAGCCGAACCTCCACGAGCACGAGGCCGTCGGCTTGCGCTACGACGTCGCCGAGGTGTACCGGGAGCAGGGTGACTACAAGAGGGCGATGCAGCTCTTCACCGAAGTGTACGGCCTGGACTCGACCTACCGCGACGTCGCAGCCAAGATCAAGGAAATGAAGAAGCTTCTGGGCTGATCACCGGGCGGCGTCCTCCCGAGGACAATTTCTTGAAGCGAGCCGTCAGGTCGCACGCCCGTCCCGCCCGCCTCCCCGGCGTCGCGCCGGGCGATGTCCGGGCCGGCTATTACAGCGACGCTTACTTCCTCAACGCCTCCCGCATCCTGGAGAAGAGCGCCCGCGCCCGGGAACGTTTCGCGGGCAAGCCTCTGGCGCTGCGCCAACCGCCCCCTGGACTCGACTCTTTCCTGCCCGGCGACGCCGAGGTCGAGATGCAGTACTTTGCGAGACGCCGCCCCCGCTTCATTGCGGCCGGCGTTCCTTTCGCCCTCGGCCTTCTGCGCGACGGCTTGCGGCGTCCGCGCGGCGCGTCCCGCAGGGGCATGCCTCTCCGGGTCGAGGCAATCCCGGAGGGGACCCTGACACGACCGCTCCTCCCGGTCCTCGTGGTGCGCGGACGCTACCGCGATTTTGCGCACCTGGAGACACCGGTCCTGGGGGTCCTGGCACGCTGCAGCCGCGTGGCAACCAACGTCTACGAGTCGCTCCTGGCGTCGCGCGGCAAGCCGATCCTGTTTTTCGCGGCGCGCTTCGACCTGCCGCATTGTCAGAGGTTCGACGGCTACGCCTACCGGGTCGCGATCGACGCCTTTCAGAGGCGGACGGGCAGGAGGGTGACGGCCCACGTTTCCACCGACGCCCAGGGCGAGCTTTGGAAGGAGCGCGGCGGCGGGACCGTGCCGCACGCCTTCATCCTCTGCTACCTCGGCGATACTGCGGAAGCGCTCCTTTCGTTCTGCCGCCACGCACCGGCATCTGTGAGGCGTGTCGCCCTCGTCGACACGACGAACGATTGCGTGGGGGAATCGGTGCGGACGGCGCGCCGGCTGTTCGAGGAGCATCTGCGCCTGTTGCGCGCCGGCTTCGCGGTCGAAGCGGAACGGTTTGTCCTGTACGCCGTGCGCGCCGACACCGCTCCCGATCTCCGTGATCGCAGCGTGCCACCATCGCGGGATCCGCGCCTGGAGCGTGGAGTCACTCCGATCCTTGTGCGGATGATGCGACAGGCGCTGGATCAAGCGCCGTCCGCGCTGGGGCTCTCCGGCCGCTGGCGGCGGCTCGCAGAGCGCTATTTCCGCGGCGTGCGCATCGTGGCCACCGGCGGGTTTGGCCCCGAGAAGATCCGATTCTTCGAAGCGCAGCACGCCCCGGTCGACATGTACGGCGTCGGCTCAGCCTTCCTTCGCGGCGAGCCGAACGACTACACGGCCGACGTGGTGCGCGTCCGGGTCGGAGGGCGCCTCATCACCGCCGCCAAAGCCGGCCGCGGACCGCGTCGCAACCCGGACCTCAGGCCTGTGAGACTACGCTGGCGGATGGATGCGCCATGAAGGCACGGGTGCGAATGGGACCGAGAGGACGCATCACGGGACGCGGGATCGTCGTGATTCGGCGGCAGCGCCGGGTTACGGGAGTCAGGATCGTCGAGCGGCTGCCGGCGTCGGGGCCGGGGTTCCTGACCCTTGAGCGCTTCCGGGCGAAGAACCTGTACCGCGATGGTGGTGTCTCCGCGTTCTACCGGTTCGAGGTTCTTCACCGCCGCGGAGTCGACGCGGTGGCCATTCTGCCGTTCTACTTCCAGCCGCGGGGACGCCGATTGATGGTGGTGTGCAAGATTGGATTCCGTCCCGGACTCCACAGGCGCTCCAGGCTGGCGCTTCCAGTGCGCGACCGGCGTCGGTACACCTCAGTGATCGAGGCGGTCGCCGGCAGTCTGGAACCGGGTGACCGCGGTACGAGCGGAATTACCGCCCGCGCGCGCGAGGAGCTCATGGAAGAAACCGGCTTGAGGGCGCTTCCGAGGCCCATTCTCGGGCTTGGAGCGGGGTTCTTCCCCTCGCACGGCCAGTCGACCGAGAAGGTTCACCTTCGGGCCTTCGAAATCGACCCGGCCCATGCGCTCGAGCCACAGGGCGACGGCTCGGTCAATGAGGCAGATGCGGGGACAATCGCGATCGAAGCAACTCGCCTGTTATTCATGTGCCGAGCAGGCCTGATCGAAGATCCGAAGCTGGAAATAGGAGTGTCCCGCCTTCTTCGCGTTCTACGAGGGAGAACCTCCCGAGCGCGCCGAGCAACCGTCCGCCGGCGGACGTTCGATGCCCACTTTTGACGCATGAGGTGTCACACCACCGCCGCGCCATTCATTGGTCTGACGGTTACCAAAACGCTGGAAACAAAGGAGAACGTCCGCTCGACGCGGCCCTGCGTCAAAACGCCGTTGGAACAGGACAACCTCGAACCCTGATCACCCCGATCAGGAGCGGTCCAGATTCCGAATAAGCGATTGAAATACAAGGACTTGAGATGGCGTCAGTGTCGCAGTCGAAGCTCGGGTGGGCGACCGGCACGAAGATTGCTTTCCCAGAGTGACGTCGATCGTCTCTAACGACCGAACTCATTGCAGGAAATCGAATGCTGAACACAGCAAGTTACCCCGGCAGCCGGTGTCCCAAACCTCAATACCCCTCCAACCCAATTTCCTTTCCCCCCTCTTTCGCAGATGGCAGAGAGCTCAACGATACCGGCTGCCGGGGGCAGAACGGAATGGACGCGTTGATCCTCGACTTCGTCACAGAACCCATGGATGCGCGCGGCTCCGACAGGAGTTTTCGATGCTGAAGAGCGTGGGAAGACCCAAGACTGACTACGAGTTCGATCCGCTCGGCACGCTGGCCGGCGGCGATGGAGGGGCGGTCCTATGGGCTCGTCAGGGCACGCTCTGCGCCCAACGGGGCGACCTGGTCGGAGCCCTGCAGTGTTTTCAGCGATCGCTCGAGACTGACCTCGACTGTATGGACGCCTGGGCGGGTCTGTCCATCGTCTTCGACCGGATGAAAGACCTTCGGCGCGCCGACGCCTGTCTCGAGGTTGCCCGGCGGATCCGCGCGCGTTTCGCTCGCGAAGCGACCGCCTGATGCCAATGGTGATCCGGGACGACCCTGGAGAACCCGTCGCTTTCCATGGCGGTCCAAGGCTGTTTTCTTGACAGCGACTGGCACGTCTGCTAGCATCACCGCCCCGTCAAGCCCCATCAAATAGGAAGTAAAGGACTTTTTCGTCATCGTCCCTTCTCCCGGATAGGGAGCGGAATGGCCGAGCCGAAAAGCTACCGAAATTTCATAGACGGCGAGTGGGTGGAGTGCGCGGCCCGCGAGACGTTCGAGGATCGCAATCCGGCCGATCGGAGCGAGGTCATCGGTACATTCCAGCGCTCCTCCCAGGCTGACGTCGAAGCGGCCGTCGAAGCCGCACGCCGGGCCCACCGCCGCTGGCGGCAAGTTCCCGCCCCGAAGCGGGCCGAGTCTCTCTTTCGCATGGGTGAAATCCTCTTGAAGCGCAAGGAGGAGTATGCCCGCGAGATGACGCGGGACATGGGCAAAACGCTCAAAGAAGCCAGAGGCGACGTGCAGGAAGCGATCGACGTCTGCTACTACATCGCGGGAGAGGGGCGACGGATGTTCGGCTTCACCACTCCTTCCGAGCTGCCCAACAAGTCCTGCTCGTCCCTGCGGATGCCGGTCGGTGTCTGCGGCCTGATCACGCCCTGGAATTTCCCGATGGCCATCCCTTCCTGGAAGCTGATCCCGGCCCTGGTGTGCGGGAACACGGTCGTCATCAAACCCGCCTCCGACGCTCCGCTCTCCTGCTATCACCTGGTGAAGGTGTGCCAGGAAGTGGGGATACCGCGCGGCGTGGTGAATTACGTGACCGGGGGAGGCGAAGCCGTCGGCGCGCCGCTGACGCGCCACCCGGGAGTGTCCCTCGTCTCGTTCACCGGTTCGTCCGAGACTGGCCGGCAGGTGAACCTCGCCTGCGCCGATTCCTACAAGCGCGTGTCGCTCGAAATGGGCGGGAAGAACGCCATGATCGTCTTGGACGACGCACGCCTCGATCTGGCGGTGGACGGCGCGCTCTGGGGTGCCTTCGCGACGACCGGGCAGCGCTGCACAGCCACCAGCCGGATTATCGTGCACAAAAAAGTCCACAAAGAGTTCGTCGATCGCCTGGTCGAGCGGGCCTCCGTGCTCAAGGTTGGGGACGGGCTGGACGAGTCGGTGGACGTCGGGCCGATGATCAGCGAGACCCAGCTCAAGAAGGTGATGGAGTACATCGAGATCGGGCGTGACGAGGGCGCCGACCCGGTCGCGGGCGGCGTACGCCTGACCAAGAATGAATACGGTCGGGGCTTTTTCTTCCCGCCGACGATTTTCGCCGGTGTGACCCGCGCGATGCGTATCGCCCGAGAGGAGATCTTCGGTCCGGTCGTCTGCATCCTGGCGGCCGACAGCCTGGACGACGCCCTGGAGATCGCCAACGACACCCTGTATGGGCTGTCGTCCTCGATCTACACTCAGGATCTGAACAAGGCGTTCGTGGCGGTGCGCGAGCTGGAGACCGGGATCACCTACGTCAACTCGTCGACCATCGGCGCCGAGACCCACCTGCCGTTCGGGGGAACGCGCCGCAGCGGCAACGGTCACCGCGAGGGCGCGGCGCACACCGCGATCGAAGTCTTTTCCGAGTGGAAGACCGTGTACGTGGATTACTCCGGCAAGCTGCAAAAGGCCCAGATCGACAACAATTGAGAGGCGGCGGTCGGGCCGCCGGGGCAGGCCGAGGCTTCGGTATGCAGGTCGGAGTTCCCAGGGAAATCAAGGACCACGAGTACCGGGTCAGCCTGGTCCCCGCCGGGGTTCGCGCGCTCGTCCAAGCCGGACATGCGGTCCTCGTGCAGGAAGGGGCGGGTCTTGGGAGCGGCATCGACAACGCGGCCTACCAGTCCGCCGGCGCCGTCATCGTCTCGGACGCCGCGGCGGTGTTCCGGCGCGCCGATCTCATCCTGAAGGTCAAGGAGCCTCAGGAGCAGGAGATCGCGATGCTCCGCAAGGGACAGGTGCTGTTCACCTACCTGCACCTCGCGCCGCAGCCCCGCCTGACACGGGCGCTGCTCGACGCCGGCGTCACTGCCATCGCGTACGAGACGATCACCGACGCTCACGGTGGGCTCCCGCTTCTCACGCCGATGTCCGAGGTGGCGGGCCGCATGTCGATCCAGGTCGGAGCCTTCTATCTCCAGAAGACGCTCGGGGGCCGCGGCATCATCCTCGGGGGCGTGCCGGGCGTGCCGCCGGGCGACGTGGTGATCCTGGGCGGAGGCACGGTCGGCATCAACGCCGCGACGATGGCGATCGGCCTCGGCGCCCGCGTGTCGATCGTCGATCGATCCCTGCCGCGCCTGCGCTACCTGGACGAGATCTTCCGCGGCCAGATCGTCACCATTTACTCGACGACCGCATACATCGCCGAGTCGGCGCGCCGCGCCGACCTCCTGATCGGTGCGGTCCTGGTCCCGGGCGACGCCGCCCCGCGCCTGATCAGCCGCGACATGATCGGCACGATGAAGAAGGGAGCGGTCATCGTGGACGTGGCGGTGGACCAGGGCGGCTGCATCGAGACCACGCGGCCGACCACCCACTCGCAGCCGACCTACGAGGTGGACGGCGTAACCCACTACTGCGTGGCCAACATGCCCGGCGCCGTGCCGCGCACCTCCACCTTCGCCCTGACCAACGCCACTCTGCCCTACGTCCTGAAGATCGCCGAGCGCGGTTTCCGCGACGCGGCCCGCGAGGACGCCAGTTTGCGCCCCGGCGTCAACACACATGACGGCCGGGTGACGCACGAGGCCGTGGCGCGCTCGCAGGGCCTTCCCTACGTGCCGCTGGACAGCTTGCTGTAGCCCCGAAGCGCGGCAGGCCTGAGGAGTCCCATCGGGAGGCCCTCTTGGGATCCGCCCTGGAACGAGGCATCCGCTTCGCCCGTGGGCATGCTTGGGCCCTGGCCCTCGCCGCAGCAATCCTCCTGGCGACAGGTCTACGGCTGCATGGCCTGACACGGCACCCGATCTGGTTGGACGAGGCGTACTCCGTCGCGGTCGCCCGCCAGCCTCTGCGAGCCATCGCGCCCTCCCTGGCC
>WNEQ01000929.1_pt1 | contig 21038 bp, 14 predicted proteins | sample 5399971 | NCBI WGS metagenome assembly WNEQ01 (sample SAMN13153330, study PRJNA577476) | soil metagenome | isolation source: 20 cm grassland meadow soil 2 days after 1st rain plot 5 | place: USA:California | collected 2015-09-18
GAGCTGCCGCAGCAGGCGCCACACGCGCTGATCAACACCTACCGCGAGCTGTACTGGCGCATCGTGGACGAGGTGGAGAAAGAGTTTCCCGGCGAGGCGAAGCGGCGCGCGCAGAAGGTGAGCGCCGGCATTAGGGAAGGGCACAGAGCCATCGCCGTCCTCTCGGTGCCGCGCGGCGCCGAGACCCCGGACGCCGTGGTGCAGCCGGAAGAGCTGTCGAGCGCGCTCACCGATTGGTCGCTGCAGCTGCTCGAGGGAGTGGAGGTGATGATGCCGGGGACCGCACCCAAGATCCTGCGCGAGGCGACGCGGGAGCACCGCTACGTGCTGCAGTCCTCGGGCTTCTACGGACGCCTGCCGTGGCAGGTGTCGTGGTGAGATGGCCGGGACCCTGTACGTCGTCGCGACCCCGCTCGGCAACCTCGACGACCTCTCCCCCCGCGCGGCGGCCACGTTGCGGCAGGTCGCCGCCGTCGTGGCCGAAGATACCCGCCACACGAAACCGCTCCTGGCGCACGCGGGTGCGCGCGGCGCGCTGGTGAGCTTTCACGCCCACTCGAGCGCGGCCGCGCTGCGCCGCATCCTGCATCTGCTGGGCACCGGAAAGGACGTGGCGCTCGTGACCGACGCGGGCACGCCCGCGGTGAGCGACCCGGGCGCAGAGCTGGTCGCGGCCGCGCGCGCGCGCGACGTGAACGTCGTGACCGTCCCCGGGCCGACCGCGGTCGCCGCGGCCCTCTCCGTCTCGGGGCTCGCCGCCGATCGCTACCTGTTCCTCGGCTTCCTGCCGCGCAAGGGCGGCGAGCGCCGGCGCTTGCTCGACTTCGTCGCGCAGAGCGAGTGGACCGTGGTGCTGTTCGAAGCGCCGCCGCGCGTGGCGGCGCTGCTCGAGGACCTGGCCGCGGCGTGCGGCGGCGAGCGCCGCGCCGCCGTGGCGCGCGAACTGACCAAGGTGTTCGAGGAGACGCGCGCCGGGACCCTGGAAGAGCTCGCCGGTTACTACGCCGCAGCGCCGCCGCGCGGCGAGGTCACCGTCCTGGTCGCGGGGACGGGCAAGCGGGTGCGGGAGGAGGAGCCGCCCCCCGACGCGGAGGCGCGCGCCCGCGCGCTGCTCGCGCAGGGCATGACCCGCCGCGACGTGGCCGATCAACTGGCGGCGGAGACGGGGATGACGAGAAACACGGCGTATCGGCTCGTGAACGAACTATGAAGCGCTTGACGATCGTGCTGTGCGCGGTCGCGTTGCCGCTCGCCGGCCGTCGCGATTGCGGATTGCGGATTGTGGATTGCGGATTCTGCACATCGGGCCTCTGCGTGTTCAATCCGCAATCCGAAATCCGCAATCCGCAATTGGCAGCAGCCCTCACGATCGGTCGGTTGCATTACGACGGAGGCGGCGACTGGTACGCCGGCCCTTCCGCGCTCCCGAACCTCCTCGCCGCGATCCGCCAGCGCACCGCGCTGCCGGTCGCCGAGCGCGAGCGCGTCGTGACGCTCACGGGACCGGAACTGTGGGACGTCCCCTACCTCTATGTCACCGGGCACGGCAACGTGCGCTTCTCGGACGACGAGGTGCGGATCCTGCGCCGCTGGCTCGAGCAGGGCGGGTTTCTCCACGGCGATGACGACTACGGCATGGACAAGTCGTTCCGCCGTGAGATCGCGCGCGTCTTCCCAGACCATCCCCTGGTGGAAGTGCCCCTGAGTCATCCCATCTACCACGTGGTCTACGATCTGCCGCAGGGGACCCCCAAGATCGAAGAGCACGACGGGCTGCCGGCGCAGGGCTTCGGTATCTTTCTCGGGAACCGGTTGGTGGTGTACTATGACTACCAGGCGGACCTCAACGACGGGTGGGAGGACCCTGATGTCAACCACTTGCCTCCGAACCTGCGCGAAGCGGCGCTGCGCATGGGCGTGAACCTCTTCACCTACGCCGTGAGCACGACCCGGTGACCGACACCGCGGCCCGGCTGCGGCGGCTGGGGCTGCCGCACGCCCGCGCCCGCGCCGGAGCGGTCCTGCTCGCGAGCGCGGGCGTCGCCTTTGGCAGTGCGGCAGCCGGGCTGGCGCTCGCACCGCGCGTGGCGGCGGTGCTGGGGGCCTGGCTGTTCATCGCGGCGGCCGCGGGCGTTGCGGCATGGCTCGTGCGCCGGGCGCGCCGCCGGGCGGCGCCGCCCGTCGTGGGACGGCTCGTCGAGGCGATGGCGGGGATCCGCGCCGGTAGCGTCGTCGGGCTGCTCGCGCCCCCCACCCGGACGGCAGGCGCGAGTGCGGACCTGCTCAGGCTCGCGGACCACCGCGCCGCCGCGCTGGTCGAGGGGGCGGCCCCGGCCGTGGGCCGGTTCCTGTGGCGCGGCACGCGGGCGTCGCTCGGCGCAGGGGCGTGCGCGGCCGCCGTCGGCGCGGCGCTCTTCGTCGCGGCCTCGCCCGGCGGTGCCCCGGCGGCCGCGTTCTGGCATCCGCTCCGCGCCCTCGCCGACGCCCGCGCGCCCGTGCGCCTCTCCCTCGACCGGGTGGCCGTGCGGCGCGGTGACACGGTCACCGCCACCATCGAAGTCCCCGCGGGAGCGCGCGCCGTCCTGTGGACGCGCGGGCCGGGGGAGCCGTGGCGGCCCGCCCCCGTCGCGCTCGATTCGCTGGGCCGCGCCGTCCGGCGCCTCGGGCCCCTGGACGCCGACCTCTATCTCCGCGCGACGAGCGGCGGCCGGCGCAGCGCCGAGCGTAAGGTCACGGTCGCGTTGCCCGCGTTCCTCGCGGGGCTCGAGCTGATAGCCCGCTATCCCGCCTATCTGGCGCGCCCCGACGAGCCGCTCGTCGGGGGCCCCCCCTCCGACACCATCCCGCTGCCCGAGGGCACCGCGATCCTCACGAGCGGGACGGCGAGCGTGCCGCTCAAGAGCGCGGCGTGGCGCCACGGGGCTAGGCGGGCGCCGCTCGCCGTCGCGCGCAGCGGGTTCTCGGGCCGCCTCGCACCGGTCGGGGCAGGGGTATGGGTGCTCGATCTCGCGACGGCGGACGGCAGTCTGCTCGAAGGCGATGTGCCCGAGCTGCGGCTGCGGGTGGTCCCCGACTCGGCGCCGGTGGTCGCGGTGCCGATCCCGGGGCGCGACACGACGCTGCCGTTGTCGCTGCGCCAGCCGCTCGTGGTGGACGCGCGGGACGACCACGGGTTGACGCGGCTCGAGGTGGTGAGCTGGCGCGTGAGCCGGACGGGGAAAGTGGGGCAGGCCGTGCGCGAGTCGCTCGACGTGACCGGGGTAGGCGACCGCGCGATCGTGCAGGGCGAGCTCGACGCCGGGCGGCGCGGCCTGCTGCCCGGCGACACGCTACGGCTTCGGGTCGACGCGTGGGACAACGCTCCCACGCCGCACGTCGGCCGTAGCGCCGAGCTCGCGCTGCGGCTGCCGAGCCTGGAGGAGCTGCGTGCGGCGACCCGCCAAGCCACGGCGGCGCTCGCGGCGGCGGGCGACTCACTGGCGGAGGCGCAGCGCGAGCTGGGCGCGCGCACCAGCGATCTCGCCGAGCAGCGCTCGCGCGACGCGTCGGCGTCGCGGCGCCCGCCCCCCGGGGAGAGCGGGCGCGAGGGCACGCTCCCCTTCCAGGCGACCGAGCGCGCCCAGGCGGTGGCGCGCGAGCAGGCGGCGTTGCAGCAGCGCGTCGAGCAGCTGTCACGGGCGGTCGAGGAGATTGCCCGCGCCGCACGCGCGGCGGGGATCGACGACACGGCGTTCCAGGCGCGGCTGCGCGAGGTGCAGGAGCTGCTGCAGCGCGCCGTGACGCCGCAGCTCGAGCAGCGGCTGCGCGAGCTCCAGGACGCGCTGGCGAAGCTCGATCCCGAGGCCGCGCGCCAAGCGCTCGAGCGGCTCGCCGAAGCGCAGCAGCAGCTCAAGGCCGAGCTGGAGCGCAGCCAGGAGCTGTTCCGGCGCGCGGCGGTGGAGGGGGCGCTCGCCTCCCTCGCTGCCGACGCGGAGGACCTGAAGCGCCGGCAAGGCGAGTGGAACCGCGACGACGCGGCGCGGCCCGACAGCGCCGCGGCGGCGCGCCAGCGCGCCCTGGCGGAGCGCGCCGACTCGCTTGCGGCGGGGATCGACCAGGTCGCGAAGGATCTCGGCGCGCCCCGGCCATCCCTGGCGCGGCCCGCGCAGGCCGCGCGCAACGCGCGCGCCGCCATGCAGCGCGCCGCGCGGGCGGCGGACGACCGGCAGGCGGGCGAGGCGCAGCAGGCCGGTCAGCAGGCCGAGCAACAGCTCGAGGACGTGCCCGACCAGCTGCGCGGCCAGCGGGACTCGCTCGCCCAGCAGTGGCGCGCGGAGGCGCTCGCGGCGCTCGACCGCGCGCTGTCCGAGACGGCCGCGCTGGCGGAGCGCCAGGAGGGAGTGGCCGAAGCGCTGCGCAGCGGCGAGGCGGGCGCGGCGACCCGCTCGCAGCAGGCATCGATCGAGGAGGGCACCGACGCCGTGGGCCGCCAGGTCCGCGAGGCCGCTGGGAAGCACGCGCTCGTTTCCCCCCAGCTCGAAGGGGCGCTCGGCTTCGCGAAACGGCAGATGGCGGCGGCGCAGGCGCAGCTCGAGGAGGCGGACGTGAATCCCGGAGAGGCCGCGGGGCTGGCGGAGCAGGCGGTGGACGCCTTGAATGCCACGGCGCTCGCGCTGGCCCGCAGCCGCAGTCAGGTGAGCGGCGCGCAATCGGGGAGCGGGTTCGCCGAAGCCGTGGAGCAGCTCGCGCGGCTGGCGCGCGATCAGCAGGGGCTGAACGGCCAGGCGCAGGGGCTGCTCCCGCTGATCGGCCCGAGCGGTCAGGCGGTGCTCGAGCAGCTGCGGGCCCTCGCCGCCCGCCAGCGCGCCCTCGCCGAGCAGCTCGAGCGCCTCAAGGCGGAGGGGACGAGCCCCGCGGCTGCGGCGCTCGCCCAGGAAGCCCGCGAGCTGGCGCGCCAGCTCGAGGCCGGACGCCTCGATCAGCAGACCATCCGGCGCCAGCAGCAGCTGTACCGCCGGCTGCTGGACGCGGGCCGGACCCTGCAGGGCGAGGAGCCCGACGAGAAGCAGGAGCGCGTGAGCCGCGCCGCGACCGGCGACAGCGTCCACATTCCCGAAGTCCTGAAGCCGGGCGCCACCGGCGCGGGCCCGAAGCTCCGCTATCCCACGTGGGAGGAGCTCGGCAACGGCGGCTCGTCCTGGAGTACTTCCGCAGGCTCAATGCGCCCGCACCGCGGTGAATGCGTGGTCGCACCCGCCCGGGATTCCCGCCCTGAAGGGTGGGCTCGGCGAATCGTTGCCCTAAAGGGCAATGCCCTTCAGGGCAGCGCCGGGCCGAGCCCAGGCTTCAGCCTGGGAATAACCGGGCTCGCGCTGTCGTTGCTGTTGCCCCTTCGGTCCCTCCCCGCCCAGGCCATCGGCCAGGGGGTCGAGCTCGAGCGCGCCGGCCAATACGACCGGGCGGCGAGCCTTTACTTCGCGACGCTGCGCGCTGATCCGACGAACCTCGCGGCGCTGCTCGGCCTCGAGCGTGTCCTGCCGCCTCTCACTCGAGGAGCTCCTGCCCGTGGCACGACGCGCCGCGGCCGCCGGTCCGCAACGCGCCGCCCTGCGGGGCGTGCTGCTTCGGACCTATGTGGCGTTGAGCGAGACGGACAGCGCGCGGTCCGTGGCGCTCGCGTGGGCGGCCGACGCCCCGCGCGACGAGGCCCCGTACCGCGACTGGGCGATCGCGCTCGAGGACTACCACCACCACGATGCGGCGCGCGAGGTGCTGCTGCTCGGCCGGCGCGCCGTCGGTCGCCCCGCCGCGTTCGCCATCGAGCTCGCCGAGCTCGACCAGCGCACCGGAGACTGGGAGAGCGCGGCGCGCGAGTGGGCGGCCGCCGTCACGGAGTCGCCGGCGCAGCTTCCCAATGCCGCGGGCGACCTGTCGGAAGCTCCCGAGGTGCAACGCGAGCGCGTGACGCGGGTCCTCACGAGCGGCGATCCGCCCGCCGTCACGCGCCGGCTCGCGGGCGAATTGCTGCTCGGATGGGGTCAGCCTCAGCGCGCGTGGGACGTGTTCGCGCCGAGCGTGGCCACGCCGTCAGCCGACGCGGCGTACGCGCTGCGGCGCTTCGCCGATCTCGCTGCGGCGTCGAACACGCCTGCCGCGCGCCGGGTGGGGGCGCTCGCGCTCGCCCGGTTCGCGGAGATGGTCCCGGAACCCCTCGCCGTGCGCGCCCGAGCCGACGCGGCCCGGGCGTTCCTCGAGGCCGGCGACCGCGCCGCGGCGCGTGACGTGCTCGAGCGCGTCGCGCGGGACTCGGCGGCGCCGGCCGACGCGCAGGCGCTCGCGCAGAGCGCGGTGATCGAAGCTTTGATCGACGGGGGGCAGCTCGACGAAGCGGGACGGCGGCTGGACGCCGAAGGCCGGCTCACCGCGGAGGGCCGCGCCGCGCTCCGCCTCCGGCTCGCGGAGGCATGGGTCAGGCGCGGCGACCTCGACCGCGCCGCCCAAGCCCTCGCGCGCGATTCCAGCGTCGACGCGCTGGCGCAGCGAGGCTGGATCGCCCTGTACCGCGGTCGCGTGCAGGAGGCGCAGCAGCTGTTCAAGGCGGCGGGACCGTACGCCGGGCACCGGCGCGACGCCACCGAGCGGAGCGCCATGCTCGCGTTGCTGCAACAGATCCCGACCGCGACGTTCCCCGAGCTGGGCGCGGCCCTGCTGACGCTCGCCCGGGGCGACTCGGTGCCCGCGGTTGCCGCCCTGCGGCTCGCGGCTGTGCATCTGGAAACGGGGGGGAGCGGCGGAGGGCGGCCGGACATTCTCCTGGTCGCGGGGCGCGTGGCCGCGCGGCTCGGGCCCGACGAGCGGCGCGTCGCGCTCGCGCTATTTGCCGAGGTCGTGAGGACCGGCGGGTCCGGTGCGGCGGCGCCCGCAGCGGAGCTCGAGTGGGCGCGCCTGCTCGAGCGCGACCAGCGCACCGCCGAGGCGATCCAGCATCTCGAGCACTTGATCCTCAGCTATCCTGGGAGCGCCGTCGTGCCCGAGGCGCGCCGCGAGCTCGAGCGCGCGAAGGGAGCGATTCCCAAGTCGTGAAGCGGAGAGAGTTTCTGCAGGCGGTTAGTCGGATAGGCGGATGGGCGGTTAGTGCGCGTCTGCTCGCCTACTATCCGCCTATCCGCCTGTCCGCCTATCCGTCGCTGCTCATTCCCATGGACGACGCGCAATCCGACCACCTGAAGGCGTACGGCGTCACCTACCGCGTCGTGCAGGCGGGGATCAAGGCCGAGTGGCTGCTCAACTACCGCGGGGGGTCGTTCCTCGTCCCGGACGGCCCGGCGATCCGGCGCGACGCGACGCTCGCGGGGGTGGGCTTCGAGGCGGTGGACGACGGCCAGGTGGCGGGGATCCGCGGCGAGATCGAGGCGAACAACATGGACGCCGTGCCGCTCGAGAAGGCGCCCAAGGTCGCCGTGTACGTGCCGCCCAACGCCCCGCCGTGGGACGACGCCGTCACGATGGCGCTCCAGTACGCGGGCATCCCGTTCGAGAAGGTGTGGGACTTCGAGGTGGTCGCGGGCAAGCTGCCCACCTACGACTGGCTGCACCTGCATCACGAGGATTTCACCGGCCAGTACTCGAAGTTCTACTTGATCTACGCGGGCGCGCCCTGGCTCGCCGAGATGGTGCGCTTCAACGGCGACGCGGCGCGGCGGCTCGGGTTCGAGACCGTGCCGGACCTGAAGAAGGCGGTGGCGCGGAAGATCCGCGACTTCGTGGAGAACGGCGGGTTCCTGTTCGCCATGTGCACCGCGACCGAAACGATCGACTTGGCGCTCGCGGCGGAGCGTGTGGACATCGCCGCCGCCTTCGCGGACGGCACACCGATGGACCCCCAGGCGGACAGAAAGCTCGACTGGACGCGGGCGCTGGCGTTCACCGGGGCGCACGTCGAGCCGAACCCGCAGATCGCGAGCTTCTCCGACATCGACGGCCATCAGGTGAATGCGGGGCCGCGCCGCCAACCGCTCGGCGCGTTCAAGCTGTTCAACTTCAGCGCCAAGATCGACCCCGTGCCCACGATGCTGGTACAGAGCCACCGCCAGGTGATTCCGGACTTCTACGGCCTCACCACGTCGTTCGTGCGCGATCGCCTGAAGCCGAGCGACCTGGTGCTGGCCGACGAGGAAGGCGCGCCTTGGGTCAAGTACATCCACGGCGACCACGGCAAGGGAACGTGGACGTTCTTCGGCGGGCACGATCCCGAAGACCAGCAGCACCAGATCGGCGACCCGCCGACCGACCTGTCGCTCCACCCGCATTCGCCGGGCTACCGGCTGATCCTCAACAACGTGCTCTTCCCGGCGGCGAAGAAGCGCGAGCTGAAGACGTGAGCGCCGAGCGGCTGGTGCCCGCCGTCCGCGACCTGATTCGCGCCGAGATCTCGTCGGCCCACGGGCGGGAGGTGTCCTTCGTGGCTCGCCCTGACGCGAACGGGCTGATCGTCGAGGCGCGGGTCGTCGCGCGGGGGACGGTGGACGCGGTGCTCGCGCTCCCCGGGATCGCGGTGCGCGGCGAGATGCTGCTCCACAACCATCCGAGCGGGGTGCTCGAGCCGTCGGGGGCCGATCTCGCCGTCGCCGCCCGGCTGCACGACGGCGGCGTCGGGTTCGCGATCGTGGACAACGCGGTCACCGACTGCTACGTGGTAGTCGAGTGCCCGCGCCCCCGGGCCACCGCGCGCATCGATCCCATCGACGTCGCGGCCCTGCTCGCCCCCAGCGGGCCGATCGCCCGCGCGCTCGGCAGCTTCGAAGACCGGCCCAGCCAGCGGGACATGGCTGCCTACGTCGCCGATCTCCTCAACGACGGCGGTGTGGGGTTGCTCGAGGCCGGGACCGGGGTGGGAAAGTCGTTCGCGTATCTCGTCCCGGCGCTGGTGTGGGCCCGCGAGAACGGCGAGCGGACCGTCGTCTCGACCAACACCATCAACCTGCAGGAACAGCTAGTCGGCAAGGACCTGCCGGTCCTCGCCCGCGCGCTGGGGACGGCCGAGCACTCCCCGACGTTCGCGCTCCTGAAGGGCTGGCGGAATTACGTCTGCCTGTCGCGCCTCGAGCAGGCGCGCGGGGCGGAGGGCTCGCTGTTCGAGGACGAGCGCCGGGCGGAGCTCGACGGGCTCGCGGCCTGGGCGGCGCGGACGAGCGACGGCTCGCTCGCCGACCTTCCGGACGAGCCGAGCGCCGAGCTGTGGGACGCGGTGGCGGCGGAGTCGGATCTCTGCACGCGACTCAAGTGCCCCCACTTCGAGCGTTGCTTCCTGTTTCAAGCGCGGCGCCGCGCGGCCGAGGCGGACGTGGTCGTCGTGAACCACCATCTGCTCGCGAGTGATCTCGCCGTGCGGATGGCGTCGGACAACTGGCAGGAGGCCGCGGTGTTGCCACCCTACCGGCGGCTGGTGCTCGACGAGGCGCATCACCTGGAGGACGTGGCGGCGATGCACCTCGGCGCCCAGGTGAGCCGCCTCGGCGTGGACCGGCTGCTGTCGCGGCTCGAGAAGAACGGCCGCGGGCTGCTGCCGACGCTGCGCTCGCTGCTGTTCGGCCGGGACGACCTGCTCTCCACGGCGAGCCGCGACCTGGTGCAGCAGAGCCTCGCGGACGCGCTCGGGGCCGCGCGGCGCGGGGCAGAGGAGGTGTTCGCGTTGCTGGCGCGCCGGCTCGAGGCCGAGCCGGGAGCGATGTCTCCGCCAGTGCTGCGGCTGCGCGACGACTTCGCGGCGGATCCAGTCTGGGCCGCCGGACTGGGCGTCGCGCTCGACAACCTACTGCTCGCGTTCTCGCGGTTGCGCGACGGCGTGGAGACCATCGCCGACCGGCTGGCGCTCGACGATCCCTCGGAGCGGCGCGCCCAGCTCCTGGGCGAACTGCGCGGCGTCGTGCGGCGGCTCGACGCGGTGGCCGCGGGGCTCACGGCGGCCCTGCGGCCGCCGCCGGGCGGGCCGCCGGCGGTGCGCTGGCTCGAGCGGCGCGGGCGCAAGGTCGCGAACCTGTCCCTCGCGGCCGTGCCGCTCGACCTCGCGCCGATTCTCAAGGACAACCTGTTCGATCGCGTCGAAACGGTCGTGCTCACGAGCGCCACGCTCGCGGCCGGCGGCGACTTCTCCTACCTGGAGGAGCGGCTGGGACTCGACCTGCCGCCCTCGCGCGTGAAGGTCCGCGAGATCCACGCCTCGCCCTTCGATTTTCCGTCGCAGTGCCTGTTCGGCATCCCCACCGACCTGCCCGAGCCGCGCGACGACGAGGCCGGCCACGACCGCGCGGTGGCGCGCGCACTGGTGGAGCTGGCGCACGCGTCCGACGGCGGCATGTTCGTGCTGTTCACGAGCCACGGGGCGCTCAAGCGCGCGGCCGAGGCGGTGCGCGACTCGATCGGCGGCCGCTGGCCGCTGTTCGTGCAGGGGGAAGGGCAGCGCGACCAGCTGCTGCGGCGCTTCCGCGAGGCGGGCTCCGGGATCCTTTTGGGCACCGATTCGTTCTGGGAGGGTGTGGACGTCCCGGGCCGGGCGTTGCGGGTGCTCATCCTCGCGAAGCTGCCGTTCCGCGTGCCGGGCGAGCCGCTCACCGCGGCGCGGCTCGAGCGACTCGAGGCGCGCGGCCTGGACGGCTTCTCCCACTACCTCGTTCCCAACGCGGCGCTCAAGCTCAAGCAGGGCTTCGGCCGGCTGATCCGGAGCAAGAGCGACGCGGGGGCGGTGGTGCTGCTCGACCGGCGCGTCGTCACAAAACGCTACGGGGCGATGATGCTCGAGGGCCTCCCCCGCGCGACGCGCGTGATCGGCCACTGGGGGGACGTCCGCGGGGCGTGCGAGGAGTTCTTTGCGCGGCATGGAGTCGGAGCGGAGACGGTGGAGGGCGGGAGAGAGCGGTAGTAGAGGATACATTCCGCGTGGCGACAAAGCCGGCGCGTCGTGCGTAGACCCATACAGGTGATCCAGTGACCAGCTTCAGCAAGCGGTTGTCCGCGCTCCCGAGCTACCCCATGGCGGAGATCCCCGCCATCAAGCGGCGGCTCGTCGCGCAGGGCGTGGACGTCATCGACCTGGGGGCCGGGGACGCCGACTTTCCGCCGCCCGAGCTGGCGGTGGAGACGCTGGCGCGCGCCGTGCGCGACCCGGCGATGAGTCGCTACCCGTTCCAGCTCGGACTGCCGGCGTTCCGCGAGGCTGCCGCGGCCTACATGCAGCGACGCTTCGGCGCGCGCTTCGATCCCTTCACCGAGGTGCATCCGCTGATCGGCTCGAAGGAGGGGATCGCGCACCTCGCGACGGCCCTCGTCGATCGAGGTGACGTCGCGATCGTACCCGAGCCGGGCTACGCCGTGTACGAGGGCGGCACCGTGCTGGCGGGCGGCGAGCCGTACCGCTACGCCCTCACGCCGCGCACCGCGTTCCTGCTCGAGCTCGAGGAGGTCCCGGCCGACGCGCGGCGCCGCGCGAAGCTCGTCTATCTCAACTATCCCAACAACCCGACCGCCGCCGTGGCGACACGCGAGTACCTCGAGCGCACCGTGGCGTTCTGCCGGCGGCACGGTATCGTGATCGCCTACGACAACCCGTACTGCGAGATCACGTTCGACGACTATGTCGCGCCGAGCATCTTCGAGATCGCCGGCGCGCGGGAGGTCGCCGTCGAGTTTCATTCGCTCTCGAAGACGTTCTGCATGACCGGCTGGCGGCTCGGCTGGGCCGTCGGGCGGCCCGAGCTGATCGCGGCGCTGGCGCGCGTGAAGAACTACGTCGACACGGGCGCGTTTCTCGCAGTGCAGGCGGCGGGCGCGGCGGTGCTGTCGCAGGCCGAGTCCCTGGCGCGCGGCTACGTGGCGCGGTTCAAGGAGCGTCGCGACGCGATGCTGCCCGTGCTGCGGTCGCAGGGGTTCGAGCCCGAGACGCCGCAGGCCACGATGTACGTCTGGGTCCCGCTTCCCGAGGGCGTGCCGTCGGCCGCGTTTCAGCGACGGGCGCTCGAGGACGCAGGGGTGGTGACGCTTCCCGGGAGCGCGTTCGGTGCCGGTGGGGAGGGATTCTTCCGCATCGCGCTGACGGTCGGCGCGCCGCGTCTGGTCGAGGCTGCGGAGCGGCTGGGAAAGGTGCTCGCCACTGTTTGAGCTGCGGCGGTTCCCGGTCCGCCCCCCCGGGTGGCGCCTCACCCGCGGCGTGGCCGCGAGCGCGGCGCTGCACGTCGCGTTGATCGCGCTCGCGATCACCGGGTCGTGGCGCATCGATCGCCCGCAGGGCCTGATCACGATCATTCCGCCCAGCACCCCGCAGCTGCTCGAGCTGCCGCCGTACGGGGGCACGCGGCCCGGCAAGGGCCCGAGCGGCGGGATGGGCCGGCCGCTGCCGCAGGCGGCCGTGCCGGACACGACGCCGGCGGTGCCGGCGCCGGTCGGCAAGCCGGACACGACCCTCGCGGCGAGCCCCGTCGCCGTCGGCCCGCACATCGTGAATCCCCCCGAGGCAGGCGACGGCCGGTTGTGGGTGCTGCCGCGTCCCGGTCTCCCCGCCGAAGTCGCCGACGCGCTCTACGCCCCGCCGGAGCAGCGGGACACCGTGGTGGTGCGGCGGCTGCGCGCCATGGTGGACTCGCTCAACGTGATGATCGATCAGGAGCAGCGCGGGCGTCAAAAGCCCACCTGGACGACGGAGGTGGCGGGCAAGGTCTTCGGGATCGACTCGCAGTACATCCACGTGGCGGGGATCAAGATCCCGACGGCGGCGCTCGCCCTGCTGCCGATCAGCCTCCCGCAGGGCAACTACGACGAGCAGCTGCGCGCGCGCCAGCTCGACGAGATGCGGCAGGACCTGATGCAGGCCGCGCGGCGCACCGAGACGCTGCAGCTGTTCAAGCAGTACGTGCGCGAGCTGCGTGCGCGCAAGCAGGCCGAGCGCGACGCGGAAAAGCGGGCGCGAGGGGATACGACGGGGGCGAAAGCAGATACCGCGAAGGTCGTCCCCTGAGAGGGGACGCTCGGCCTGGGATGCGCCCTTAGAGGGCGCACATCGCGCCGAGCCCGGGCTCTCAGCCCGGGATACTTCCCGAAATTGCGCTCTCCAATCTCTTCAGCGCCGCCTCTTTCCCCACCACATACAACAGCTCGTTCACCGGCTCCGACACCGTGCCGCCCGTCAGGGCGATGCGGATTGGCTGGAAGACCTTGCCCGCCGCCACGCCGCGCTGCTCCGCCAGCCCGCGCAGGTGCTGCTCGAGCGTCTCCGGCGTCCAGTCGACTCTCCGGAGCACGGCGAGGCTCGCCTCGAGCGACGCCTTGTAGCCCGCCGGATCCTTGGCGATCTCTTTCGCGCCTTTCTCGTCGAGCTGCACGAACCTGGTATCGAGCCGGACGGCGACCTGCTTCGCCACGTCGAGCGTCGTGCGCGAGCGGGTCTTCACCGCGGCGATCGCCCGGAGCACGGCGTCCTTCCGCCCGTTCAGGCCCAGCTGTGCCAGCTGTGGTGCGACGAGCGGGTAGAGCTCCTCGGCCGACGTGGCGGAGAGATACTGCCCGTTCATCCACTCGAGCTTGGTCATGTCGAAGATGGCACTCTTCTGCTGGATCCCGGCGAACGAGAAGAGCCGTACCATCTCCTCGCGCGTCATGATCTCGCGGTCGCCGCCGGGGCTCCAGCCGAGCAGGGCGAGAAAGTTGCGCATGGCGGCCGGGAGGATCCCCATGTGCTGGTAGTCGCCCACGGCCGTGGCGCCGTGGCGCTTGGAGAGCTTCTTCCCGTCGGGCCCGTTGATCATCGGGACGTGACCGAACACCGGCAGCGCGGCGCCCCCCCCGAGCGCGCGGTACAGCGCGATCTGCTTGGGCGTGTTCGAGATGTGGTCGTCGCCGCGCAGCACATGCGTGATCTGCATGTCGAGATCGTCCACGACCACCGCGAGGTTGTACAGCGGCGTGCGGTCGGACCGGAGGATCACGAAGTCCTTGATGTCGGCGCCCTGGAACGAGATCCGACCGTGGACCGCGTCGTCCCACGCGATCTCTCCGGGCGGGACGGTGAGCCGGATCGCTCCATCGTCCAGGTAGGCCTTTCCCTCGGCGAGCAGCTTGTCGGCCACTGCTTGATGGCGCTTGATGCGGGCCCCCTGGAACACCAGCGCCTCGTCCCAGTCGAGGCCCAGCCAGCTGAGGCCGTCGAGGATCACGCGCGTGTGCTCCTCGGACGAGCGTTCTTTGTCCGTGTCCTCGATCCGCAGCAGGAACTTGCCGCCCTCGTGGCGCGCGTACAGCCAGTTGAAGAGGGCGGTGCGGGCGCCGCCGACGTGGAGATAGCCTGTGGGGGACGGAGCGAAGCGGACGCGGATGGACATGGGGTGAGGTACGGAGAGGGGGGGATTCGAACCCCCGATAGGGGTATTAGCCCCTATAACGGTTTAGCAAACCGCCGCCTTCAGCCACTCGGCCACCTCTCCCACGAGAGCAGAACGTCGCAACTCACTTAGGCTTACGCAACCCCCTACCAACTGCTCAACATGCGGGCGCCGAGTCGACTGGTGGCAAGAATGGTGGCACACCGTGTCCGCTAGCTTGTCTTGAGCCCCTGCCGGGTAGGCTCTGCCTGAGCGCTCGCTTCTCGATCGGCGATGCCCGACAGACTCGCAGCCACGCGCGCCGCGTCTGCCGCGAAATAATTCTCCGGCACGTGCTTCATGTAGCGCAATGCCATCACGGGGGTCGAGTGCCCAAGCAGCCGCTGGATGCGGACGATCGGAATGCCTGCCTGCGCGCAATGCACGCCGAAGGTATGCCGTGTGGACATCCAGCGTGTGTTCGGGGCGGCTCACCCGCGCCGTTGCAGTAGACGTAACCGCGCAGCATGTCCGACAGCCGGCCCGCGAGGCGCCAGGTCATCACACGCGTGTTATGCCGCCGCTAGGGCCGTTGGCCAGCCGCCGTGTACTGCTCGGCGTGCATGAATCGGCGCAGCTCGGAGAACCGCACGGTCGCGTCGCTCCAAGACTTGTGGAACACCGACTGCGTGGCTGCCTCGAGTTCCCGTTGGAAAGTGCCCTCCGCGGCCGACGGTGCTGCGACCTCCACAATGACGACATTCGTGTACTCCCCGGAGCCGGCAGTCTTGGTGAGCAACAGATACGACACCACCGCTTTGCGCTTCACCAACTCGTCGAATACCGGAGTCACGACACTGACGAGCGCCGAATCGTATGCCTTCTCCTCGCCGGGCCGGACCTGATAGAAATTGACGTGATAGACGTGGCCTCGTCTCGCTTGACCGACGAGCGGGGCGGCGAGCGCAAGGAGGCCGACGAGAATGGGAAGCGTACAGCGCGCAGAGCGCGGGCCGTGCAACAGCCCGACGTTCGTATTCGATGACATGTTCGGCTCCGAGGCGAAAGGTGATCCAGGGGCTGAGGGGCGGATGTTAGGACGGTGCCTAGGATAACCGCTGTGTGGCGCCGGACAGCGGCCGGCGGCATGTTTACTCCGCACGGAACGAGTTGCGGGGACTGTCTGCACGATCGATCCTGATCTCCCTCGTCAATTGATGTCAGCGAACGACCTTTCGGTCGAACGGACCTCGGAGTATAAGACTCGGAGAGGTCTAGTGGTATTGGGAGCGTCGTGCCGTTTACCCTCATCGTCATCTTCCCCACAAATCGCGGCCTCTCCGATCCGAACCTGGACGAGGGTTCGTCGAAGGCTGCCGCACTGCTCGCAAGGTGGAATCGCTTCCACGCGGCGCGGAGTGGGGCCGCACTCCTAGCTCTGGTATTCTTTCTTCTTCATCTCGGCGGGATTCTATGAAGGATAGGGGGCGCCACCTAGCAAGCGATGGCGTCTACCAACACTCGGCCACCTCTCCACGAGGTGCGGAAGCTCGCAATTCACTGGGAGGTGTGCAACCCCTAACCGGCGACTAGAACGTGAAGTCCACTAGTTCCTCGCCGCAGCCAGTTGCTGGAACCGCGGGCTTGTCCGCACAGGATCCCAGAACGGATCGGCCTTGAGCCAGTTGGCCGAGAGCGGACCGGGTCGAGAGAGCACGAGTTCCAACTGATCGATGGCCTTTTCTCGCTCCCCCAGCAGCACGTAGATCCGCGCGAGGTTGGCCAGCATCAGCGGTCCCTCCATGGCATCCTTCGACACGGGCATGATGTGGATCACACGCTCGCCCTCGCGGATCGCGTCGCTCGCGCGGCCGAAGGCGCTCAGGACCGCGCCATCAGCGGAGAGGAATGTCCTCTGACTTCCCAGCGTCGACTCTGCGACTAGCCGTCGCAGGGTCGCGCGCTGGTGGCAAGAGTGGTGGCAGACGTCCCGCACGGCACACTCACACGGAAGAGAAGCTCCGATGCGACAGACACGGACGTCCCTTGGACTAGCCAGATGAACGTCGCACGGATTCGTGGGACGTTCCGCGTCTCGCGTAAACCGCGCTCCTGGGCACCGGGCCCTCCCGCTAGCGCTCTCGAATGAAGGTCAGTTCGATCTGGTTTCTAGGACAGCGATCGGGGCGATCATTGGCGAACGTTGCGATCTCGTACGCGCCGGAGGCCGGCCCACCGGCAGCATTCTCCAGCCGGGCGAGGTATTCGCCGTGGCTGTTCCTCGGCGTGTACGACAGAAAGATCGCGTCGCGCGGGGCGTCGCCGACCCGGATGCGTCCGTCCACCCCGGAACCCCAGACGTGTAGCCAGAGGCTGTCGAGGGGCTCGAGCGAGCCATCGTACGCGTCGCCGAGCACGCCGAGCCAACGGCAGATCTTGTACGCCGAGTAGTGGGGTCGGCCCTCGAGCAGCCGAAACCACGTCTCGGCCGAATCGCCGACGCTCTGCAGCGCGAACCTGCGTTGGCAGGCCAGCTGAGTGTGCGCCGGGTCCAGGCGGCGGGGCGCGTTGCTGAACGGCCGAAACTCGCGCGGCTCCTCGTTGTGTCGGATGCCTTCGAGCAGCTCACCCGCCTCCATCTTCATTGCCTGGATGTGGCGTGAATCCGTCAGCCGGGCATCCTCGTCGTTGTGGGCGGCGCAGAGATCGGCCTCGGCCAGGTCCCAACGGAGCTCGTCGTAGGAGGCGTGCTTCGGCGCGAGGTTATGGTCGAGTATGTACCGCAGCTCGACGATGGCCTCGTGCGGTCTGGCCTCCGCTAGCAGAACCTCGCCCAACGTGGATCGAACGATGGCCTCCAGAGCGCTCCGCTGTGTGGCGGTCAGCGTGACCGCGGAGCGGGCGTGCGCCTCCGCGCTTTCGGCCATGGCCGTGGTCGGTTCCCTGGAGGCCGGCCACCCGAGTCGCCAGCTCCAGAAGGCGTACGCGTATCCGTTCAGGGAAACCACGTCTGCGGGATCGAGCTCGATGGCCCGTTGGTACTGTTCCAGCGCGAGCCGATAGGAGGCCGACGCCACCGTGTCGCTACCCGCCCCCTTGGCGCTCTCCCGGTACCCGTCCGCTAGCGTGCGGTGCGCGGCGGCCAGCGACTCGAGCGCCCGCATCGGGTGCGTGTCGCCCAACACGTAGGCCGTGCTCGCCGCGTTGCACTGCACAGTGAGGTCATTGGGCTGCAGCGCGATCGCTCGGCGGTAATACGGGAGCGCAGTCGCGGCATACCAACTGTGCGTGATGGTCGCCCGCTTCACCGTCCCGCTCGCAGCTACCTCCCTCGCCTGACAGGACCACTCGTCCTCGGCCACTGAGTCCTCGTGGAGGGCGTCGCTGAGTTCCAGCGCCACGCCCAGCGCGTTGAGCGCGGAGGCCTCGGCGTCCCGACCTCGCAGCGCCGACAGCACCTCGCGGGATAACTCCGCGTAGATCTTGCCGGCGCGTGTGCAGTAGAAATACGCGGCGCCGAACTGTCTGGCTTCGAGCGCGTACCGACACAACCCGTAGTACGCCGACGCCTTGGTCTGGGCATCGCCCTCCGCGAGCAGGATCGCGCGCTGCCAGAGGGCGCGAGCTTCGTCGCGGCGCGCCTGACGGGCAACCTCCGTAGACGGTGCCTTGGGAGGCAAAGCAGCGGCCGTCGCGTAGTAATAGTCGTCAAAGAAGAAGAGGTGGTAAGCGAGTGCGTTATAGCCGGCCACGAAGTGCGGGTCGGCGCTCAACGCCGCGCGGAACGCCTGCGCGGCGGCCATCGGCTGGCCGTCGTCCTCGAGGGCCACTCCGAGGCGGTAGTGCGCCAGCGCGAAGGCGGGATCCTGCTTGGTCGCTTCCTGAAAGCGGGCAATGGCGCGGGTGAGACCGTCGTACGTCTGGGCATCGGCTTCGTTCCGAGCCTTGAAGTCGCTCCAGGCTTCGAGTCCCTCGCGGAACGCCTGAAACGCATCCCACGACGTCGTCATCCCCAGTGGCGTGAACCGCCGATCGGTACTGATGATCTTGAACGCCAGCCGCTCGGCGAGATCCGTCGCCGCGTCATCGGCGGCGGACGTATCGGCGACCTTGGACCCGTCGCGCGGCACGGACGCGGTCCACGTCATTCCCGTGCTCGCACTGGCAAGCACCGTGTAACTGCGCCGGTCGGCCTCGACGTTGCCGGTGATCACGCGCACGTTGAGCAGGGCGTGCATGGGACCCTGGACCGGCGCGACTAGGAGCGTCAACGGAATGTGGACCCCGGCCACTGCAATGTCCTTGATCTCCCCGAGGGCCGCATTGGTCATCCCCGTCCCGACGCCCATCGTGACGTAGCGTATTTTCCCGGCGCCTCCCTCCGGCGTGACCACCGACGGCTGCAGCTGCTGGTCGAGGAGGCCGAGGTCGTGGAATAACCGGTCCGAGAAGGCCCGGCCGACCTTGTCCGGGCCGGTGGGGCGGGAGGCATTGAACGGCTCGATGATCGTCTTGCCGGAATTCGGGATCTCGCTCAAGACGACCAGGGCGACCACCAGCGCAATCACCCTCAGGAGAGCGGCGGGCCAAGATCCGGGGCTCACCAGTCCCTTGAGGTGCGCGCCGAGCCCTTGCGCCCAGCCGGTGAGCCGCGCGCGGACCTGTCGCCACCATTCGGCCAGTAAGACTCGTGCGTGCGGCACCTCCGCCGTCACGATCGTCTGCGCCAGCTTCTGGAGTGGCCCCCCCTCGGTCAGCTCCGCGATGAGTGTCCAGCCGATGATGAACATCGCCAGCAGCAGCGCGGTGTCGACGTTCAGGTAGAAGACGAAGGGGAAGATTACACTGAGCGAAACCAGGGTCAGCCCCGTCAAGAGGATGCTCTGTCGGAGCGTGGGCCGCTTGAGCGACGGCGCGTGGAGCGTCCCTTCACGATGAGCGAGGATCGCGCGCCGCGCACAAGTCACGGTCAGCCCCAAGGCCGACAACCCGGAGCCCACCAAGGCGGCCAGCCACAGGGCTCTAGACGTCGGGTCCACGAGGGTCGGTCGGGCCAGCGCGCGGAACCCGATGGCCGAAATCAAGATCGTGGCCGCCCACCAGCGCCACAGTGTGCTGCCCGCGCGCAGCACGATGAGCGCCGTATCCACAACGCAAACCGAGAGCCAGATCAAGGGCACTGGCCACCACAGGTCGTACGCGTAGACCCGCAGCGTGGCTGCGTCGTCGGGATTGAAGGGGAGTAAACGGGTAGCCGCCACGACGCCGACGCCCGCGCCCACCCCGAGGAGCCACGGCAGACGACTTGCCCAGCCGGCGCCCAATCGAGCCACGTGCCAACCCAGGCCGCCGGCCACGCAGCCACCGGCGATGCCGACCGCCAACGCGAACCGAGCGAGTGATCCTTCCACCATCACGGTGCCGAGCTCCGGACTGAGTACGAGCCGTCCGACGAACAACGGCCCGCAAGCCACGAGACCGAGACCCGCGAGCAGCAGCGTGAGTGCACCGAAGAAACGGACTTCCGGCGTCCGATCCTGGCGCATTAGGGTAGAGATCCCCTGCGCGGCGAGGATGCCGGCGGCGAGCAACCCGACACCGATCCAGCTCATGACGACCCCCGAAGGCTGCGATGCCTGGGCGCCGACCGCGGACTACGCTTGGGGCACCCCGAATGAATCTGCGCATTGGGCCTGGAGCCGTTTAGGGCGCTTTCGCGGCATTGGGGGTGTCAAACGCGACACCGGTCCACGAACGGAGCCCGTAGGATGGGACCGACCAGGGCGCTGAGCTGCCGTCGTGCCGGTTGCCTCGGTCGGCGTCCTCAACCGCGCCATCGTCGCCGGCGAGCGTGCCCATGACGGGGCGCGTGGCACGCTACGGGTTCGCGAACGAGGCGGCGGGCGGTGTCACGCGACGATGCTAGCTCAGAGCGAAGCTTTGAGTTACTGCGGCGTGACGCGGCGGCCGCCACGGTGCACGGTGAAGCGGAACGTCAGCGTGTTCACCTGCTCGAGGCGGCGCCCCGCTCCCACGTCCGGGAAGTCATACCGCTCGAGCCCGTAGAACAGCCCGCCGATGACCGAGCCGGTGCAGTACTCAATCCCCGCCCCTGCGGTGAGCGCGACGTCGGGCTCGGGCAGGCCCTTCACGGTGACGACGGGGAGCAGGCCGCCGCGTAGCACCCCCCGCACCGGGCTCGTCGCGAAGTCGAGGCGCGCCTCGGCCCCGACCCCCACGATGGTCCAACGCTGCCGGGCGATCGCGGTGGAATAGGTCCGCGACGTCGCGCTCGCGCGCAGCGCGAGCCACGGTGCCGGGATGACGCTCGCTTCGACCCCGACCTCGCCGATATCCCGGTTCTCGGCCCCGGCCGTCGAGGTGGACAAGGACCCTCCCGCGGCACGAATCGCGAGCCCGACCCGCGAGCGGAACGTCACCCCGCCTTCCCCAGCCAACAGCAGGCCGCTCGACTCCTCGACGCCGTATCCGATGTTCACCTGATGCACGACGAGCGATGCCGCCGCGGTCCCGGACAGCGTGATCTGCGCGATCCCGGCCGCCGGTGCGAGCGAGAGAGCGAGCACGACTCGCACGGCGACCGCGCCAGGCGCGGTAGGGCCGTCCCCCCCCCGGTTCACGGACCCACTCCGGCCGCCGGCACGATGACCAACACGGTCTGCGCCACCTTCTCGGCATTGCGGCGCGCGATGC
>WNEQ01000466.1_pt1 | contig 21029 bp, 15 predicted proteins | sample 5399971 | NCBI WGS metagenome assembly WNEQ01 (sample SAMN13153330, study PRJNA577476) | soil metagenome | isolation source: 20 cm grassland meadow soil 2 days after 1st rain plot 5 | place: USA:California | collected 2015-09-18
TGAGTCATGGAGCCGGGGGTGGGAGTCGAACCCACTTCAGCCATCCATTTCTGGATGCTTACTACGGGTTGCTACGAGATGTTTCTGCAGCCCGTCGCCTGAGCCGATCGGCCTTCGGTGGACAGAGCCAACCCCGGCCTCGTGCCCCCGGCGATTTGGACTGCGCTTTTCGGAACTGTATAAGCTTGTTGAAAACCAGGGGACTTTTTGGGGTGCGTCCAGTTGTCAGGGTCTGGTCCCAGATTGTTCGGTGTCCCAAGCATCAGCGTATCTCGTCCCATATCTCGCGTGCTACCTGCATTGCCCGGTTCTCCGTGGTGACATTGCCGATCATTAGTCTGCCTGTCTTGAAAACGGAGACTATGTGACTTTGTCTGGTGTATACGAACACGGACTTGGAGCTCGTGACCACTGACTCCTTCGGAACCTTGGTCTTGAGAGATTGGAGATCTATCTCTCTATCTTCTTCAGGCAACACGTTGGCAACATTGTCACCGCACAGCATGACGACGCTGTCACGGTGAACTGTTTCGGAAAGAGAACCGTTGCATGCCTTACAATCATGTCTCTTCGTAATTCCGGTAAACACGAAATCAGGTCCCGCTAGATCGACAGTCAACAAGTGTCCTAGAATATTCGTTGGCAATCCTAGGATCCGCTTCACTGTTTCCGCCGCTGCGAGAGTTCCTATGACTCCTACTGTGGTGGGGTTGACGCCGAGGGTCTCGCAGCTCTCAGCGGACATGGATCCTGAATCCTGTATCAAACATTCAAGGCAGGGGGTCGATGGGGGATTGAACAGTGAGATATGGCCTTGGTCCGCGATCGCGCTTGTGAAGAGATAGGGGATATGGTTCTCCACAGCAAACCTGTTTAGGACGTACCTTGCTCGGAAGTTATCGGTTCCATCAATAATCAGGTCTGATTGATCTAGAAGCTCAGAGCTATTCCCGGTCCGAAGAGTTTCGACTACCGCTTCAGTCTCAGTCCAGGGATGCCGCAAATTCAGTTTTCGTGCGAGGGCCTCTGCTTTCGGCAAGTGGAGATCTTTGTGATCTACGCCAATCAGCCGGTGAAGATTGCTTTCCTCAACAATATCTTGGTCTATGAGTCTGAGGTGTCCTATGCCTTGGCTGGCTAGGAAGTAGGCTGCTGCGCTTCCAACGCCTCCGGTGCCCACGATTGTAAGCTTGGCTGACTGTAGGATCTTCAGACCGGCAATCCCAACTTCTTGGACGGCTGTCTGTCTAGAAAAGTAACCCATCATCTGGACTTTCATTGTTGCGCGAATTGCGTGCTAGGGTCTTGAATTAGCTTCCCCTGTTACAAAGATGGCTTATTATCGCCCGATGCTTCTCGACGACTCGTCTTAGGATATGGTGATTGACGGCCAGGGATTCACTCTCGCAGGGTCCGAGGGAACCACTCATGCGACGCGAGACAGGTCGCTAAGACCCCTATTTTCTGGAACACTGGCTGCCTGGTAGCGATAATGGGCGAGTCAGGCGGTTATGAACCCAATCTTAGACTAGATCGCTTGGCGAAGAACGCGATTTGTCCGAACGAATCTAGGGGTGATCTTGCACTTCCCTCCCCGATTCAAGATCAGGGCTGATAATAGGCGATTTTACCGCCGTGAAACCTCCGGAAAACCGCTCTTGCGTCGCGAGATCGAGTGTGCAATACCCCCCTCCCCTTTCTTTCCCGAGTTAATTTGCTGTCCGGCATTGATTCCGGGCGATTCTAGCAGATCAGGGAACAATCCGGGCATGATTGAAAAGGCGAAAAGACGGGAAATCTAGGACCAATCACGAATGAATTTTCGTTAGAGTAGCGACCATTATTCGGGATTCATGATCAGGGCTGAAAACGGGTGATTTCCCCCGGCCAGAACAATTATTCGCGGGGTTAGCCTTAAGCTGGACTCTTTCCACAATAATCTCAGTGGACTCACTGAATGGTGAAGATCACTAGACAGAGAATCGCGCTATTCCTACTCCTGGCGGCAGTGGTTCTTACAGTCCAAGCTTCTCTCCCGCAAGAGGCCCATGCGGCATCAAGCGTTTACGTTGCCTCCCTGGACCAGAATATCGACCCTGGCGCCCAAGACTTCGTAGTGTCCTCGATTAACGACGCCACTTCCTCCGGCATCCACAATTTCATCCTGATAATCAACACAAATGGTGGAGCAGGGGTCAACATGGAAAACATCATCAGCGCAATCTTCACGTACGAAAATGCTGGAAACCACTTTACAACTCTGATCGCTCCAGGAAGCGCCCACGCGTTCAGCGCCGGCGCCTACATAGCTGAAGCGTCCACGAACATTACCATGGTTCCAAGCACCGTCATCGGATCTGCAACACCGATCGTCTCCGGGATTCCGGTCGGTCAGGAAAATAGCACTTTCACCAAGGACCTCAACGCGTTCACAGAATACATGGCATCGATTACACCGGGCTACCGCAACGTGACAGGCACAAAAGTGATGGTCACAGGGGGCATATCGTACAGTTGCCAAACATACGCGTTCTGCTACGCTAAACAACAACACGTTGTTGATGTAGCGTTGAATGTCTCCAGCACCCAAGACGCGCTTACGGCAATGGGAGCAGGCGGGGCCCCGATTCACACCCCCGGAGTAACGTCAACATTCCTCTCCGTCATCAGCGACCCTAACCTGGACGGCATACTCTTTCTCGCGGGGACGTTCGCGATACTCGCTGATCTTTACCATCCTACCCTCATATTGAGCGTGGTAGGAGGGGCAGCGATCGCTCTTGCACTATTGGGATTGGGAGTATTCGGCGCGCCCCTTGTCTCGATCATTCTCATGCTGATAGGGGCGGTCTTCATATTTCTGGAACTGAAAACGCATCACGGCGTCAGCGCGATAGCCGGTGTCATAATATTCATCGTAGGCTTCCTCCTGATCTTCAGCCTCCCTTCATCTGCCCCAGCGCCCGCAGCGGCTCCGTCGGGATCAGGCACGTTCATCCAGGCAGGAATTCTCACCTACACGATCCTCGGACTTCTCGGAGCTGGAGGAGTTTTCGGAAGCATCTACCTTTACCGGGTGCGTGAGACTCTGATGAACCAGCCGCCGGCGCAAAATCCCAAGGCTATAATAGGAAAGAAAGGACGTCTCACTAGTGATTTGAAGGCGGGCGAGTTGGCCACGGCAAACGTTGGTTCCGAAGATTTCTCCGTGACCGGCTCAACAGACTTACCAAAAGGGACACTGGTAAAGGTCAAGGGCCTCGAAGGGCTCAGGCTGATAGTTGAAGGGGCGGAGGACTAACAATTGCTCCTAGACTCTGTTGCCCTGCAGGCTAACGACATTACGCTGTATGTCGAGATTTTCTTAGTCGCCATTCTCCTAATCGTTATCCTCGCGCTCCTCGCCTCTTCCATCAGGATTGTTCGAGAATACGAACGCGTCGTCCAGTTCCGCCTCGGTCGACTAACGGGCGCAAAGGGACCGGGAATAATTCTCATACTCCCGGTCATCAATAGACTCGTCAAAGTTGACTTGAGAGAAAGATACCTAGAAGTCCCGCACCAGACCGCGATCACCAAGGACAACGCCCCGGTGGACATCGACTTCCTCATCTACTACAAAGTGGTTGACGCATCCGCGAGCATTGTCCAAGTCCAGAACTTTACCGGCGCCTCGGTCGGACTTGCCACAACGACCCTGAGGGCCGTTGTCGGTGACATACCTCTAGACGAGCTCTTGTCAAAGAGAGAACAGATCAACTCGATCCTCCGGACAAGGCTGGACGAGGTGACGGAGCGATGGGGGATCAAAGTGACCAACGTCGAAATCCGAGAGATCAGACCGCCCAAAGACGTCCAGGACGCAATGGTCAAGCAAATGACCGCTGAGAGAAGCAGGCGCGCACTGGTCACTGAATCCGATGGTATCCGAGAGTCCTCCGTTCTCAAAGCCGAAGGAGCCAAGAACGCAGCCATTCTCCAAGCAGAAGGACAAAAACAGTCTGCGATACTAGTAGCTGAAGGCAACAAGCAATCCCAGGTCCTTGTAGCAGATGGTTATGCCCAAGCATTGGCTCTCATATTCTCGGCCGCTAAGAACATAGATTCGAAGACAATGGCGCTCCAGTACCTCGACATGCTCAAGGCACTAGGGGCCAGCCCATCGACGAAGTACATCTTCCCAATGGAGTTCACGAGCCTAGTCTCTCGGCTGAAGGGCTTTGTCGAAGAGGCCTCCGAAGACAAGACTGAGAAATAGCCAGCAACAATCGAGTTAGGACTGAGGGTTGCAGCCCGATGCGGCAGATGGAGTACTGCTTAGCTCAGGTTATGCAAGTTTCATAAAGACATAGCGCAGTCGTTCTTCCATGTCTGACGATACCGAAAAGCCGCGTAAGCGGCGTTCTCTGGGAGGCTGGAAATTCATTGTCGCGATTGTCCTCATCCTCGCCTATTCCGCTTCTGCCGCCTATGGAATAATGAGCGACACCTCTATCCGGGGGCTCACGGTCAAAATGTTCAACGTCTCACGATACTGCACCACCAACCAGTCAACCAGCCTGAAGACTCTCAGCTACAGTGTTCGCGGGTCGATCTGGAGTACCTCGTCGATCCCTACCAGCCTAAGCCACATGACCTTCACCCTATCCATTGATGGCTTAGTTATCGGGACAGGCTCGCAAAACGACGCCTCTTTCGGACCAGGTCAAAGCACCGCGTTCAATCTCACGTTCACCCATCCAACTCTCAACCCGACCATACTCCCCTTGTCATCGGCTCTCGTCCTAAGCCTGAGTGCAACCGTTGCGGCGGGCCTCTACAGCGCAACCGAGGCAGCCTCCGACAACAATCTCCAGACCTTTACCAGCACTGGATGCTGAGATCCCACGCATTTCTGACCCTTTTCTAGGAATCTACCAGTATCTTTCCCTAGCTTTACCAGGATTTGCAGGCCCTTAAACCATGGGATCGAGTCGAGTCCTCTAGCCAAACTCGACCTCAAAAATGGCTTTTTCATGCGATAAGCAGACGTTTCTGAACCATGCGGAATGCTTTTCTTCTCATCGATTCAGCAAATAGCCATGCCGAAAACATCAGGAATACCAAAGTCCATCCTCGCGGACATAAAGAAACTGAAGACCAACCTAGCAACATTGGAAAAGAGCCACAACACATTGTTCAAGGACTTCAAGAGCACAATAAAATCGCATTCGGAGATACTCAAAAAACAACAGAGTACCATCGCCCAGCAAGAGTCTACAATCGCACAGCTTGGCAAGAAATCCGTCAAGAAAGAAAAACGCAAACCCAGCGAATACAACCTCTTCCTGAAAGGGAAGATGACGCAAGGAATGAGCATGATCGATGCGGTCAAAGCATGGAAGGAAAGAGAAAGCTCCACATCGACCGGCTCTTCAATGCGACAAACGGGCCAAGACTGGCAGTCACCGACACAACAATACTAACCATTCCACTACTATCAGGAGGTCTGATGCGAGGATACATCAGCCCATCCTATCGACAAACCCATTTTTTTGGAAAAAAATTGTAAGGAAAAATCGAGAGTTCGAAGTCGCGCCTCTCCTGTCGCTTAGACCTGAGAAAAAAAGAGAGGAGGACAGATTCTGCTGACAGCACCGCTACTCTAGGAGCTTGACAGCGTCTTCTCTGGGAACCGCGATCAGTGTTTCCGTGTTGAGATAGTCTCCCCACCTCATCAGGGCTTTCAGAGCTGCTCGTTCAGTCGGGGCCTCTAGTGTGACTATCGCGTCGTATCTGCCAATCGTCCAGTAGGCGCTGATGACTTTGCCTCCTTCCTTTCTAAGTCGATCCCAGAGCTTGTCAGCTTCTCGTATCGTCTCCGGAGTAGGCTTCTGCTTCCATTTTGCTAAACTTATGAAAATCGTCGTCTCTCACCTCCCTTCATCGATGGACCTTTGCTAGCCCGCCTCGTTTTTGTCGAAATCATTTATAACGGTCGGCGATAAGTCCACCGTTAAATATTTGAAATCTTTCATAACGGGCGTTGATTTGTGGCCGGTTTCAAGTTCGTACTAGGCTTGGACTAAGCCTCTGCTGGGCGGATATGACAACTGGAATCGTTCGACCGATTGTAAGTGTTAAGTCTTCTGACACTTCAACATGTCATGTCACGATACTTGGCGCTTATGCGAGGCAATCATGCTCCAAGTATCATAGATAGCGATACGAATCTACTCAGGTCAGCAACATGGCGCATCCTTCTAGGGTGAAGAGTAAGATTGCTGGGGGCATACCACATATGCCCTTCCAGGAGTTCACAGCAACAACCGTAGAGAAGCTACTCGAAGAACTGAAGAACGCCAAGATTCCAGGTGCACGAGTCGAAGTATCCACGTCTGAGGATGGTCGTCACTATGCTTGTTCAAAACCGCTAGTGAACGTGTTGGTGTACACCTCACAAAGTTTGGGAGAAGAGCAAGAGTACAAAGATCTCTTAGCACTGTACCAGTATTGTCCAGATTGTAAAAACGCTGTACGAGTTCTATAGAGGCCCATCCCTCAGGAATGCTGACTTCTTGCTCTGAACAATGAAGGAAAAACTCGAAGTAAAACTTTGAAAAGGGCCGCGCATAATCCCCCTCCTCTGGGTCCATAACACCACATGGAGTTGGGGGAACCAGGTAAGAGAGGCGTGCTCGTCCTCGAGGACGGCACCGTCATTCAAGGGATTGGTTTTGGCGCCGAGACCGAAATTTCTGGCGAAGTCGTCTTCAACACTTCCATGATGGGATATCCAGAGCTGCTTACCGACCCATCTTACCAAGAACAGATTGTAGTAATGACATACCCGATCCTCGGGTCATACGGAGTACCGCCTAGCACCATTCACGGTCATGGAGGAGTCCCGCTCCATTTCGAATCCGATTCTGTAAAAGTCAAGGGATTCGTCGTCCACTCTCTCTCCCGGCCAAGCCACTGGTCTAATCACAGAACACTTGACGAATGGCTGACCGAGCAAGGAGTGCCAGGGATCGCTGGGGTCGACACCAGGGTCCTGACGCAGCGACTGCGAAACAAGGGAACAATGCTTGGAGTCTTGAAAGTCTCAAGTTCGCCATTCAATCCGGAGGTCGTATCCAAGCGCATCTCCGAGCTTCGAGACCCGAACGAACAAGACCTCGTGGGGAGAGTGAGCCCAAAGGAGCCCATCTACTATGATGGGAACGAGAAATCGACTATTGTAATCGTGGACTGCGGTGTCAAATACGGTATTCTGCGCAGTCTTCTCGCCAAGGGGGCGAGAGTTGTCCGCGTCCCGTACACCTTTCCTCCGGACAAGATCCTTGAACTGAATCCTCGAGGCATAGTTATCAGCAATGGACCTGGGGACCCCAAGATTGACCTCAGTACGATAGAGACGACCAGGGGTCTGATGGAGACCGAGCTTCCTATAATGGGAATATGCTTGGGCGCTCAGATCCTTGGGCTGGCAGCCGGGGCGGAGACCTACAAGCTGAAGTTCGGTCATCGAGCTGTCAACCACCCGTGTGTGGATCTTGAAACCGGTAGGTGTTTCATTACAACTCAGAACCATGGTTACACGATCGATCGAAACTCCCTGGAAAATACCGACTTCTTAGCGAGCTTCGTTAACATCAACGACAAGACCGTAGAAGGGATCAAGCACAGGAAGAAACCCTTCTTGGGTATTCAGTGGCATCCAGAAAGCTCGCCGGGCCCCTACGATACTAGATTCCTCTTTGACAGATTCTTTGAGGAGGCCCTGAAGGCTTGAAGATAGACGGCATCAAATCCGTCGTGATTGTAGGAAGTGGTGCTATCAAGATTGGAGAAGCTGGCGAGTTTGACTACTCGACCTCTCAGGCGATCAAGGCGCTTCGAGAAGAGGGAATCAGAACAATCGTCGTCAACCCGAATATTGCCACCATCCACACGGACGAGAAGTTTGCTGACAAGGTGTATTCGGTTCCGATAAGGATTGACTTTCTCGAGGACATTATCGCTAAGGAACGACCTGACGGTATTCTTCTAGGGTTTGGGGGACAGACTGCCCTTAACTGTGGGGTAGAACTTGCAGAGCGCGGCATTCTCTCAAAATACAATGTGAAGGTTCTCGGCACCGGAATCGACAGCATCGAGATTGCTGACAATCGGGAGTTGTTCAAGAAGACCATGATCGAACATGGTATCCCGGTTCCGAAAAGCCGGAAGGCAATCGATCTGGAAACGGCTCTTGAGGCGGCCCGCGAAATAGGCTTCCCCGTCATGGTCCGGGTCGCCTACACGCTCGGGGGTCAGGGGTCAGGTGTAGCCTTCGATGAGTGTACGCTCGGAGAGATTGCCCTCCGAGGACTTGCCTACAGTAGGATCAAGCAGGTCTTGATCGAGGAATACCTCGAGAAGTGGAAGGAGGTCGAATACGAGGTTATGAGGGATCGTGATGACAATTGCATCATAATCTGCAACATGGAAAACCTCGACCCCATGGGGATCCATACTGGCGACAGCATCGTCGTCGCTCCTTCTCAGACACTCACGAACCGCGAGTACAACATCCTTAGAGAAACGGCTCAGAAGGTCATACGAACACTTGGTATAGTTGGAGAGTGCAATATCCAGTTCGCGCTGGATCCCAAGAGCGAAGAATTCAGAGTAATAGAGGTCAATTCGAGATTATCTAGAAGTTCGGCGCTCGCTTCCAAAGCTACCGGGTATCCGATAGCATACATCGCGGCAAAACTCTCTCTCGGCTACGTGCTCCCCGAATTGTCGAATAAAATAACTGGAGTGACTTCGGCGTGCTTCGAGCCCGCACTGGATTATGTCGTGGTCAAGGCTCCTCGCTGGGATTTCCAAAAATTCCGCAAGGTCAGCAAGGGAATCGGGACCCAAATGAAATCCGTGGGGGAAGTAATGGCGATCGGTAGATGCTTCGAAGAAGCATTGCAAAAGGCGATCAGGATGCTCGACATTGGAAGGGAGTTGACGGATAACGGACTTGCTGGACGAAGTGTAGAGAGGATCCGTAGAGAACTTCGAGAACCCACTGATGAGAGAATCTTCTACGTATCGAAAGCTCTGAAGTCTGGGATAAGCACGGACGAGATAACTAGGCTGAGCGGAATCGACCGATGGTTTCTAGATAAGATCAATAATATCCTTGAGATGGAAGAACGGATCGCAAAGGAGAAAATCAACCCGAGTATTGTCAGAAGTGCGAAGGAATTCGGCTTCTCCGACAAGAAGCTAGGAAAGCTCCTAGGAAAGACTGAAGCTCAAATCCGTGACTACAGAAAAGCCCACGACATACTACCGGTCACGAAACAGATAGACACGATGGCTGCCGAATGGCCGGCCGCGACAAACTATCTCTATCTAACATACGGTGGTGAGGTGGACGATGTCGCATACGTGGCTGGAGACAAGGTGGTCGTCTTGGGCTCGGGCTGCTACCGAATTGGATCAAGCGTAGAGTTCGATTGGTGCTGTGTCAACATGGCCACGGCCCTGAAAAAGAGAGTGTCAGAGGTCATCATGATAAACTGTAATCCTGAAACTGTATCAACAGATTTCGACATACTGGACAAGCTCTACTTCGAAGAACTAAGTCTGGAAAGAGTCTCCGACATATTGGACAAGGAACAGCCACGTGGAGTAGTCGTAAGCGTCGGCGGACAGACTGCAAACAATCTGGTCAAGGGGCTGTCCGAACATGAAACGATTCTAGGCACATCCCCCGACAGTATCGATGCCGCAGAGGACCGCTCAAGATTCGGCCAGTTGTTGGACAGACTCAAGATCGAACAACCGAAATGGGACAAGCTTAGATCTCTCGAAGACGCCAAACGATTTTCCAAACAAATAGGCTACCCTGTTCTCATCCGTCCATCCTATGTTCTCTCTGGCTCGGCGATGAACGTCGCATTCAACGAGGCACAACTCACAGGCTACATTAGAGAGGCAGCGCGCGTCTCTCGAAAGAATCCGGTCGTCATCTCAAAGTTCCTAACGGGAGCACGAGAGGTCGAAGTGGACGGCGTCTCCGACGGCTCAAGAGTGTTCATCGGCGCAATCATCGAGCACGTAGAAAACGCCGGGGTCCATTCTGGAGACGCCACGATGACTATACCCACACTCTCAATAACCGAGACTGTGAGAAAGAAGCTCCTATTCTACTCGGGAAGAATAGCAAGAAGTCTCAACATCCAAGGACCCTTCAACATCCAATTCCTCGTCAAGAACGGACAAGCCCTCGTAATCGAATGCAACCTTCGAGCCTCTCGGAGCATGCCATTCGTATCCAAGACAATTGGGACAAACCTGATGGATTTGGCCGCTGAGGCAATAACCAACGGGACCATAAAGCCTGGCGAAGGAATTCCGCAAAGAATCGGAGTGAAGGCTCCACAGTTCTCCTTTACGAGGTTGGATAAGGCCGACCCGGTCACCGGGGTCGAAATGGTATCGACCGGAGAAGTGGCCTGTTTCGGCGATTCTTTTCAGGACGCATTCATCAACGCCTTGACCGCAAGCAACTTCTACATTCCTAAAAAAGACGACGCCATTCTGATCTCAATGGGTGAGACCAGAAGGGGGATTCTTCCGTACGCTAGAATGCTGGCGCGTGCAGGCTATAGGATATTCGCAACACAACATACTGCAGAAGAGTTCTCGAAGAACGGAATCGAGTGCAGGATACTCTACAAGGTGAGCGAGAAGAAGAGACCGAACATAATGGATTACCTCCAAAACAGAGAGATTCGCCTCGTCATCAACATTCCAAGCCACGAAGGAGACCCTGCATCTCATCGGATACTGAAAGACGAATATCTCATCAGAAGAAAAGCGGCTGAGTTTGGGATTCCGATCGTGACCAACCTCGAACTTGCCAGGGCACTGACAAAAGCGCTTGTTCGTAACAATGCTCGCCAACAATCAAAGACCCAATCCAGAGCAGAGGCCTTCGTAACTCCCAGCATATCTACGATGGCGCTGCGCGCTCGCCTTGCATGCTCATCCTCTCGAACCGAGCCTATTCCCGTCACCATTCCTTAGACAAGTAAAAATTCACTATCTAGCGAGGCACACCGTGTCGAAGGAGTTAAGCGGAGAAACCATCGCGATTTCTGCGGAAGATGCGAGGCGTCTCGCGGTCGCCAAGCAGCATCTCGCGGGCAAGCTGCCGGCAAAGCCGACACGGGAGCATCTCTTGTCAGTGGTGCGCGACTTGACCTTTGTTCAGTGGGATCCGATAGCGGTGGTCGCGCCGTCGCATGTGTTGTCCTTTTGGAACAGGGTAGGCGATTTCCCTCTGGCCGATCTGGAAAAACTGTTGTGGGACGAGAAGAAGCTCATTCTCCATTGGGTTAACTTCGCCGCTTCGCTCGTGCTTACCGAAGACTACCCGCTCTACTACTCGATGATGAAACGATACCCGGAATCGATCGGTAAGTCGTGGGGGTCGCGGAGGCCGAATACGAGAAAGTTCCTTGTCGAGAACAGAGAGCTGGGCAAGTCGATGCTGAAGCAGTTGAAGAAGGGACCGATGCAGCTTACCCAGTTCAAAGAGTACAAACCCACCAAAAGTACCGATGGATGGACCCCTGGAAGCCCAGTCACCAGGATGCTCTTCCACCTGGGGATGAAGGGAGAGATCATGGTCGCTGGCCACCAAGGCAACCGGAACTTATGGGCCTTGTCTGAAGATTTCCTGCCGAGAGGGGTGGAGAAGAAGGAGATAGTGGAAGAAGAGCTCGAGCGTTTAACCGTGCAGAGGGCTATCCGGGCGCTCGGGACAGCTTCCGCTCGAGAGATCAACTACTATTTCCCGCGCGGCCGTTATCAGAACCTGAAGAAGGCCTTGGAAAGCCTAGAGGAGGATTCTACGATACGCCGGGTCCGGGTCGCAGGGGTCCAAGAAAGGGACGAGCGATATGTCCATGATCAGGATCTAAAACTCCTCGAATCGATGAGAGACGATGCGTTTCAACCACGTGTTTCGTTGCTTCCTCCATTCGACAACCTTCTTGGCGTCAGAGGCTGGACAAAAAGAATCTTTGACTTTGACTACCATCTCGAAATGTTCTTCCCTCAAAACAAACGAAAATTCGGCTATTACGTACTACCGATCCTGTGGGGGGAAAGGTTGATCGGGAGAATCGACCCTGTTATGGAAAAAGACAACAAGAGATTGCTGATCAATTCGGTGCACGCAGAGCCTGCCGGTCCCCGGGACAAGGAGGTCGCGTCGAAGATTGGAGATGCGATTCAAAGACTGGCGAAGTTCCTCGGGGCCAGGGAAGTGGTGTACTCGTCAGGTGTCCCTGGGGAATGGAGAAGCTCCCTTCACTGAGCCGAGCAACGAGAAACAAGCGTCACCTTGAAAGACCGGAAAAAATATACCTTCTGGACTCCAAAAGGGGACGTGGGAGTTGTAATTGTCAAAGTCAAGCGTTCTTAGCCAAAAGACCCAGCCCATCATTCCGCTGCGAGTGTACGAGGACATGGAGGCCGCCCAGCGTTTCCTCGTGGACCTCTTCGGATTCAAACGAGGCCAACTCATTCGAGACTCCAGCGGTCGCCCATTCCACGCCGAGGTATCCACCGGCGACTCCGTAATCTGGATCCACCGCGTCGACCCTGAACACGGCCTAGTCTCTGCCCGGTCACTACCGGCCCAACCAGGTGGTCTCGTCGTCTTCGTCGAGGACGTAGACAGTCACTATCATCATGCCAAAAGTGCAGGAGCGATCATCGATTCTCCGCCTACCGACCAGCCCTATGGTCAGAGGGAGTATGCTGTCCGGGACCCCGAGGGGAACCTCTGGTACTTCGCGACGCGACGACATTAGAACAGACTCTTTGAGATAATCTGCACTAGAATCAGTACTCATCCGTCCTGACTATCCTAACCATTGCATAACCAGGTTACTATGCAGGAACTTCGGTGTTCAAATACTTCAGAAAAGTAACTGACGAGGACAATGAGCCCTGAGAACAGCCAACGGACAAGAGAATTGTCTTCCCTTTCCTGCAACCGTTCTGCCCTAGACCAAGAGCAAAGAAAACGACACAACATCTTAACAAAGGACGTGTTCCCGAAACATCTTGAAATCAAGGAACTGCCCGACGGCTATGGGTTCCGTTTCCCGAACAACCGCTTGCTTTTCATAGCATTATCGGAGTGGATCACCTTGGAGCAACTTTGTTGTCCTTTCCTTACGCTCGGCCTAGAATTGCATCGTGATCAAGGACCGATCTGGCTTAGGGCAACCGGGGAAGATGGTGTTAAGAATTTTCTTCGGGCAGAACTAGGGATTTAGGTTAGACGGCACAGCAAGACCGCACCATCAGAGGCAATCAAGGCAACTTGCCACGGTCCGTGACTCGAAAGGCAAATTGATAAGGGACTGAACCAACCACCGTCGTCGCTAGCGGTCAAATGTTCACCTGTACGAAGTGCGACAAGAAGGAATTCCAGCTAACTCAGCTCTCAGAGATGAGATTGCTCGCGGAATGTCCATCCTGTGGTGGGTCCTTCATCATGGATACTGTAACAGAGAAGCGACCCAGGGTGGAAGCATCCGACCCGAATCAGCATATCATTTGGGACTGGAAAGCCGAGAAGTGGATTCCGGCGAAGAGAAACTGATTCTCTAAGCCCGCTGGTCTATCGGCACATACGGAACCTGGGCAGGTCCCACATACTCTGTCAGCGGTCTGATGAGTCTGTTGTCGGCGTATTGTTCATAGATATGCGCGATCCAACCTGATATTCTGTTGCATGCAAAGACAGCGGGCATAACATCCCTGGGTACTCCAAGCGCGTTTAGGACGACTGCAGCGTAGAATTCGATATTCGGCCATAACTTCCTCTTCTCCATAACGACCTTCTCTACTTCTTCTGCAACGTCGAGCCATTTCCTGCTTCCGCGTCCCTCAGTCAATTTTTCTGCGATTGCCTTCAGGATTCTAGCTCTTGGATCGTAGGTCTTGTAAATCCTATGCCCGAACCCCATTATCCTCCTTCCCGCTGCCAGCTCGCTGTCGACATATGCTTCGACTTTCTCCACTGAACCGATCTCTTCGAGCATCTCCATTACACGCTGGTTTGAACCTCCGTGGAGGGGACCTGCGAGAGTGGCTATGGCACTTGTGACCGCTCCTCCGAGGTCGGCGAGAGTAGAAGTTGCTACGACGGCGGCGAACGTGGAGGCATTCATCTCATGGTCCGCATAGAGAATGGATAGGGTGTCGAAGGCGGCTCTTGACTGCTCGTCCGGTTTCTTCCCCCATAAACCGTAGAGAAAGTTCGCGGCGTGTCCGAGACGTGGATCCGGTTTGGTGGTGGTCTTTCCCTTTCTTATTCGTTCGTAGCTGGCCACGATTGTGGCAAGGGTACCTGTGAGCTGCAATGATTTTCGCCGATTGAACTCGTCGAACGTTTCGCCTTTCTTCCTCGGGAACAGTGCCATGTAAGACACGGCTGTTCGGGCGACCTCCATTGGAATCGCGCCTTTCGGTATGCTCCTTAGAAGCTTCAGAACCTCTGCTGGAAGGGGACGGTGAGCTGCGAGTTGTCGCTTGAATTCTGAAAGCTGGGCCTTGTTTGGAAGGTTTCCGTTCCAGAGTAGGTAGGTGGTTTCTTCGAAGTTCGATTTGGCTGCGAGCTCGTTGATATCAATCCCTCTATACCGGAGGATTCCCCGTTCTCCATCGATGAATGTGATGGCACTTTTTGCAATAACAACTCCTTCCAGACCTCTCTCGATCTCAGTTGTCGCAGCCATCGCCATCGAACCGTTGGAATGGTATTGCTGGTAGCACTGATTCTAGTCCTAGTTAAGGAATATCAGGCATAGAGATAACGTACAACAACTTTCCGCGTGGCCATGGAATACGAGAAAGCCTTTTTCAACGCCGATCTGTTGAACCTCCTCTGAGAGACTCATTCATGCCGACAAAGGTGCACAAGATCGCAATTCTACCTGGAGATGGAATAGGCCCGGAAGTTACAGACGCCACAATCATGGTCCTGGACGCTGTCCAGAAAACCGGACTGGTCCAATTGGAATATCTGAAGGGCGACGCCGGATTCGACGCCATCAAGAAATACGGGACAAACTTACCTGACAAGACTATTGAGATGATGAGACGAACTTCTGCGTGCCTCAAGGGTCCTATGACTACGCCGGAGGAGCCCGGAACCCCGCGGAGTGCTGCAGTGACGATGCGCGCTCTCTTCAATCTGTATGCCAACGTCCGCCCTGCACGAACCCTGCCAAACGTAACCGCTCTGAAACCTGGTATTGACATGATTGTAGTGAGAGAAAATACTGAGGGGCTGTATTCTGGGAAGGAATTCGAAGTCACTCCCGATGCCGGGGTAGCAATGAGGATCATCACACGAGCCGCCTCCCAGAGGATCGCGAAGTTCGCGCTCGACTTGGCGATGAAAAGGAGAAAGAAGCTTGCATACGTCCACAAGGGGAATATTCTGAAGATCACTGACGGCATTTTCAAACGGTCAGTCTTGGACGTCGCTAAGGACTATCCAACTGTCGAGCTTGAGGACCTCCATATCGACGCCGCAGCGATGCAGCTGATCAGACGACCAGAAAGCTTCGATGTAATAGTAACCACGAATCTCTTTGGAGATATTCTTTCTGACGAGGCCGCTGCAACCGTAGGAGGCCTCGGGGTTGCTGCAGGCGCCAATATCGGTGATAGCTACGGTATGTTCGAGCCCGTTGGTGGATCAGCTCCAAAATACACTGGCCAGAACAAGGTCAACCCTGTCGCGACTATCGAGGCCGCGAAAATGATGCTTGACTACCTGGGAGAGACTAGGGCCGCGAATCTAGTTGAGAAAGCTACGAACTCTGTCCTCAAGGAAGGGAAGATTTTGACATACGACCTCGGTGGAAAAGCGCGAACCAGCGACGTGGGCAAAGCCATAGCTGAGAAAGTCGTGTCTTTGAAGTAGGATTTACATTCGTTCCGCAAGTTCTAGCCCAAGAAGCCCAGCTAGGGTCTTCAAGACCGTTCTGACGGCTAGAACAATGGCGACTCTTTCCCACTTGAGTTCGTCGTTGCTGACGTGGGAGATGTCGGATTTTTCGTAGAACTCGTGAAATCTCTGGGCAAGCAGATTGGCGGACAGGCAGAGCAGGGTTGGGTTGAGGTCATCGGCGGCCTCAGCGAATGTTTCAGGAAGCTTGGAAAGCTCTAGGACTAGCGCCTGTTCGACCGGGTCTGTCAATAGGTTGAACGCCTTTGGTTCGGCTATCTTCCCTAGCTTCCGAAGAATTCCGGAACTCCTTGTGTATGCATAATTGATGAAAGCGGCGCTGTTCGTTTCGAAGTTTAGGACCTTGTCCCAAACAAAGTTCGTGGCTTTGACAGCTTCAACTGAGAGAATGGCATACCTAACGGCTGAAATCGCGATTCTCTCAGCTGTCCTTTGCCTAAGCTCCTCGGGAATGCTTGGCGATCGTCGATCCACCTCTGTCTTCGCGCGAGTGAGAGTTTCGTCTAGGACTTGATCGAAGGTCACGTACCGGCCCCGCCTGGCCGACATCCCTTGTCCTTCTAGCAACATGTGGCCGATGGGGAAGTAGATGAACTTCTCAGCCTCCTTCCTGTGCCCGGTAATCCAGAATGCCACCTTGACTTGGAACTGTGCAAGAGACTGTTCAGAACCGATCACATTGATGACCCTCTCAGCGTTCTCGAACTTGTAAAGCGTGTATGCAATGTCTCGAGTTGCGTAGAGGGAGGTTCCATCGGACCGGAGCAGAGTTAGCGGGGGAAACTCGAACGTGGGCGACACTCCAAGTGTCTCGCGTAAGCCGAATTTTTCGACTGCCTTGGCTACGTCGAGCTCTAATGCTCCTCCCTTGTTGAAGGTGAAACCTGACTCTTTCAGCCGGCCGACGAGTTCAGCGACCCGTCCCGTCCAGAGGAGATCACTCTCCCAGTCCCACTGGTCGAAGCGGATGCGAGCTCTTCGCAGAGTCTCCGCGAACCCCGTCAGAATTATCTGGGTGACACGCCTCACCAGCGCCGTGGTATCAAGGTCTTTTTTCTCGTACTTCCTGATGAGGTCGCTGATCGATTTCTCAGGGTCTGGGTCCTTGGAGATTAGCTTGTTCAGTCTGTCGAATTCTTGTGGGTATTTGCTTTGAAGGTCTGCAGCTACGCCTACCCACTTGTCGAGGGATTTGGTTGTGGCAACGAGGTCCGTGTCTGATGCGTTTGTCTTCTTGAATAGCACAAGTCGTTTCTTCAGTTCCTCAATCTCGACAAGCGTTGCGGTCACGGAGTAGATTTTTCCGATGAAATGATCTGGCTTCCCCTCTGGAGTCGGCTCGCCGAGTAGTTTGTAGCCATAGGCCATGATGACTACCTGTCTGCCCGTGTCGTCAATGTAGAAATGGGTCCGAACGTTGTGTCCTCTCGCCGCCAAGAGGCGCGCAAGTGCGTCTCCGAATATCGCGCCCTTGGCTGTGCCAATGTGGATTGGTCTGGCGGGGTTCGCGCTAGTATGCTCAACAACGGTCCTCTCTGGAGCATGCGTCTTGAGGAGTCCGTACTCGGATCCATACTGTCGAACGGACTTGAGAGTGAGCTCTGTGAGCCTTGCAAGGTTTGCGCGGAAATTCACGTAGCCAGGCTCAGTCGCCTCAACCGATTCGACAAGGTCGAGTTTTGCGACTTTCTTTGTGGTCTCTGCTAACGTCTTGGCTACTTCGATTGGCCTCTTCTTCTGGATTTTTGCTAGCTCGAAACTCAGCGAGCTTGCTAGGTGTCCAAAGGTCGGATTGGGTGGATCTTCGAGGGTTGACCCAATATCGAGGCTTGGAAAGCTCTGTCCCGAGGTTTTCTTGAGAGATGAGTATCCCGCTTTCAACGCGGTCTCGCATTCGCGCCTGAAAGATCCGAAAGGGTCGGACTGATCCTGTCTCTCATGTCCAATTGTCTGTACCAAGTCCGAATTCACACGACGGCCACCGGGTTCAACGCACGCATCTTATTAGAGCATTCTCGGGACGTCGAATTCGCAGTGTCCGCTCTTGCGATGCTGATCGCATCTTTCGGTCCATTACTAGTTTTTATCATGCCGGCCCGACAGAGCGCGAGACGGGACCGTAGTCTAGGTCGCGGGCGACCGAAATACATCCCCGCGAGGACAACCAGGATAGGACATCGGGCTCCGACACCCATGGAGTGGAGAGACCCGAAGATCGTGGGTTCAAATCCCACCGGTCCCGCTTTGACGTCATGGACTTTGTACTGCTTTCATTGGCTTTTCAAACTCAGTCACAGTGAGCGAGCACCTAGTTTCACTGGGTTCTGAGATGGGAGTCTTCTATGGATTCTCCCGGGTTAACAGCTACACAGTAGTTAGTGGCCAGGTAGATCGTTTCCGCTGGTCAGAGGTTTCCTGTGGAGAAGAGACTGCCTCAGCCCACGCTATGACAAAGTCAACCAGCTGATGACGGAGCTCTTCGCCCTTAGACTGAGACCGTCTAAGGGTCCTGATATTATCGGCCAGTTGAATCGAACCCAACACATCCTTCGTCCATTTCTCAAAATCCCTCCGTCCAATATGGTACTCCAGAGATTCTAATGGCACGATCTTGAGGGCTTTCAGGAATTCGCCAATTGAGGAGACGAGTATCCCCGAGTATTGTCCAAGACCAGTGTCAAAGTAGAATGACTTGTCCCTTGGGACCGCCATGATCCCATCTACGGTAGCGTCCGCTTCAACGCGAGTATTAGGCCACAGTCGACTCCCGGGCAGAATCTTCGCTCGGTCTCCGAGGGTGCAACCCTGCCCGATTATAGCTCTATCAATAGTTACGTTGTCGCCCACGATCGCTCGCTCACCGATTATCGTTGATTTTATCGAACAATTGCTTCCGATTGCCGTATGACGAAACGTTACCGTTTGGTCCAAGTATGTCCCTGAGCGTATCTGGGAATCTTCTTCCAAGACCGTTCCAGGTTGGATCTTAACATCATCTCCAATCTTGGCGTCATTGTCGAACCATGATGGACCAGAAATCTGAACGCGTTGACCCACCCTGACGTTTCCACTCACGAAAACCCGCGGTTTAGAATTGCCGAGTGCCCTTGCGTCTATAGGAGCATCTTGATCTAGCCTGCGTAGGACCCAGCCAGTTCCTTCCAAGTAGCCCTTGAGTTCTCCCACGTCCACCCAGAATGACTTGGAAGCGAATCCGAATAGATGTTCACCTACTCGCATTAAGTAGGGGAACAGGTCGCGAGCAAAGTCCCATTTTTCATCCTCTACGTAATCGACGACATCGGGTTCGAGAATGTAGAAGCCAGTGCTCGCAAGGTTACTAAGCGCGGTGCCTAGGGCTGGTTTTTCTAGAAACTTGACAATTTCCTCTCTCTTCCCCAGAACTGCGACTCCATAGAGGGACGGGTCTTCTACTTCAGTCAGGGCGATCGAGACTTCTCCTCCCCTGTCCGAATGAAATTGAACCATTTCGGTCAGGGGGATTTCGCTGATTGTGTCAGATTGGACGACCAGAAATGTTTCGTCCAGTAGATGAGCGGCCAGTTTCAGGCTTCCAGCGGTTCCGAATGCGACTCCTTCCGGTTCGACAACGTATGTGATTTTGACCCCGAACTGGGAGCCGTCGCCTAGATAGCCCATCAGTTGATCTTTGAGATAGCCAACGATGATGATAATGTCGTGGAATCCGTTGGAGGATAGATGGGAGAGTACGTAGTGGATTATTGGGTTGGGACCGAGTGGAAGCATTGGCTTAGGCCGGGTAAAGGTGAGAGGTCTTAGACGGGTTCCTTCGCCCCCGGCTAGAACAACAGCCTTCAAGGTTCACGCGAGTTCTAGGTTAATGATACCCGCGTCCGACCCCCACAAGAGACTGAAGCCAGTCACGTATAAAGTGCCTAGAAGGTGAAAAGAGGGAATCTCTGACCACAAATCTCTTCCGCTCCTAGCGCCGGCTCGATATTGCAATTCTAACAATTGTGATCCTGGTCATTTGGAGACTAGTTACCATGACAATACAATCTCAACCAAGGAAAAAGAGAGCCGCTAAACCCCTGAGATAAGTGAACCGCGTCCTTGGGGACCGACACCTAGTAGCGGCGACGCCGACCGAAGACCCGTCATTGTTGGTATTGCAGGAGAATGCTAAAGAATGCTGATTGCCGCTGTTCCTTCGCTAGTAAGGGTTGCGATACCTAACCCCTTTAAGTTTCGCAGAAAGGACCCTCTTGAAGAAAGGCACTGCAGATGCTCTCGACAAGCCAGCAAGCCCCGATGGGCAATCGTTCTACCCTAATTACCATCGGGAAGAACGGAGAACTCAGGCACCTATTCTGGCCCACACACAACTATCCTCAGCATGTTCGGGGATCTCTACCGGGAATCATGTGCGGAAAGGGTCAAAACGAATCCTTCAGCTGGTTGACAGACGATCCTTGGACAAGAAGACAGAGATACCTTCCCGACAGCACTATTCTTGAAACAACCTTTACTGATAATCGTAATGGTTTCGAAGTAAGGGCCACGGATTTCGTCTTGCCCGGCAGGGACGCCCTTGTCAGAGTTTTCGAGATAGCCAGCAAGAACTTGGCTCCCATTGACACAAGTTTCCTCTACTACAACGACTTCGACATAGCTGAAACCCCTATCGGTGATGCGTGCTACTACGATCAGAGATCTGACACGATCGTCTCTTACAAGCGAAACTATTGGTTCGCCTTTGGAGGCGAGAGACGCTCTTCCGCCCATCAATGCGGGGTCCACGAAGAGGCATCAGATGCCTTCGTTGACGCAAAAGATGGCAAACTGTCCGGAAACCCTCTGGCCCTATATTCAGGGACGAGAGGAGTGAATTCCTGTCTCAAATGGGACCTTGGAAGTCTGAATCCAGGTGTCAAAGAACAACTTGTTCTCTTGATGTGCTTCGCACACAACAAGCAAGACGCGTTGTCTCTAATCGATACTGCAAGGAAGAGTT
>WNEQ01001412.1_pt1 | contig 20983 bp, 12 predicted proteins | sample 5399971 | NCBI WGS metagenome assembly WNEQ01 (sample SAMN13153330, study PRJNA577476) | soil metagenome | isolation source: 20 cm grassland meadow soil 2 days after 1st rain plot 5 | place: USA:California | collected 2015-09-18
TATGCCTTTGATTCGGCGGAGTGGCCGCAGTCTGGAGGCAGCGGCTATGACGTCGCGAACGGAATGATGGGAATCGCCTATATCGCCTCAACTGTGCCGGCCTCGTTGAACGCCAAATGTCCCTGCCGCGTGTTCGGCGTGAGCACCGACGATGGCAAGACGTTCCAGCGCTACGTAGTGCCTGGGCCGCCACCAGTCAGCCAGGGGCCGGGAGGCCTGCTCGTGGTGGCGAATCCGACGAAGAGAGGCACGTTCACCGTTCTCAGCGCTTCATCAAGCGGAATTGACTCTTACGTCACGGAGGATGCGGGAAAGACGTTCGCAAAAGGCGCCTCGCCTGCCGTCGTTCCCAGAACAAGCGTCGCCAACTTGACCGCAGCTTACAACCCAAAGGGAGTGATGGCACTGACCTGGCGGGCTGTCTCTCCAACGTCTACGCCGGGTACGGGCCGAGGTGGTGGCCGAGGGTGGCACGAGGTCTGGTCGTACTTGGACATGCCGGAGCAGTTCGAGATTTACTCGGTCATCACGCGCGACGGCGGCAAAACATTCACCGCGCCCTTCAAGGTCAGCACCGCGCCGTCACCTGGCGTGTCTCGCCGTCGCGGGATGCGCAATCTCGGTCGCGACTTCGTGAGTGTCGCCCTCGATGACGACTTCGTACACATGACGTGGTTCGACGATCGCGCGGGCTTCCGCGCCACCTGGTACGGGCGGGTGCCGCTCCACGATTACAAGTAATTGCTGTCGTGAAGATCGGATCAAATGAACGTCGCGTGATATGCCATGGCCTCACACGGCGCGAATTCATGGCGGCAGCGTCCGCCACTGGGGGTGCGCTCGCATTGTCTTCGACGCTGCGAGGCCAGGCTCCCACGCCACGCACGCTCGCGAGCGACAGACACCGTCCGCGGTTTCATCTGATGCCACCGTCGCTATGGCTCAATGACCCGAACGGCCCTCTGCACTTCCGTGGCCGGTATCATCTTTTCTACCAGTACGCGCCTGCGATCAATAACTTTGCGACGAAGTATTGGGGCCATGCGGTATCAACCGATCTCGTGCATTGGAAGAACGTCGGAATCGCGCTAGCTCCTACGCCTGGCGGTCCGGACAAGAACGGCTGCTGGACCGGCTCCGCGGTCATCGTCGACGGTATTCCAACGATCGTCTATACCGGCGCAACGTGGTCGGCAGAGAGCGAGCGCGCCGAGCGCGCGAAGGGAATCATTCCCGAGCGCCAGATGGTCGCCATTGCGGCGGATCCGAACGATCCCAACCTGACGAAGTGGATCAAGATTCCAGAAAACCCGGTATTGGCGGCGCCTCCGGAAGGCATCAGAGCGATTGGTTGGCGCGATCCCGCAGTGTGGAAAGAGGGCGACGCCTGGTACATGACCATCGGCTGCGGTGAAGCGGGCAAAGGCGGAATTGCCCCGCTCTACAGGTCCAAGGACGTACGAAGCTGGACCTATCTTCACCCGCTGGCTGTGGCGAGGCCGGACCCGAGCCAGGATCCCGCTCGCCCGGGAAGGTCGATGTTACACCTTCAGCCATCCAGTGCAGATCATCGGCTCGTACATGCCGAAGGAGGTTCTCGGCCCGTTCGTGTCATTCGCGCCCACCGGCTCGCAGGGCGACAGGCCCGAGATTCGGGTCGATTTGTCGAACGGCAAGTTGTACGTGGATGGAAAGAGCGCCGCAGCGGAGCCGCCTCACCGGCAGACCGTCGTGCGCATGTCGGACGATAGCGGTGTCAGTTGGCGAATGGTCTACGCGTTCGATTCCCCGGAGTGGCCGCAGTCGGGCGGCAGCGGCTATGACGTGGCCAACGGAATGATGGGAATCGCCTACGTCGCCTCGAGCGTTCCCGCCTCGTTGAACGCCAGATGTCCCTGCCGCGTCTTCGGCGTGAGCACCGACGATGGCAAGACGTTCCAGCGCTACTTGCTCCCAGGGACGACGCCAGCCGGCGCAGGACCGGGAGCAGGGCTGATCGTGGTGGCGAACCCGACCAGGAAAGGTATGTTCACGGTCCTGAGCGCGTCCTCGAACGGGGTGGACTCTTACGTGACGGAAGATGCGGGAAAGACGTTCACAAAAGCTGTGTCTGTTCCCGCAGTTCCCACGACGAGCGTCGCCAACTTGACGGCAGCGTACAGCCCGAAGGGAGTGATGGCCCTGATCTGGCGAACCGTCTATCCGTTGTCTACGCCTGGTGCCGGTCGAGCGGGCGCTCGAGGATGGCACGACGTCTGGTCGTACTCGGATATGCCAGAGCAGTTCGAGATCTACTCCACGGTCTCGCGCGACGGCGGCAAGACGTTCAGCGCGCCGTTCGAAGTCAGTACCGCGCGATCGCCTGGCGTGTCTCGCCGTCGCGGCATGCGCAATCTGGGTCGCGATTTCGTCAGCGTCGCCGTCGACGACGATTTCGTGCATATGACGTGGTTCGACGACCGCGCGGGCTTCCGCGCCACCTGGTACGGGCGAGTGCCGGTGGCTGATTACAGGTAAGCGTTCCGGAGCGGAGCTTTTTCAGGGTTTAGCGGCGTGAACTCCACGCGCGAGAAATCACCATGCGCTACGACTACAGACTATGGGGTGCGATCGTGGGTTCGCTGGTAGTGGATGGGATACGACGTGATGGTGCCGCTCGTCGAGAAGGCGATTGCGAACACATTGGAGAGAATGCGCGCCCGCCTCTCTACGAAACGGTTCACGATCACACGGAGTCCTCGAGCTGATGGGCACCGCCGCGCGGTGAGACGCATGCGCACCTGTCTTCGAGCCTTACTCGTCTTACTTGTCGGAAGCACTGCGTTCGCGCAGACGGCTCCTCCCCAATTCTCACCCGTTCCGCGCGTGACCGGCCCGGTACCAATTACGGCTGATTCGCGTCCATTCATGGCAGCCGCCGATTCGCAAACTCCCTTGAATTTGTCGGCTTATGGCTACCTAGAGGAAGAGTTCTTCGTCAGCGGTACGGCCAACGTGTACGACTGGGACTCGGCGGGACACGTCACCGTGCGGACAGCCGACGCGCCGTATACCACGCGCATTTTGATGCGACGTCCAGTCGACCCGGCGCGCTTCAGCGGGACGGTGTGGGTCGACATGCTCAATCCCGCGCGGGGGTACGACTTTGCCGAGAACTGGGGGACGACGAACTACTACCTGATGGATCACGGTGACGCGTCGGTTGGTATCACCATGTTCCCCGCAACGATCCGCGCGCTTCGCAAATTCAATCCGAAGCGTTATGCCACGATGTCGATGGCGAACCCCGCTCCGCCACTGCCCCCGTGCTCTCAAGCCGGAGCGCGCTATGACTACCAGATGGAAAGCGGGCTTCGATGGGACATTGTGAGCCAAGTGGGTGCGTTGCTGAAAAGCGGACTGCCGTCGAGGCCCCTGGCGGGATTTCGAGTCGAACGAATCTTTCTCTACGCTCAGACCGGCGGGGACCTGCCAACTTACATCAGCGCCATTCATCCGCGCGCGAAACTCGAGAATGGAAACTTCGTCTGGGACGGCTACTTCATCAAGGATGGTGGAGGCCCCACATCACTGAATCAGTGCGGACCGCGTGTTCCCGTTGGAGACTCGCGTCGCGTCATTAGAAACGTCGGCGTACCCGTCGTCCGTTTTCTCGTCGAAGACATGGTTCTGGACATCTACGACGCGCGGCGCTCCGATAACGACGAGCCGGTCGATCCCTACCGACTGTATGAGGTTCCAGGAGCGACTCACTCCGACGGAACATCGGTGTTTCTGTGGATGCCGTCGCTCGAAACACTCGCTGCGATGAAGGCGGAGGTCGTCACACCATACTGGCCGTTCACGTTCAGTTGCAGTCCAGCGGTCGGCCTGAGCGATTTTCCCGTGCACTACTTCGTGGCTGGGGCCATGCGCAACCTCGACGAGTGGGTGCGAAGCGGAACTGCACCGCCGAGGGGCGACCGGATTCACGTCGTCAACGGCGGAACGGCCGCCGCGGCGATAGTACGCGATCGATTCGGGAACGCTCTCGGCGGGATCCGAAGTCCGTACCTCGATGTGCCTGCGGCCACGTACTACGAAAACTTCTCCAACTGCAGAAACATGGGCTACAAGATTCCGTTCGACTGGCCGAAGATGCAGGAGCTCTACGGGAACCACGAGAACTATCAACGCAGATTCAATGCGGAGGTCGACCGGCTGGTGAAGGAACGCTGGGTCGTTGCCGCTTACGGCGCTCGAATGAAAGCGGGACTCGTGTTGCCCCCAACGGCGGAGAAGTAAATCGGCAGATCGGTAGCCTCGGGGGGAGTGTCACATGCGAACGATCACCGTGCTCGTGATTGCGTTCCTCAGTTCGTCCTCAGCGTGGGCGCAGGCGGTTCCGCAGATGCGCACTCGTCTGCTGACCGGCCTCACGAACACGGAGATTGAGCAGTATCTCAAACGCAACGACGTCATCTTCGTTCCCGTCGGGACCGTCGAGCCCCACGGCGGGCTTCCTATCGATTGCGAATATGTGGGCCCGCTCGCCTATGCGATCAAGATGGCAGAAGCGACCGACGGCCTGGTGCTTCCGGGCATGGCCTATTTCTTGCCCGATGCCACGATTGTCGGTCGCGGGGCGGTGCATGTGACGCCATCGGAAGGCACCCCGTACTTGATGGCCGTTGCGCGTTCGTTGTTGCGGCAAGGATTCCGGCGGCAAGTCTACATCACTGGCCACGGCCCTTCGTTCCAGACCGTCAGCCCACTTGTGAGGCAGTTCTACGACGAAACGCATGTTCCCATCGTGCATCTCGAATCGAGCGCGTTCCGCCGTCCGGGTTCAGGCGCGCCAGCGGCTGCGGCGGCACCTCCCGAATCGCCAGTGCCTGGTTTGTCCGCCTTCGACGCCATGCTCGTCGGCGCGTACGCGATCGCCGGACGACTGCAAGACGTCCCGGTGAACCTCGCAGGCTCCGTGCCCGAGCACGCCGCCAATCCTGGCGTCAACGACCTGTTTCCGCTTGGCCCGCAGAGCGGAACGATTGGCTTCTACATGAGCGACGCGACCGACCACGGAGGACCAGCCAGAGCGATCACCGCGGAACAGCGGGCCGCGCTTGCCCGCCTCGGCGTGGAGATGATCGAGCAGGCGGTCAGGAGCTTCGAAATCAAAGGCGTTCTGCAGGCGATGCGCGAGCACGACAGATTCACACAGGACCACATCCTTCCGGCCTACGGCTGGATGTTCGCGCGTTAACCGCGGAAAGCGCCCTGGCGTTGCGTCCGCGCGGCATTGTCGCAAGGAGTCTCTCAGATGGAATGGTCTCGGCCCCTGACACTCTGCTTTCTCGTCGGAGCGCTCCTGTTTGTGAGTGCCGGTGCCGCGCCCGCGCAACTGCTACAGGCACCGCCGCCGCCCACGCCGGGGCTCGCACCCGCGCCGGCGGCTCCGCCGCCACTGCGCACGCGGTACTTCACAAGCCTGACGAACCTCGAGGTCGAAACCTACCTTCAGTACAACGACGTGATCGTCGTTCCGATCGGCAATATCCAGGCGCACGGGACTCTTCCGGTCGACTGCGAGTACGTGACGGCAGAGGCGATCGCCCTGAGGATGGCGGAAGGGGCAAACGGGCTGGTCTTTCCCTACCTCCAATTCACATACCCCGGTGACGGCATCATCGGGCGCGGCACCGTTCGTGTGAGCCAGGCCGAGGGGCTGGCGTACCTGAAGCTGCTCGCGCGTTCGCTCCTGCGGCAGGGATTCAAGCGCCAGATCTACGTCACGGCCGGGAACAGCGCAGCGCCCCAGACGGTGAGCCCGCTCGTACTGGAGTTCTTCTACGAATCGAAGACGCCGGTATTGTACATCGAGGCCGACGTGCTGCTTCGGCAGGTGAACGCCGATCTGACGAAAGTGATGTTTGGCGCCTATTCCATCGTGAACCGGCTGAATGATATCCCGGTGAACTTCACGCCAGACGTGCCAAAGCATGACATCGACCAGGGACTCGCGAAACTGCGGGTGCTCAGTTCGAGCGGAGGCGCGAGAGACGGCATCGTCGGTTTCTTGATGTTCGAGGATGATGCAGGTGCGCCGCTGAAAGCCGTCACAGCGGAACAACGAGCCGCATGGGCGAAAGAAGGAACTGCGATGATCGATGCCGCGGTGAAACGGGCGGATATGAAGAAGATTGTGGAGTCTCTGCTCGATCATCAGCGCTTTACGCGAGAGTACCTCGTTCCGAAGTTTGATCGCCTGCTCCCGTGAGCAGGTCACGCCATGCGCATACGCCTCTTCGTAACATTATCCGTTCTCGCCGCACGCTCCTCGTCTGGTGGGCCGACGGCCGCGAGTGTCCGCTGCGATTAGCATTGGAGGGAGATCTGTGAAGCCGTCAATCCTCGTCATGATGCTCCTGATGACTGGTGCGTCGCACCAGGCGCTCGCCCAAGCGGCATCCGCCGGATCGCTGCGCGTCGGCGCTGCGAAAGTCGACGTCACGCCTTCGCAGGGCGAACTGCCCAAGAACATGCGCGGCATCCTCGACCATCTATACGCCAGAGCGATTGTGCTCGAGAACGGAACGGCCAGCGCCGCTCTGATCACGGTCGACGCCGGAGCGCTCTCCGACGAGACGTGGCAAGCCGTCACACAGCAGATCGAACACGACTTGCGGATCCCGTCGTCCAACGTCCTGCTGACGGCAACTCACACGCACAGTGCACCCAGGCAGGGAGGTGCCGACTACGCGCGCAAGATCGTCGAATCGGCTCGACTCGCACGCCAGAAGATGGTGCCGGCGCGCGTCGGCTACGGGAGCGGCGTCTCGTACATCAACGTCAATCGCAACAGCATCGATCCCAAGACGAGACGGTGGTGGGAAGGTCCGAATTACGAAGGGCCGTCCGACAAGACGGTCGCGGTGATGAAGTTCGAGACCATTGACGGAACGCCGATCGCCGTCTACTACAACTACGCGGTCCACGCCGTCATTGCCGGACAGCTCGATCAAGTCAGCGCCGACATCCCCGGTGCCGCTTCGACGTACGTCGAGGACTCGTACGATGACAACATCGTCGCCATCTGGTCCACCGGTGCGGCCGGCGACCAGAATCCCATCTACTTTCAGCAGACATACGACCTGCGCGATATCAGGATTCGGGACTACGCGAAGCGAGGCATCGACATCAGCAACGCGATGCCTCCCGGCGGCGAGGGCCTGGACCGCCGCAATCCCAGGGTCGCGAAGTTGATGAACCAGCAACGCCAGATGGTGTCGTCGATGGGCCAGTTCCTCGGCGAGGAAGTGATGCACGTGATGGGCGGCATCACGCGGACGGAATCCGTGGTGCAACTGTTCGGCAGCCAGAAGACGATCCAGTGCGCAGGTCGCGAGCGGACGAACCAGGGAAGAGCGGGCTTCGAAGGGACCTACAAAGACGCGGCGCCCGTCGATATCAAGCTCAGTCTGCTGCGTGTCGGCGATGTGATGATCGGCGGTGTGAACGCGGAAGTGTTCAATCCGATTGCGCAGCGGCTGAAACACGAATCGCCGTTCACCGGCACGATGATGGCGACGCTGACGAACGGAATGGCGCGGTCCGGATACATCCCGGACGATGCGTCGTTTGGCAAGTACACGTTTGAGGTGCTCTCATCGCGTCTGCAACCTGGCTGCGCGGAGTCGTCGATCGTCAACGGCATCTTGGATTTGATCGAAGGCTCGCGAAGCGTGACGCGGACCGTTTTGCATTGAGGCCTCGTCGAGAGAGCCAGTTGAGCGAACGAGAGACCATGACAACGCACAAGGACGGATGGATGCTGTCGCGGCGGGAATTCGCCGCAGTTCCCGCGCTGGTCGTGGGTGCAGCCGCTGGCGCGCTGGCGCAGCGCGCGCTGTTGACCGCGGGCGAGGTGATCGATCGCATCAAAGCGAACCTCGGCGTCCCGTGGCGCGGAGGTCCGACCGACACGTTCAAGTCTGGCGATGTCGACACCCCAATCGCGGGAATCGCGGCAACCGTGATGTCGACGTTCGACGTGATTAAGCGTGCGGCTGCGGCCCGCAAGAACATGGTGATCACGCATGAACCCACCTACTGGCTCGGGAACGACGATGTGCGGAGCTTTACGAACGATGCGCTGTATCAGAAGAAGCTCCAGTTCATTCGCGACAACAACATCGTCGTCTGGCGGTTTCACGATCACCTGCACGCGCGCCAACCGGATATGAGCGCCGTTGGACTCGCTGACGCGATCGGCTGGAGCAAGTATCAGAGCAAGGATGATCCGCGCGTCTACGTGCTTCCGCGGCTTAGCCTTCGCGATCTCGCGAAGGAGGTCAGCCTTCGCGATCTCGCGAAGGAGGTCGGTACGAACGGCTCCCTCTACCGCGTGGCCAAGCCGATCGTCAACGTCTCGCGCGCGCCGAATGACTGGCAAACATTCGACATCATCCAGCACGCGCCGACCTGCAGCAACGGAGCTCTCACCAGTCCAGGTGACATCACGCTCATTCACAACGGCGTGCTGGTACTCGATCGCGCCGTCCCGCGCGTCCGCAACGATCAGTGTCAGCCCGGCATGACGGAAATGAGCGGCCCGATCATGTTGCAGGATCACGAAGCGAATGGGCCGATGACGGTCATGCGCTTCCGCAACATCTGGTTCAGACCGCTGACGCCGACGAAGTGAAGGCGACCTACGAATTACGCGACCCTATCAAGGCGCTCTGACTAGGAGGATTGATTATGCGTCGGCTGACTCGCCGCTGTCTGCTGTTCATCACAATCTGGAGCTTCACCGTCGGCTCGCTGCCGAGTGACGCGCAGCGGGCGCGTGGCGAAACCCCATCCGCGACTTCCGCCACGATTTCGGCTAAGACGCCAGTGTTCGCAGGAGCGTGCAAGGCGTGCCCGTGGGGCATTCTGGCCAAAGTCACCGCGGACGCACTGAGCTTCTACGGATACCGCACAACGATCTGCTGGGTGTGTTGGTCGAATCTCGGTCCCAGGTACATGGCCGACAAGACGAAACCAATCATGCCAGCCAATGCTCAATTCGAAGTGCCCGAATACATCGAGCCTCCTCCCGATGCGGTGCCCGATATCAGCGCCACGAGCGAATCCAATCTGCTAGACGCGTGGAACGGCACGGGGGCGTATGCGGCCGATCACAAGCAACGCCACAACTATCGCGTCATTGCGGTCATCCGAACGTCCACGTACGTCCTCGCGGCCGCCAGCAAGAAATCCGGCATCACGAATCTCCGGCAGATCAAGGATCGCAAAGAGCCAACCTGGATCACCGGCGGGAACGGCAACGACATCATTTTTCAGTACTACGGCATCAGCGTTGATGATCTGAAAGCCAAAGGCGGAGGTCTGATGCCACCGGTCGGCACCGGTGACGGCCGCGTGACGCGGGAAAGGCGAGCGTCCGCTGACGTGTTCATCGGCTCCGGCCTCCTCGCAAACACGCCGGAGCAGCGGTCGTGGTACGAGGCGTCGCAGTTGAACGATCTCGTGTTTTTCGAGTTCGAGGAGCCGCTGATCGCGAGACTCGCCGCTCAGCCGGGCTACTTCCGCGCGACGGTGCCGCTCGCGCTGTTTCGCGGCGTCGATCGACCTATCCCGACCGTGATGCGGCCGAATCATCTGATCTACGTTCGCGATGACGCGCCGGACGAGTTCGCCTACAACGTCGCCAAGGCGCTCGACGAGCACCGCGACTTGTTCCAGGTGCAACTCGAACCCTGGTACTACGATCCGCGCACCGTCGCGGCGAGCAGCGTCATTCCCCTGCATCCCGGAGCCGCGAAGTACTACCGCGAACGCGGATATGTCAAGTGACGCGTCGGTAGTGGGAACCAGGCGCAGGAGATCGCTATGAGCATTGAACACATCTCGAAGCGTTGGTCGGCAGCGATTGTCGCAGCCGCGGGGTTATTGGTCAGCGGCGCCACGACGACGGCGGATCTAGCGCAGCAGCCAGCCAGTGAGTCACCGCGCGTCACGGTTGGCGACGACGGCACCGTGCACGTGCCGGCTCAAGTAGTGCCGATGTCGTCGTTCCTGTCGCCCGAGGCGAAGGCGTACGTCACGGATCATCTCAAAGCCATGACCGCTCCGCGCGGCGGAGGCGGAGGCAGCAATGGCGTGCCAGGCTTCATGGCGCCGTATCTCACGCGCCAGAAAGAGATCTACCCAACAGAGCGGCAGGATACGGAGATCGCCGGCGTTCATGCGTACGTGTACACGCCGAAGGCCGGTATCGCTCCAGCGAACAGAAACCGGGTGCTGATCAATCTCCATGGGGGCGGATTCTCCGGTTGTTGGCCTGGATGCGCGGAGCTGGAGTCAATACCAGTCGCCGCGCTCGCGAAGATTAAGGTCGTCGCGGTCGACTATCGGCAAGGTCCAAAGTACAAATTCCCAGCGGCAAGCGAGGATGTCGCGGCCGTCTACAAAGATCTGCTGAAAACCTATCGGCCGGAGAACGTCGGCGTGTTCGGCTGCTCGGCCGGCGGCATGTTGACCGCGATGTCAATGCCCTGGTTCCAGACGCACCAGCTGACAAGGCCGGCAGCGATCGGCATCTTCTGCGCCGGCGCCGGTTCACCGACCGGCGCAGGGTTTGGCGGTGATGCAACGTACACCGCGCAGCCGCTCGGCGAGGCGCGAGTCGTGTCGAGCACTGGGGGTACCGGCCGTGGCCTCGGATATCTCGAAGGCACGAATCCGAAGGACCCGCTCGTTGCACCGATCAACTCGCCGGAAACCCTCGCACGCTTCCCGCCAACGCTGATCATTACCGGCACGCGCGGCTTCGAATTGAGCGCCGCGCTGTATACGCACACGCAGCTCGTCAAGCGCGGGGTCGAGGCGGAGTTGCACGTGTGGGAAGGCCTCTTCCATGGCTTTTTCTACAACCCTGATGTTCCCGAGTCGAAGGATGCATACGACGTCATGGTGAAGTTCTTCGATCGTCATCTTGGAAAGAAATGATCGGAGCGGCCGAAGAAACGCGCGAAGTCTCACGTCGCACTTATGGCGATCTGCGCGAGCTCGTCACGCTCCGCTCCGGCTCTCCGTTTCGTAAAACGAAACAGTCGATCGCCGGCGAGCGAGCGCTGACTGCGGCCGGCAGACAGCTCGACATCGAAGCGTCGTTCCGTCCGCAGAGCGCTACCAAACTTGGCCTCAAGGTACTCGTCGGAGCGAACGGCGACGAGACGGTCGTCGGATATGACACGGCGACGGGACGTCTGTACATCGACCGCACGAAGTCCGGCGTCGCCGCGGGTTCCTTAAATGGTTTCTCTGGTGTCCACTTGGCGCCGCTGACGCTGCGCGATGGGACGCTCAGTCGCAGAATTCTGATCGATCACTCAATCGTAGAGGTCTTCGCCGAGGATGGCGAGCGCGATGACGGATCTCGTTTATCCAGCCCTGGAGAGAGTAATGGCATGAACGTCTTCGCCGAGGGCGGGACTGCCCTGCTCGAGCAGATCACGGTTCACGAGATGCGATCAATCTGGGCACCGTGAACGATCTCACACTGTAGCCTCGGCGTCCGCGTGACCACAGGGGAGCCTCGAATGAGACAGACCTCATCATCACGAATCTCTCTGTTTTTCTCAGCGTTGTCGCTCCTGACAATTGTGACGCCGCCCGCAACCGCTCAGCGGGGCATGGCGCCGGGAGATCAAGGTTCGTTGAAAGAGCCGATCCAGGTGACCGGAGGCCTGATTACGGGTACGCCCACTATCCAGTGGGTTCCCGGCGTCCGGCTCTATCGTGGTATTCCGTACGCGGCGCCGCCCATCGGTGATCTGCGTTGGCGGGCTCCGCAAGCGGTCGTGCCCTGGACGGGAGTCAAGGCGGCCGATCGGTTCAGTCCCGCGTGTATGCAGCCGCCGACCGAAACGAGCGGCAGCAGCGCATGGCACGAAGGCCTCGTCCCGATCAGCGAAGATTGTCTCTACGTGAACGTGTGGACGCCGGCCAAGAATGCTAGCGACCGGCTGCCGGTGATGGTTTACATCTACGGGGGCGGTAACGTTCGGGGCGCCGCATCGGAGAACCAGTACGACGGACAGTACCTTGCCAGGAAGGGAGTCGTATTCGTCAGCTTCAACTATCGGTTAGGCGTGTTTGGGTTCATGGCTCACCCCGAATTGACCGCCGAGTCGGAGCATCGCTCGTCCGGCAATTATGCGATTCTCGATCTGGTCGCCGCGTTGAAGTGGATCCAGCAGAACATCACAGCGTTCGGCGGTGACCCCACTCGCGTGATGATTTTCGGCCACTCGGCGGGAGCCTCCAATGTGTCCTCCTTGGTCGGAAGCCCACTCGCCAAGGGTCTCTTCCAACGTGCGGTGTCACTGAGCGGCAACAACCTATCGAACACCACCAGCTTGGCGGAGGCCGAAAAGGGCGGCGTAGCGCTCGGGGGACGGCTGCAGGCGCCTTCGATCGCGGCGCTCCGTAAGAAAGCAGCGGAGGAGATTTTGGGTGCGGCCCAGGGTCGATGGAGCACCAATATGGATGGCTGGGTCTTTCCGGAGGATATCCGTTCGATCATCGCCGCTGGACAGCACAACGACGTGCCGCTGATTGTCGGGACGGTGGCCGTCGACGTACCCGGATTCGGCGGCCAGATGAAAGCGTCGGATGCGCGGGCGTACGCTCAGAATACGTTCCATGAGCTGGCCGATACTTACTTGAAGCTCTATCCGTCCTCCACGGACGCCGAAGCGACCAAATCGGCGATTCAATTCCGGTCCGATAGCGCGATGGCGAGCGCCAGGGCCTGGCTGCGCCTACAGACGCAAACCGGGAAATCAAACGCCTACTGGTACTACTTCACGCACGTCTCACCGATGCCGCACGAACTGGTCTGGGCCGGGCGGCCGGCGTTGGATGCGGGCGCATATCATGGGAGCGAAATCGTATACGTGTTCGACGCCTTCCCTTTGCAGGCTTGGGCGTGGAGATCCATGGACTTGAAGTTGGGCGAGCTCATGTCCTCCATGTGGGTTCAATTTGCCAAGACCGGAAATCCCAATCTGGCGGGGATGCCCAATTGGCCGGCCTTCGCGTCCGCGACCGACGTACTGATGGAATTCGGCGACACTCCTCTAGCTCGCCGGACGCCCCTCAAGGAGAAACTGGATTTCATCCACAAGTGGCGGGCCGCCGAAACGGCCCGGTGACGAATCGCGGCGAAGCTGTGTCGTCTGGCCCCGCTCTACCGATCAGTCTGAGTATTCCGTTGACAATCCCGGCGTGCTATTTCAGATGCCGGTTGAAGAAATTCGCCTCCGCCGCCATCGCCTCACGCGATTCGGGCAGCTCGGGGTACTGCCAGAAGTAGTGCCACATGCCCTCGAAGACGTTGAGATCCGCTTCGATACCCGCATTACGTAGCTTGCGGTGCAGAAGCACCGTTTCGCTCAAGCACATGTCGCGGGTGCCGGCGATCAGAAAAGCTGGCGGGTACCCTTTGGCAACCTCGCCATCGAGGGGCGTGGCCGGCGGGTCGCCTGGCTTTCTCGGAGCTGCGTTGCGCCCCCCAGAGTTGCGTCCCCCCGACGGCGGCTGCAGGGCGGTGGATAATGCCGGGTCCAGCCCGTTGAGGGTGTTCCGCACGTCGCCCGGATTCGATCCGCCCGCGCAGCTATTCAGTCCCACAGCGCCAGGAAAGGGAAGCTTCTGCTCCGGAAGCCACATGACAGTTGCTTGGGCGAGTCTGCAGCCGCTGGAGGCGCCGAACATGCCGATGTTCTTTGGCTTGTAGGTTTTCAGCAATTCGCGATAGACCGTGACGATGTCGACAATGGCGGGGATTCCAGCGGGCCCGCCCCGATCACGATAGCTGGGTCCGGCTGTGTCGAAGTGAATCACCTTCAACTGGCCGAGACTAGCGATTGAGATAGCCTCGACGACCATCTGGAACTCCATCACCACTTTGTGGCGGTTCTTCGCAGGGAGCATCTTAGGCGAATAAACAGTGATCTCGACGCCCGCGATCGTCTGTTTTTCCTCCAGCACCGGATAGATCTTGAGGGCGGCCACCTTGAGGGCGGGCTCGGGGGGCACCTCTGCCACGTTCCCTTCGGTGATTCGCACGGAAGCCAGACCGCCCCGTGCGGCGGAGGCCTGTGCTCGCTGAACCGCCCAAGCAATATACGCGCGTTTGGCTTCAGGGCTGGCGAGCGCAGGCATGGGAACTGTGCGAGGCCCAAAGTGCAGCGTGCCATCGGAGTCCACCACCATCTGCGGCACAGTCGGCGCATTGACCAGGAGTTCCGTGTCGAGCTTTTCGTCCTGCCTCTGGCTCTGCGCAATAACGGCGCAGCAGCCAATGACCAAGCCCGTCAAAAAGAGAAATATTCTGGGGCGCGGGATGAACCTGGTCATAAATTCCACCTCAGGGTGGTCACGGCGACGGTGACGATTGCCGTCAGAGCACGGGCGCACCGACGTTGCGGGCGCGTAGAAATGCGGGCGACAGATACTCCTGCGCGGGGTCTATTCGTGCCCTTCGGCAGCGCGAAGGCAACGTACCTCCGGGCTGCGGGTGTGAACACGATATTCCCTGGAGCTCCGGTCGCCTCCAGCAGGATGAACTCGCGGCCGTCTACCTCGTACGTCAGGAGCACCAAGCGCTCTACCGGTGGCTTCGCTGCTTCGCGTTCCACTCGTCGATGAAATCGAGGGCGTCACGATACGGCGCGGGCTGTGCCTTCGGCACGGCGCCGAAGTTCATCAACATCTCAGAACTCGCCGCGAACTTTGGCCACTCCGGCAGACCGGCCGCGTTGGGTGAGCCGCTCTTCACGAAGTTCACCCACATAGACGACATCGTGTTGCCCAACTGCCGATCGAGAGGACGCCAATCCCAGTCTTGTAGCGGAAATGCGTTGAAGACATACACGAGCTCACTGCCGTGATAGGCGCCCCATGCCTGCGCCGGCCGTCCGCCCCAGACCAATCCTTCGGGCATCGGCGAGACGTGCGTGAAGTAATACCAGTAGACCGCCGACTTACCTGTCTTCGTTTGCAATCGCGCCACCGCCCGCGCGTTGGCCAGCGCGTTGTTCGTACGGAACGCATGCGCGGATTTCGTTGCTTCGGCGTCCGTAGATGCCGGATAGAGTTTCAAATAGCGGTCCGCGAGCTCACCATACGTAGTCCGCGCGGCCACCTGTGCGTCAGCGGCCTTCAGGGGTCCTGTGCCCGCGCCGGGCGCGTCGTCCGCGACCGTACCGACGATCAGCGGCACGTCATTCTGTTTCCCAGACTCGAAGATCGAGTACACATCCGTCGGCAAGACCCACCCGTCAATGTTGGCTCCCATTTGCGAACGAGGCGCCTTCAAGATTTCCTCTGCGGATTTCTGTCTGAGTGCCGCAATGTTCGGGGCGCCCAGTCCTTCTGCGAATTTCGCGCCGATCTTTTCTGCATCGCTCAGCGCCGTCCGCGTGGACAAACTATTGCCGCTTTGCAGCACTGCGCGATGAAACAACCCTTTCGCGAGCGGACTGGCCATGAGGGAGTTCACGTTCGACGCTCCAGCCGAGTGGCCGAAGATCATCACGGTACTCGGATCGCCGCCGAACTTCGCGATATTCCGCTGGATCCATTGCAAGGCGGCAACTTGATCGAGCAGCGCGTAGTTGCCGGACGAGTGGTGCGCTGACTCGCGGGTCAGATCCGGATGCGCGAGGAAACCGAACACGTTCATGCGGTAATTGAAGCTGACGAAAACGACGCCTTTCTTTGCCAGGTAGGCTCCGTCGTACTGGTTTTCCGACGCCGCTCCTCTCGTGTTTCCTCCACCATGGATAAAGACCATGACCGGCAGTCGGTCACTTGCGCTGCGTGCAGGCGTCCAAATGTTCAGGTACAGGCAGTCCTCACTGACCGGCACGTGGCCTTCGCGCCAGGCATTGCCTTCCGTGTCCGTCGGCAGTTGCATACACGCCGGTGAAAAATGGTCCGCGCGCAGCACACCCTGCCAGGCTGTGACAGGCTGCGGTGCTCGCCATCGCAGATTGCCGATGGGAGGTGCGGCGTACGGAATGCCGCGGAACAACCGGACACCGTACGTCCATTGGATTGTCGGCGTCCCCGTGACCTGACCGCCGTCGAGGGCGATCGGCTCTTGCAGGCCGCTCGTCGCATTGAGAGCGGGCGCGATCATCGCGACGCAGCCGCTCAACACAAAGACGAACATCCATCGTTGCGTCATGATTTCACCTCATCTGCGCGAGAGCTCGCGGCGCTGTCAGATAGCGACCGCTTCTTTTTTCGCGTCGTCCCACTTGAACGCGCGCCCTTCTCGAACTGCCTTGATCGCGAGCAGACAGGGCAATGAGGCATAGAAGCCGATTTCGAGATCGGACACGGGTTTCTGACGGCTCTTCACGCAATCCAGGAAGTTCCTGCCGTGCGCCACGGTCATCGAGTTGCTGTCCGACCCGTCGGCTTCGACCCACGGGCGCCGCCTGGATTGAACCGGCGGAGGCGCCGGTGTCGCCGGCGCCTCCGGCACGCCGCCCGCGCCCGGCGGCTGAGCTCCCGCTCCCCGGGCGCCGCCTCGTCCGCCGCCGAATCCGGTGTTCGCCGGTCTGATCTCGTACCCGGCCCGGTGAATGAGGAGGCTGCCGCGCGGACCGAAGAAGAAGTTGCCTTGACGCGCAAATTCCCAATCGGCCACGGCGGCATTCGTAAACGTCATCACGAAGTTGGGGTACTGCCAACTGACGGAGAACGCGTCGGGCGACTGATCCCGTTCAGGATTGACGAAGTTCACATACTGCGACGTCCCGGATGTGACCAACGGCCCGGTATGCTGCGAGTTTAGGTACCAGAGCGCGATGTCGGTCAGATGCACGCCCCAGTCGGTGATGAGACCACCACCGTAGTCCCACCATCCGCGCCAGCGCAGCCGTCCAGCTTTGAACGGATGCCGGCCCGCCGGGCCTTCGAACATTTCCCAATTCAATCCCGCGGGCACGGGAGCGACGGGCTCAGGCGCGGTGCCATATCCCGACCCTGGAAATTGAATCACCGCGTGCGTGATTTTGCCCAGTTGCTCCTCCTGAATAATCTTCGCGGCCTCTTCAAAGTGCGGACCGGACCGCTGCTGTGTGCCGAACTGCACGACGCGATTCGATGCCTTGTACGCACGCAGCGCGTCGACCGCCCGCTCCACAGTGTTCGACAGCGGCTTTTCGACGTAGATGTCCTTACCTGCCGAAATCGCGTCGGCGAGTATCTGGCCATGCCAATGATCCGGCGTCGCGATGTGCACGGCGTCGATGTCCGAACGATCGAGCACACGTCGATAGTCTTCATAGGTGTCGAGCTTGGTGTCCAATTGACGGGCGGACAACTGCTGTACGCCTTGATCGAGGCGTGTCTTGTACACGTCGCACACCACGGGATACTCGACGTCCTTCAGGTGCCGCAGGAACAGGTCGGCCACCTGCCGGCCGCGATTGCCCGATCCGATCAGCGCGACGCGCACGCGATCGCTCGGGCCTCGACCGCGCTGCGCGCGCGCTGCGGAGGTGTGGAGCAGACCGACGGCGGTGGCCCCGCCGGCAAGATCAAAAAATGAACGGCGCGTCATTCGACGAGTGTCCATCACGTCTCTCCTTGGAGCCTGGCCGGCACGAGCCAAGCCGCTCCCCCTCAGAATTGGTATCGCAACCGCACCTGCACGGAACGCATCGGCTGTGCGCCGGTAACCCCTCCAAAGCCGGCGTTTGTCGGAAGCACTCGCGCTGGGTCGAGCGATCCGTCGGCCAAGTACTGGCTGTTACGAACGGTTTGATCCATCGGACTGTTGAGCTGCAGGGTCGTCACGCGCGCGTTGTACACCACCGTGTTGAGCGCGTTGAACGCGTCGATGCGCAGTTGAAGGCTGTGGCTTTTGCCAAGACGCACATTTCGGGCAATCGCGAGGTCCAGCGTGCGATCGGGACACCCGATCATCGTGTTCCGTCCAGACTCGAGCCCGACGCTGCCCGGCAACGGCCCCGAAAACGCTGCCACGTTGAACTGGCGATACTGGTTCGAGGAGCAGCCGCTGCCTGGATCGCCTGTAATGACGATGGTGGCCGGATATGTTGGCGACCCGGTCAGGTTCACCGACGAGATGCCGCCCTGATAGGCGTACGTCACGTCGTAAAACGCGCCCGAACCCGCGCTCAACACGCCAGAGAGTTGCCAGCCGTTGATGACGGCGCCGACGGCGCGGCGCACGGCCGACGACGTGTCCACGACCGGCAGTTGCCAGACGGCGTTCATCTTCAGGATGTGCCGCGGCGTCCCCATGTTCTTGTTCAGTTCCTCGTATTGCGCCTGATCGGCCCGGATTGCGAACGTGCCGTCGGCATTGTGCTGGAGCCGCAGCGGCGGCTGAGAACTGCCAAGCGGCCAGATATTGCCGTGGTGGGTGAGCGTAAGCGTATAGCTGCCACCGAATGCAAATCCGGCGCGGAGCCGGCGGCTCCACGCCGACTGGATCGAGTGGAACGTCTCGTGGAACTGCGGCAGATTCATTCCGATCGACCCGAAGCCGCGGTACGGCCGCAGAAAATCTGTCGTGAGTGCGGTCGCACCCGGCGTCGGGCTCGCCGCCAACGTCGGATCCTGATTGCTCGCGGCAAACGCCGCCCCAATGTCCGGCGCATTGATGTCGACCTGCACTTGACCGCGAATCTCGGACAAGCGATGGTAACCGTGCTGGCCGACATAAGAGACGTCCAGCAGCGATGACCAGGGCAGCGCCATCTGCGCGCCGATGTTCCATTGCACGGACGCGGGGATGTCTGACTCGTACGGCCAAATCGCCGCCAGGGCCGCGGGGCCTTGAACGGCCGTCGCCGACGACAGATCCTGCAACCGTCCGAATCGTACGACGCGCGAGCTGTTGAATGGCGGATTCGTGACTTGGTTGTACGCCGTATCGCCTGCCGGCCGGTCGTGGAACAGCCCGATGCCCCCGCGAATGACGAGTCGCTGTGTGCCGTTCACGTCGTACGCGGCGCCGAATCGCGGCGTCGCGAGGAGCGCGGGCCAGGTGTAGCCGTATTTCGATATGCCGTCGCCTTGCGGGACAATGCCATTGATGACGTCGCCGGAACCCGGGACGATTTGTCCGATGAGCGCCGCTGAACCGACGCCGAGCAGTTGGCCTGTTCGTGGATCCAACGCCTGCCGGTTGTTGCCGGAACATGGGTTCACGCCGCCGACACATCCCGGCAGGTACAGGAACGGCGCAGCGGACGCCTTCCAGCGATCGAGGAAGAAGGTCGAGCCCTGCATGCGCGAGTCATACGTCGGCACCATGTGTTCAAATCGCACGCCGTAGTCGAGCGTCAGCTTGGGATTCACCTTCCAGTTGTCCTGGAGATAGAAATCGGTGTTGCTGTAGATGTATTGACCTTCAACGATGAATGACCGCTGATCGTAGAAATTGAAAACCCCGGCCGCGGCGTTGGCGAAACCGAACTGCGTGTCGAGCGGATTTGCGGTGTTGTTGCTGAAGTCCAGATCACCTTGCCAGCGGATCGTCAGCGTCGACCCTAGCTGTTCCTGCTGCGCCTTGAAGGCGCGATTCCAGTAGAAGCCGCCTTTGATCGTGTGACGGCCCATCAGCTTCGTCAGGTTGACGGTGAGATCGTGCGAAGGATTGATGTTATCAATCGCGAACGGAAAACTCGGCGGCGCCGTCGAGATGCGATTGCCCCACGTGAACACCGGCGGCAGCAGCACTGTCCCGTTCGCGTAGTACGGCGCGCCGGCGGCAGAGAGCACCTTGTCCATCTGACTTCCGGCAAACACCTGGCCGGCAGTCGGGAACAGCATCGGTAGATCGGCCAACGAATTCAGCCGATTCGAGAGCGGGCTGGCGAAGATCGAATCGATCTGATTGAAGCTGTAGCCGTACGAGGCTTCGAGGAACGTCGTGGGCGTGATCGTGTAATCGACCGTCATCGACGGCGCGTGACGATTCGGATTCCAGTTCGTCGTGTCATTGAATCCAGGAATGCTGCCCGGGGTCGTCAAACGAGGCGCCCATTGCGCGGCGTACTTGCCCATGACGCGGAAGGCCGACGAGAGCTGGTAATCGACCCGTATCAGCGGCTGATCCGTCAGGGAGTGGAACGTCGGCTGCGTCGAAATCAGGTTGAAGGTCTCGCCCGGCGCTTGATCGTGATTCGGCGTCGGCCAGAGATTCAGGATAGCTAGTCCCGGCGTGTACAAACGGGATGCCGGTATCCTGCCCATCACGCCACCGTCCTGGAAACATCCGGCCGTGTTCGTGGCGCTGCAGGGAAGGCCGGTCGCCGCGTCACGAATGTAGGGAAACAGCGTGCCGGTGTTGTCCAGCGTCTGGGAAAAATCTCCTCGGCGTTCGAGCGCGGTCGGCACACGAAACCTGTTGATCGCGCCGCCGGCGGTCCGCGGCCGGAATTCGTGACTATAAAAGAAGAAGATCTTGTTCTGGCCTCCCGCCTTGCCGACAGGTCCGCCGATCGAATAACCCCAATCGCGCTCCTTTAACAGCGCCTTTGGATCGCCATTCCGCGCATTAGCCCAAGTGTTCGCGTTCCAATCCGACCGCCGTTCGTACGTGTAGAGCGATCCTTTGAACTGGTTCGTGCCGCTCTTGCTGACGGCGGTAATCTGAAGGCCGCTGGATCGCCCGTATTCTGCTTGATAGCCCTGTGCAAGCACCTTCACCTCGGCAATGCCCTCCGTGTTCATTTGAATGTTCTGGCCGTTGTTGCCGGTGTCCATCGTGGACAGGCCGTCCATCATGATGTTGTTCTGGCCACCGCCTCCGACGCGGCTGACACCGCCAGCCGCCGCGATGCCGCTCATCCCGCCGATATTCGCGCCGCCCACGCCGGGAACGAGTGACGCGACCAGCGAGAAATTCCGGTTGACAATCGGGAGACTCGAGACG
>WNEQ01000472.1_pt1 | contig 20956 bp, 23 predicted proteins | sample 5399971 | NCBI WGS metagenome assembly WNEQ01 (sample SAMN13153330, study PRJNA577476) | soil metagenome | isolation source: 20 cm grassland meadow soil 2 days after 1st rain plot 5 | place: USA:California | collected 2015-09-18
GACTACCTGTTCCCCTTCGAGCTGACGTCGGTGCTCCTGCTGGCCGCGATGGTGGGCGTGCTCGTGCTGGCGCGCCGGCGGGTCAGCTGATGCCCCCAGAGACCTGGTACCTGGCGCTCTCGGCCGTGCTGTTCTGCATCGGCGTGGTCGGCGTCATCGTGCGCCGCAACCCGCTGGTGATCTTCATGTCGATCGAGCTGATGCTCAACGCCGCGAACCTCGCGTTCGTGGCCTTCGGCCACCGGCTGGGCACGGCCGACGGGCAGGCCGTCGTGTTCTTCGTGATGGCGGTGGCCGCCGCGGAGGTGGCGGTGGGCCTGGCCATCATCGTCGCCATCTTCCGCCTGCGCCGTCGCCTCTCGGTGGACGATTTGAGCCTGATGCGCTGGTAGTGCGAGCCGCAGCACGTCGCGGGGCTGGGGCCCCGCCGTGCGAGGCGAGCATATGATAGAGAATTAGGGGCAGGGGGTAGGGAATGGCCAAGGCGATGACTCAGAAGGCGGCGCCGGGGCTCGGGCTCGACGCCGACCTCGCGCGCAAGCTTCTGCGCGACATGCTCCTCATCCGCCGCTTCGAGGAGAAGGCGGCGGAGGCCTACGCCCTCGGCAAGATCGGCGGGTTCCTCCACCTCTCCATCGGCGAGGAGGCGGTGGCCGCCGGCGCCACCTCGGTCCTCCGGCCCGACGACTACGCGATCTCGACCTACCGCGAGCACGGTCACTGCCTCATCAAGGGCTCCGACCCGCGCCGCGTGATGGCCGAGCTGTTCGGACGCGTCGACGGGCTCAGCAAGGGCAAGGGCGGCTCGATGCACCTGTTCGACAAGGAGCACAACTTCCTCGGCGGCCACGCCATCGTCGGCGCCCACCTGCCGATCGCCGCCGGCGTGGGCTTCGCCATCAAGTACCGCGGGGGCGACCAGGTGGTCCTGTGCTACTTCGGCGACGGCGCGGTGCCCGAGGGCGAGTTCCACGAGGCCCTGAACCTCGCCGCCCTCTGGAAGCTGCCCGTCATCTGGCTCTGCGAGAACAACCGCTACGCCATGGGCACCTCGCTCGAGCGCGCGCTGGCCCAGACGGAGATCTGGAAGTTCGGCGAGACGTACGGGATCCCGTCCGAGCCGGTGGACGGCATGGACGTCCTGGCCGTACGCGCCGCCGTCGGGCGCGCGGTCGAGCGCGCGCGGCGCGACCAGACGCCGGCGCTCCTCGAGGTGCGCACCTACCGCTTCCGCGGCCACTCCATGCGCGATCCGGCCGGGGCCGTGTACCGCACCAAGGAAGAGGTCGAGCGCGAGAAGCTGCGCGACCCGATCCTCCTCTTCCGCGACCGCGTGCTGAAGCCCGGCGTGCTGTCCGAGGACGACGTGAAGAAGATCGAGAAGGACGTCAACGACCTCGTGGACGAGGCGGTGGCCTTCGCCGACGCCTCGCCGGAGCCGCCGGCCTCCGAGCTCTTCACCGACATCTTCAAGGAGAGCGCCTGAGATGGCGGTGATGACCTACCGCGAGGCCCTGAACCTCGCGCTGCGCGAGGAGCTCACGCGCGACCCCAACGTCTTCGTCATCGGCGAGGAGGTCGGGCTCTACGAGGGCGCCTACAAGGTCACCCAGGGGCTGCTCAAGGAGTTCGGGCCCAAGCGCATCGTGGACACGCCGATCGCGGAGTCGGGTTTCACGGGCGTCGGCATCGGCGCGGCCATGGTGGGGCTGCGGCCGGTGGTCGAGATGATGACGTTCAACTTCGCGCTGCTGGCCCTGGACCAGATCGTCAACTCGGCGGCGAAGCTCCACTACATGTCGGGCGGCCAGTACAACGTGCCGCTCGTCATCCGCGGTCCCGGCGGCCCCGCGCACCAGCTCGCCGCGCAGCACTCGCAGTCGATGGAGGTGTACTTCTACCACGTGCCGGGGCTCAAAGTCGTCCGACCCTCCACGCCGATGGACGCCAAGGGCCTGTTGAAAGCTGCGATCCGCGACGACAACCCGGTGATCTTCATCGAGTCCGAGACGCTCTACAACGTGAAGGGCGAGGTGCCGGAGGATCCCGACTTCGTGATTCCGCTCGGCCAGGCCGTCGTGCGCCGCGAGGGCACCGACGTCACCGTCGTCGCCTACATGGGCATGATGTACCGCGCGATGGAAGCCGCCGAGGAGCTCGCCAAAGACGGGATCTCCGTGGAAATCGTCGATCCCCGGTCCTTGCAACCCCTCGACACCGCGACGATCATCGGCTCCGTGCGCAAGACGCACCGCGCGGTGGTCGTCGAGGCCGGCGCCGGCTTCGCGGGCATGGGCTCGGAGATCGCCACCGAGATCACCGAGGAGGCGTTCGACGACCTCGACGCCCCTGTGCTGCGCGTCACCGGCGCTCAGGCGCCGATGCCCTACGCGCGCAACCTCGAGCGCGCCAAGACGCCGACCAAAGAGAAGATCGCGGACGCGATCCGTCGCGTCTGTTACGCCAACGGGAGCCGCTGACCATGCCCGTGACCAAGGTCGTGATGCCCAAGCTGTCGGAGCAGATGGAGAGCGGCAAGATCATCAAGTGGCTCAAGAAGGAAGGCGACCGCGTCCAGAGCGGAGACATCCTCGCCGAAGTGGAGACGGACAAGGCCGACGTCGAGATGGAGGCGTTCGGCTCCGGTGTGCTGCGCAAGATCCTCGTGGCGGCCGGCAACAAGGCGCCGGTGGGCTCGTTGATCGGCGTCATCGCCGAGGAGAACGACGACATCGGCGCGGTCGTCGCGCAGGCCGGTTCGGGCGCGCCGGCGGCGGCGCCGAGCGGTGCCAAGCCTGGCATGGCCGACCGACCGGCGGCGGTGCCGCCGCAGCCGAAGAGCGAGGATCCGGCGGCACGCAAGCCGTCGCCGAGCACGGGTTCGGAATCGCCGGGTAGCCGGCGCGTGCAGGACGCCGTCGCTGCGGCGTCGGTTCCGCAGCCGAGCGGTGACGGCGGGCGCGTGAAGGCCTCGCCGCTCGCCAGGAAGATCGCCGCGCAGTCGGGCGTCGATCTCAAGCTCATCCAGGGCAGCGGGCCCGGCGGTCGCATCGTGCGCCGTGACGTCGAGGCCGCGTCTACCGCGCCGGCGGCGGCCGCGGTGGCTGCGGCGCCCGCGCTGCGGCCCGTGGCGCAGCCCGCGGCGGCCGGCGCCGAGTACGAGGACCTGCCGCTCAGCCCGATGCGCTCGGCCATCGCCCGGCGGATGCCGCTCAGCAAGGCACCGGTCCCGCACTTCTACGTCACGTCGGAAGTCGCCATGGACCGCGCGTGGGAGCTGCGCGAGGAGCTCAACGGCCTCGAGGGCCAGCCGAAGATCTCGGTCAACGACTTCATCATCCGCGCCTGCGCGCTGACGCTGCTCCAGCATCCCGGCGTGAACGCGTCGTTCCAGGGCGAGTCGATCCGCGTGTTCCACCGCGTCCACATGGGCATCGCGGTCGCGCTGGAGGAGGGGCTCATCACGCCCGTCCTGCGCGACGTGCACGCCAAGTCGCTCGCCCAGATCGCCGTCGAGGCGCGCGATCTCGCCGAGCGCGCGCGGCAGCGCAAGCTGCGCACGCAGGAGCTGTCGGGCGCGACCTTCTCGATCTCCAACCTCGGCATGTTCGACGTGCGGGACTTCTCGGCCATCATCAACCCGCCGGAGGGCGCGATCCTCGCCGTCGGCTCCGTGCGCCGTGTGCCCGTGGTGAGCGACGAGGGCCTCGGCGTCGGCCGCCGCATGGCCCTGACGATCTCGTGCGACCACCGCGTGATGGACGGCGCAATGGGCGCGCGCTTCCTGCAGGACGTCAAGAAGCTCCTGGAAGAGCCGCTGCGGCTCCTGGTATGACGACCATGGTCCGCCCGAACGTCGGGCCCCGGAGCCCTGCGAAGGGGCCCCGACGGTGAATCAGTTCGATGTCGTCGTCGTCGGCACCGGACCCGGAGGCTACGTGTCCGCCATCCGCGCGGCCCAGCTCGGATTGTCGGTGGCGACGGTCGAGGACGACCGCCCCGGCGGCGTCTGCCTGAACTGGGGCTGCATCCCGACCAAAGCGCTCCTGCGCAACGCCGAGGTCGTGCACCTGTTCGAGAAGGCCGCGGACTTCGGCATCACGATCGACAGGTTCCAGGCGGACTACGCGGCCGCGGTCAAGCGCAGTCGCAGCGTGGCCGACCGCATGGCCAAGGGCGTGGAGTTCCTCTTCCGCAAGAACAAGATCACGCTCTTTCCCGGCACCGGCTCGCTCACGTCGAAGAACGTCGTCGAGGTGAAGGGCGAGGACGGCGCCTCGACGCTGGAGGCCGGGCGCGCGGTGATCCTGGCCACGGGCTCCGAGCCCAAGTCGCTGCCCGGCGTGACCATCGACGAGAAGACGGTGATCTCGTCGAACGGCGCCGTCCGCAACGAGGCGAAGCCGAAGTCCATCGTCGTCATCGGCGCCGGCGCCGTCGGCGTGGAATTCGCCGACGTCTACCGCTCGTACGGCGTGGAGGTCACGCTGCTGGAGGCGCTGCCGCGGATCGTCCCCCTCGAGGACGAGGAGGTCAGCACGCAGCTCACGCGCAGCCTCTCGCGCCGCGGCATCACGATCAAGACCGGCGCGAAGGTGAGCGCGGTGAAGCCGGGCGGCGCGGGCGCGGTGATCGACACCGACGGCGGCAAGCTCGAGGCCGAGCAGGTGCTGATGGCCGTCGGCCGCGGCGCGCGCACGAAGGGGGTCGGCCTGGAGGCGCTCAACATCGCGCTGGAGCGCGGCTTCGTCAAGGTCTCGCCGACCATGGAGACCTCCGTGAAGGGCGTCTACGCGATCGGCGACATGGCGGGCGCACCGCTGCTCGCGCACAAGGCGATGGCCGAGGGCGTCGTGGCGGCCGAGGCGATCGCCGGGAAAAGCCCGCGGCCCGTGGACTACGGCAACGTCCCCTCGTGCACCTACTGCCGGCCCCAGATCGCCTCGATCGGGCTCACGGAGGCGAAGGCCAGGGAAGGCGGCCGCGAGCTCGCCGTCGGCAAGTTCCCGTTCACGGCCAACGGCAAGGCGGTGGCCCTGGGTGACACCGAGGGCTTCGTCAAGGTCGTCGCCGACAAGAAGACGGGCGAGCTGCTCGGCGTGCACATCATCGGCCCCGAGGCCACGGAGATGATCCACGAGTTCGCGGTGGGCCGCACGCTGGAGGCGACGCTCGAGGAGATGATGCACACCATCCACGCGCACCCCACGCTCTCCGAGGCCGCGCTCGAGGCCACGCTGGCCGCCCTCGGCCACGCGATCCACATCTAGTGCTCGGAGGGGGGCTGGCCCGCTCGCGCGGGCCGTGCTTCGCCGACGGCCCCCCTTCCGACGGTCGTCGCGCGCTGCGGCGCGCTCCTCCCTGCCTCCCTCCAGAACCGAGTTGCGCCGGCCAAGCCGGCGCTCGAACCGGCACGAGGCACGACATCGGCATCGGTCTTCGCGTAAACTCCTGGCGATGGACTTCGAGCTGACCTCGGAGCAGCAGGCGCTGTGCCGGCGGGCACGCGACCTCGCCGACCGTGCGTTCGCCGAGCGCGCCGCGCGCTGGGACGCCAGCGAGGAATACCCGTGGGAGAACGTGAAGGACCTCGCGGCCGCCGGCTTCATGGGGATGACCGTCCCCGAGGCCTTCGGCGGCGGGGGCCGGCCGCTGCTCGACGTGATCCTCGTCATCGAGGAGATCGCGCGCGCGTGCGGCATCACCGGGCGCATCGTGGTCGAGGGAAATCTGGGGACGGTCGGCGCCCTCAACGCGTACGGCAGCGAGGCGCAGAAGCGGCGGTGGTTTCCGTGGGTGCTGGAGGGCGAGAAGCCGGCCATCGCGATCAGCGAGCCGGCCGCCGGCTCCGCCGCCACCGACATGGAGACGCGCGTCGAGGAGACGCCGACCGGCTACCGGATCCACGGTCACAAGTGCTGGATCACCGGCGCCGGGACCTCACGCCTCTACCTGGTCTACGGGCGCTTCGGCGGGCGCGCGGGCGCGGAGGGCATCGGCGGCGTCTTCGTCGAGCGCGACACGCCCGGCTTCCGCATCGGACGCCGCGAACTCATGATGGGCCTGCGCGGGATCCCCGAGGGCGAGCTGCACTTCGAGGGCTGCGCGATCCCGCGCGACAATCTCCTCGTCAGTCCCGGCGACGGCGACGGCTTCAAGAAGCTGATGGCCGCCTACAACGGCCAGCGCCTCGGCGCGGCCACCGTCGCGCTCGGGCTCGCCCAGGGCGCGTACGAGAAGGCCCTCGCCTACGCGACGGCGCGCAAGCAGTTCGGCCGGCCCATCGGCGACTTCCAGGGCATCCGCTGGAAGCTCGCGGACATGGCGATCAAGATCGACGCCGCGCGCCTCATGATCCACCGCGCGGCCGCGCGCGCCGGCCACCGCTTCCCCGACGCCCTGGAGGCGGCGAAGGCCAAGACGTTCGCCGCGGAGACGGCGCAGCAGGTGACGAGCGAGGCGCTGCAGATCCACGGCGCGGCCGGCTACGGCCGCACGCTGCCGCTCGAACGGATGATGCGCGACGCGCGCATGTTCGCGATCGGCGGCGGCACGCTCGAGATGATGCGCAACCTCGTCGCCGACCGCATCCTCGGCTCGCACGTCGACTGGCGGCGCGCCTGATCACGTGGGGGCCCCGATATGGCGAGGTGCCGCGTAACGTTTGCACCCGCGCGGCGTTTGACGTATTGCTAGTGATTCGATGAGACAGCCCGCGTCGCGCTTGCACCCGTTGCTGATGATCGGTGTCCTTCTGCCGCTGCTGCTCGTCGGCGCCACGGTCGCGCACACGCACGACGGCGCCGGCATCGGGCTCTACAACCAGGAGCACGATCTCGTGCTGATGGGCGCGCTCGGGTCGGTGGCGCCGCTGCCGGCCCTCGTCGTCGCCGTCGCCCTCGTCGTCGTTGCCCTGGTCGTCTCCGCGGCTCCCGTCGCCGTCGACTCCTCGACGCGCCGGCTCGAAGTCTCGCGCGCGCCTCCGACCGCCTAGCTCCCCTCGCTCCGTCGTCGTCTCGTCGCGCCCCGTCGGGCGCGGACCACTTTCGTTCCTGGGGAGGACACCATGCGTGCATCGGGGATCGTCGTCGTCGCGCTCCTCGTCGTGCTGATCGCGACGCCCGCGCCCGCGCAGGACGCCGGCGCGCTGCGCCGCGAGATCGAGCAGCTTCGCAAACAGCTCGAAGGCTTGACCGAGCGGCTGCAGCGCCTGGAGGCGCAGCCGGCGCCGCAACCTGTCGCGCCGCCGCCGGTCGCCCAGCCGGCGCCGCCCGGAACGATGCAGCAGCGCGGACCGGGGGGTGGCACCGGCCTCAGCGCTGAGGAGCTGCTCCGGCCGCGCCAGCCGTTCGCGCTCTACCAGCAACGCGGCTCGGGCCAGCTGCTCTTCGACATGGGCATCGCCGGCGACTTCGTCGCCAGCGTCACCCAGCGCAACGTCGCCAAGGCGAATGGCGGAACGTTCGCGGGCCAGGAGAACCGCTTCTTCCCGCGCGAGGTGGAGCTGGAGCTGTTCGGCCAGATCGATCCGTACGCACGCGGCGAAGTCCGGATCGAAGCCGGTGAGGAGGCGCCCGGCGCCGAGACCTCGGTCCACCTCGCCGAGGCGACGCTCACGCTGCTCACGCTGCCCTACGGCACGCAGGTCAAGATGGGCCAGATGCGCACCCGTTTCGGCTGGTCGAACCAGATCCACGAGCACGACCTGCCGTGGATCGACCGGCCCAACGTGCTCAGAAACTTCTTCGGCGGCGAGGGAGTCACGGAGAAAGGCGTCGAGGTCACGATCGTCCCCGACCTGCCGTTCTATCTGGAAGGCCTCGTCGGCGTCTTCAACGGCGACAACGAGACGGCGTTCGGCCGCGGCTCGCTGCGCGATCCGCTGCTGACGGCGCGCCTGCGGACCTTCTTCGAGCTGACCGACACGCAGGCGATCCAGCTCGGGATCTCCGGGGCCAGCGGCCAGACGCCGGGCGAGTTCCGGAGCACGTTCGCCGGCGCCGACGCGCGCTACAAATTCCGGCCGGAGAGCTGGCTGCACCCGCTCGTGACGCTCACCGCCGAGGCCATCTACGGAATCCGGAAGATCGAGGTCCTCGACGAGACCGGCACCACCGGGCCAGAGGGACGCACGCGCGACCGCTTCGGCTGGTATGCGGGCCTGGAAGTCCAGCCATGGCGCCGCTGGGCGGGCGGCGTGCGTTACGACTGGTCGCAGTTCGCGCTGATGCCCGGGCGCGAGTGGGCGGTCGAGCCGTACATCACGTTCTGGCCCTCGGAGTTCCTGCGCTTCCGGCTCGCCTACAAGCGCACCGAGCGCGACCGGTCGGTGGACTTCGCCGGCAACGGCGGCAGCGCGCGGATCGCGGACGAGGTGTTGTTCCAGGGCACGTTCATCCTCGGCGCCCACCCGGCGCATCCATTCTGAGGGAGGCGAGGCGCATGGCACGCTCGATCACCACGCTCGTCCTGGCAGCCCTGAGCGTTGGGCTCACGTTCGGCGGCGCCGACGCCGCCGACAAGGTCCGGGTCGTCACCACGATCCCGGACCTCAAGTCGCTCACCGAGGCGGTCGGCGGCGACCTCGCCGACGTCGAGTCGCTGACCCGCGGCACGCAGAACTTCCACGAGGCCGAGGTGCGGCCGAGCATGATGCTCAAGCTGCGGAAGGCCGACCTGCTCATCGAGAATGGCGTCGAGCTGGACTCGTGGGTGGACGTCGCCGTCAACGGCGCCAACAACCCGAACATCGTGCGCGGCGCGCGGGGACGCATCGAGATCTCGCGCGGCATCCCGCTGCTCGAGGTGCCCTCCACGCGCGTCGACCGCTCGATGGGCGACGTGCACCCGCTCGGCAACCCGCACTTCTCGCTCGATCCGGGGCTGGCGCCGATCATCACGCAGAACATCCTCGACGGCCTCGTCCGGATCGCCCCGCAGCACCGCGCGGCATTCGAGAAGAACCGCGCGGCCTTCCTCGCGAAGGTCGACGAGCAGATGGCGCGCTGGACGAAAGCGATGGAGCCGATGCGCGGCGCGAAGGTCGTGGCCTATCATCCGAGCTTCATTTATTTCGTGACGCGCTTTGGCCTCACGCAAGTCGGTACGGTCGAGGACCGGCCGGGCATCCCGCCCTCGCCCCAGCATCTCGTCAACCTCATCCATCAGATGAGGGAGGACCGCGTCAAGGCGATCCTCGTGGAGCCGTGGAACGACATCAAGCTCGCCACGCGCGTCGCCGAGGAAGCCGGGGCGAAAGCCCTCGTCATGGCCTCGGCGGTCGGGGCGGTGAAGGGCGCCGACAATTACCTCGCCGCCATCGACTACAACGTCACCGCACTGGTGAACGCGCTACGATAGCTGCGCATGGTCTTCGACCTGTTCGCGATCCTCTGGGCTCCGTTCCTCATGTGCCTGGTGCTCACGGGGATCCACGCCTATCTCGGTGTCCACGTGCTCGCCCGCGAGGTCGTGTTCGTGGACATCGCGATGGCGCAGATCGCCGCCCTCGGTGCGACCGCGGCATTCCTGCAGGGGTACGAGATCGAGCAGTGGGAATCGTACGCGTACAGTCTCGCGGCCACGCTGCTCGGCGCCCTCGTGCTCTCGATCACGCGGAGCCGCCGGCGTAACGTCTCGCAGGAGGCGGTGATCGGCATCGTCTACGCGGTGTCCTCGGCGGCGGCCGTCCTGCTGGCCGATCGCGCGCCGCACGGCGCCGAGCAGGTCCGCACGATGCTCGTCGGCAACCTGCTCGCCGTGCGGCCGTTCGAGGTCGGCAAGGTCTTCATCCTCTATTCTCTCGTCGGGCTCATGCACTGGTTCTGTCGCCGGCCGTTCCTGCTCATCTCGACGGACCCGCGCGCCGCCTTCGAGGCGGGCTGGCGTGTCCGGCTGTGGGACTTCTTCTTCTACGCGTCGTTCGGCGTGGTGGTGGCGAGCTCGGTACGGATCGCGGGGGTGCTGCTCGTGTTCTCCTACCTCATCGTGCCCGCGCTGGCCGGGGTGATGCTCGGCGGCACCGTCGCCGCGCGGTTGCTGATCGGCTGGGCGTTCGGCACCGTGGTGAGCGTGATCGGCATGGTGGCCTCGGCTGCGCTCGACCTGCCGACGGGCGCGACCGTCGTCTGCGCCTTCGGCGTGACGCTGATCGCGTTCTGGATCGCCACGCGCGTGTCGCGTCGGCTCGCGGCGCTCGGCGCGGGACCGCCGGCGCCGGCCGGGCATCCGCGGCGGTGACGCGCGCCGCGGTGCTCCTGCTGCTGGCGGCGACGCTGGCCGGATGTGCGACCGCGCCGCCGAGCGTGGGGAGTCTTGCCGGCGAGTGGCATGGCCGGATCTCCACACCGCGCGGCCACACCGCGGCCCGGCTGACGCTGGCGCCCGACGGCCGCTACGAGGGCGCCGCGTTCTTCGACGGCGGGGACCGGCCGCTGCACGGCGCGATCGTGGCGCTGCCGGACGGTCGGCTGCGCTATGTCGGCAGCGAGGGCGACGGCAAGGTCAGGGTCGACGACGGCGCGCTCCGTTTTCGCGGCGACGACGGCGCGACCGGCGGCGTGTTTCGCCGTAGAATCGGTCCGTGAGGCGCTTCGTCGCCGCGACCCTCGTCCTCGTCGCCGTGCTGGCGCCGGTGCTGGCCGCCGCGAACGTGCCGGACCCCACGTGGATTGCCGGTATGTACGACGGCGGCGACGCCGACGAGGTCCTGGCGCTCGTCTGGGACGAGACGCCCGGGCTCGCGGCGGTGCCGCCGGCCCTGCTCGAGCCGCATGCCGTCGTGATCGAGCTCTCCCCGCGGGTCGCGCCCCCGGCGCGGTCCGTCGCGCGCGCCGCCGCCTCCCGCGCTCCTCCGCTCGCCTGAGCGTCCCGTGCGCCCGTCCGACGTCTCAGCCACGAGAGGAGAACGCCATGTTTGGTCTGGGGACGCAGGAGCTGCTGGTCATTCTGGTGATCGTGCTCGTGCTGTTCGGGGGCAGCAAGCTGCCGGAGATCGCGCGCTCGCTCGGCAAATCCATGCACGAGTTCAAGAAGGGCATCAACGAGGGCGCGTCGGAGAAGGAGAAAGAGAAGGACGAGAAGCCTCAGTGATCCAGCACGCCCACGCGCGCGAAGAGGAAAAAGCCGTTCAGCGTGCTGAGGACGCCGAGCGCGGCCACGACCATCGAGAAGACGAACATGGCGCGTGAGGTGGCCAGGATGGCGACGGACGAGCAGACGATCGCGATCTGGAGGAACACCTCGGCGAACTCGAAGTAGCGATCGCGGGTGCGGTAGAAGTCGCGCTCGTGCTCGAGCTTCTTGGCGTCCTTCTCGATGTCCTTCTTCTCGGCGTTGTAGCGCTTCTCCTCCTCGGCGAACCTCGTCGCGAGCGCCTGCTGCTTCTCCTGCCGCGGGCCGCGCCCGGCGGCGGTGTCGGCCAGCTCCGCCTGCATCACCAGCGCCTGCGCGCGATAGAGGTGCTCGCGGATGACCTTGGCCTGGTAGAAGGCCCACTGGTCGGAGGACTGCTGCTGGGCGAGCAGCATGTGCTTCATCGCGTTGCTGGCGCCCAGCGACGCGATGGCGAGGATGACCGCGTAGACGGCGGTGGTGAGAGCGACGCGACGACTGAACGACGTGTCGCGTCGCTCCTCCAGCTCCTCGGGATCGGGCAGCTCGACTTCAGCCACGCGGCGGCGTGTTGCCCTTGCGGATCTCTTCCTTCATCGCGTCCTTGCCCGCCTCGAAGGCGGTCATGAGCCGCTGCGTCTGCTCCTCGAACACCTCGCGGCTCTTGTCGAGCCAGTCGCCCGCGCGGCCCTGCGCGTCGTTCGCCAACTCCTGGGCGCGCTTCGCGAACTGGTCGCGGATCTCGCGGCCGGCCTTGGGGGCCAGCAGCAGCGCCGAGGCGGCGCCGATGATCCCACCCAGGAAGAACCAGCCCAGATATCCCGCCGCGTCGTTCCGGTCATTGGCCATGGTGATCTCCTTGGTTCTTCGAAAACCGGGACACGAAGACGTCGAGTCCCTTCTTGAGTCCGACCGCCACCCCGATGAGCTGGCCGGCGCGCGTGAGCCCGGCCAGCCCGGTCACGGCCCGGCCCACGCCGTCGGCCACGGCGTTCACGTGTTCCGTCATCTCGCCCACGCGCTCGATCTCCTCCTTCGCCTCGCGGCTGAGCGTTCGCACGTCCTCCGACAGCGCGTGCACCTGGCCGATCAGCGGCCGCAGCTCCTGCTCGACGATGGTCAGCACCGTCTCCGCGCGCCGGGCCATCCGCCGGAGCGCCAGGATGGCGGGGACGGCCGCCGCCGTGAGCACCACCGCGCACCCTACCAACACCGCCTGCGCCCAGGGTTGCATGGAGACTGAGATTATAATCATAGCCATGTCGCCGGACGAGCGTCTCGAGGAGCTGCGGCGCCGCAACCGCGCCGCCGAGCTCGGCGGGGGCGAGGAGCGCATCCGGCGCCAGCACAAGGCCGGCAAGAAGACCGCCCGCGAGCGGCTCGAGCTCCTGCTCGATCCCGGCTCCTTCCTCGAGCTCGACCGCTTCGTCGTCCACCAGACCCACGACTTCGGCATGGCCGAGCAGCGCATCCCGGGCGACGGGGTCGTCACCGGCTCGGGCCGCATCCACGGGCGCCCGGTGTTCGTCTTCGCGCAGGACTTCACCGTCTTCGGCGGCTCGCTCTCCGAGACGTACGCGCGGAAGATCTGCAAGATCATGGACCTCGCGATGAAGACCGGCGTCCCCGTGATCGGCCTGAACGACTCGGGCGGCGCGCGCATCCAGGAGGGCGTCGCCTCGCTGGGAGGATATGCGGACATCTTCTTGCGGAACACGCTTGCCTCGGGTGTCGTCCCACAAATTTCAGCGATCATGGGCCCGTGTGCGGGAGGCGCGGTCTATTCGCCGGCGATCACCGATTTTGTGTTCATGGTGAAGAACACCTCCTACATGTTCGTGACCGGCCCCGACGTCATCAAGGCCGTCACCCACGAGAGTGTCTCCGCCGAGGACCTCGGCGGCGCGACCACGCACGGCACGACGTCGGGCGTCGCCCACTTCGCGTCGGACAGCGAGGAGGAGTGCCTGGCCCTCATCCGCGAGCTGCTGACGTTCCTGCCGCAGAACAACACGGAGGACCCGCCGCTGCGGCCGACGCAGGATCCCGCCGAGCGGCGCGACGAGTCGCTGCAGTCCATCGTGCCCGGGCAGCCGAACAAGCCGTACGACATGAAGGAGATCGTCCGCGCGGTGCTCGACGACCGGTATTTCTTCGAGGTGCAGGCGACGTTCGCGCCGAACATCGTGGTCGGCTTCGGGCGGCTCGGCGGGCGGCCCGTCGGCATCGTGGCCAACCAGCCCGCGCACCTCGCGGGCTGCCTGGACATCGCCGCCTCCGTGAAGGCGGCCCGCTTCGTGCGCTTCTGCGACTGCTTCAACGTGCCGCTGGTGACCTTCGTCGACGTGCCGGGCTTCCTGCCGGGCACCGCGCAGGAGTTCGGCGGCATCATCAAGCACGGCGCCAAGCTGCTCTACGCGTACTGTGAGGCCACCGTGCCCAAGCTCACCGTCATCACGCGCAAGGCGTACGGCGGCGCCTACGACGTCATGGCCTCCAAGCACATCCGCGGCGACGCCAACTTCGCGTTCCCCACCGCCGAGATCGCCGTGATGGGGCCGGAGGGCGCCGTCAACATCCTGTACAAGCGTGAGCTGCAGACCACCGCCGATCCCGGCTTCAGCGAGGCGCGCATCCGCGAGTATCGCGAGAAGTTCGCCAACCCGTACGTGGCCGCCGAGCGCGGCTACGTGGACGAGGTCATCGAGCCGCGCGACACGCGCGCGCGGCTGTGCGCGGCGCTGGCGATTCTCAAGACCAAGCGCGACGCCAACCCGCCGAGGAAGCACGGCAACATCCCGCTGTGAGGAGTCCTCGATGAGCGGCAGCGAGCGCCGGCCCGAGACGTCCTGGGGCGAGCCCGTCCCGCGCGTGTACGGGCCGGCCGACGTCCCCGCCGACGCGGCGCGCGAGGCGCCGGGCGAGTTCCCGTTCACGCGCGGCATCCACCCGAGCGGCTACCGCTCGCGGCTGTGGACGATGCGCCAGTACGCGGGCTTCGGCTCGGCGGCGGAGACCAACAAGCGCTACCGCTACTTGCTCGAACAGGGGCAGACCGGACTGTCGGTGGCCTTCGACCTTCCGACCCAGATGGGATACGACCCCGGCGATCCGATCGCGCGCGCGGAGGTCGGAAAGGTCGGCGTCTCGATCGCGACGCTGGAGGACATGCAGGACCTGTTCGAGGGCATTCCGCTCGACCGCGTGTCCACCTCGATGACGATCAACGCCACCGCGGCGATCCTCCTCGCCCTCTACGTCGCCGTGGCGCGCCGCCAGGGCGTGAGCCCGACGAAGCTCTCGGGCACCACGCAGAACGACATCCTCAAGGAGTACATCGCGCGCGGCACCTACATCTTCCCGCCCGGCCCGTCGATGCGCCTGATCACCGACGTCTTCGCGTACTGCCGCGAGGCGGTGCCCCGGTGGAACACGATCTCGATCTCGGGCTATCACGTGCGCGAGGCCGGCTGCACCGCGGTGCAGGAGGTCGCGTTCACGCTCGCCAACGGCATCGCCTACGTCGAGGCGGCGCGCCAGGCCGGGCTCGAGGTGGACGCCTTCGCGCCGCAGCTGTCGTTCTTCTTCAACGCCCATAACGACCTGATCGAGGAGGTCGCGAAGTTCCGCGCCGCGCGGCGCCTGTGGGCGCGCATCATGCGCGAGCGCTTCGGCGCGCGCGACCCGCGCTCGCAGACGCTGCGCTTCCACGCGCAGACGGCCGGCAGCATGCTGACCGCGCAGCAGCCCGAGAACAACATCGTGCGCGTCACCGTGCAGGCGCTCGCCGCCGTGCTGGGCGGCTGCCAGTCGCTGCACACCAACTCGATGGACGAGGCGCTGTCGCTGCCCACCGAGCGGGCGGTGCGCATCGCGCTGCGCACGCAGCAGATCCTCGCCCACGAGTCGGGCGTCGCCGACACCGTCGACCCCCTCGGCGGCTCCTACGCCGTCGAGCGCCTCACGCGGGACATCGAGGCGGCGGCGGAGGCCTACATCACGCGGATCGACGCGCAGGGGGGCGCCGTGCAGGCGATCGGCTTCATGCAGCGCGAGATCCAGGAGGCGGCCTACCGCTGGCAGCGCGAGGTCGAGGACAAGCGGCGCGTCGTGGTCGGCGTCAACGAGTTCGTCACCGACCACGAGCCGCCGGCCGCGCGCTTCACGGTCGACCCGGGCGTGAGCGCGGCCCTCGCCGAGCGCGTGGCGCGCGTGCGCAAGACGCGCGACGCCGGCCGCGCCGCGCGCGCCCTCGACGCGCTGGAGACGGGCGCCCGCGGCCGCGCCAACCTCCTGCCGCTGATGGTGGACGCGGTGGAGCAGGCGGCGACGCTCGGCGAGATCTGCGATCGGCTGCGCGCGGTGTTCGGCGCGCACCAGCCTTCGGTGACGTTCTGATGCGGCGCGCGCGCGTGGCGGCCGCCGCGCTCGCCGGAGCCCTGCTCGCGGCGGCCATGGTCGCGGGACTGGCCGCCGCCGGCGCGGCCGACCGCATCGGCGCGACGTTCACGCTGATGGCCGACGAGTTCATCCAGGCCTTCCAGCCTGTCGAGGGCATCGTCGTCTCCCTCGACGGCGACGAGATCTTCCTCGACATCGGCGCCACGCGCGGCGCGCAGGTCGGCCAGGAGTACACGATCTTTCGCAAGGGCGCGCCCTTCCTGCACCCGCTCACCGGCCGGCCGCTCGGCCGCTACGAGGACGTGCTCGGCTGGGCCCAGGTGAAACGTGTGCAGCCGGAGTTCGCGATCGCGGCGTTCGTGCCCGCGCCCGACAAGCCGACGCCGCAACCCGAGGACGGCGCGCGCATCACCCGCGGGCGCATCAAGATCGCCGTCGCGCCCGTGCTCGACATGACGGCGACCGGCGCCGACCTGCGCCGCGTGCCCTACCTGCTCGGCACCGTGCTCGAGCGCAGCAAGCGCTTCCAGGTGGTGGACCCCATCGCCGTCGGCGACATGTTCGCCAGCGGTGGGCTGCGCGTCGAGGAGATGCTCGCGCGCCCCGAGCGCGCCGTGCGCGCGGCGAAGAACCTCGACGTCGCCGGCTGGGTGGTGCCCGTGCTCCTCGAGCGCCGCGGTGGGGTCACCCTCGACGTCACCTACATCTCGGCCATCACGGGCGTGGCGCTCTTCTCGCGGCGCCTGCCGCTCCTGCCGAACAGCGCGGTGGAGGAGCAGCGTTTCCCCTGGGAGCCCCCGGTGGAAGACTGAGCCCCACCTCTGGTAGGACAAGCCGATGTGCGCTATGCTCGCCGCCGCATGAAGACGCGGCACCTCGTCTGGCTGCTCCTGCCGGTCGTCGCCCTCTCCGGTTGCACCACGATGAAGACGATCCTCGGCGTCCGCGATCCCGGCGAGCCGTCGGTCGTCATCAAGTCCGCCGAGACGCGCTGGCTCCTCATCAAGAACCCGCGCTTCGGCGACGTGCCGAGCGAGCCCGAATACGTGTGGGTCGAGGAAGACAAGGTCCCGACGACGATCACCACGCTGCTGCGCGGCCAGTCGGCGATCATCGCGCAGCCGGAGATCGTCGCCAAGTACGGCTCGCCGCCCGGCGGCGGCAAGATCAGCCCGCGGCAGGGCACGATGTACCAGACCGCCGAGGCGGCGAAGACAACCGTCGCGAACAATCGTGGCGGCTCGGCGCTCGCCACCGCGCCCGCGCGCGCCACCGCGTCCACGGCGGCGACGCCCGTGTCCGCGCCGGCGCCCAAGCCGCCCGAGCGCGGCTACGTCGTGTACGTGGACAGCGTTCGCATCGTGATCGACCTCACCAACCTCGACGGCCTCCGGCCCGGCAGCATGCTGAGCCTGCGCCGCGACCGGATCCCGATCGTGCATCCCGTCACCGGTGAGCTGCTGGGCGAGCTCGACGAAGAGGTCGCCACCGCGCGCGTGACGGAGATCCGCGACCGGTTCTCGGTGGCGGAGGTGCAGAGCGTCGCCCCCGGCGCCGAGGTGCAGGTGCGCGACCGCGTCGTCCTGAAGTAGGCGGTGTGTCGACGCCGACGCTCGAGCAGGTCCTGAAGGAGCGCGTCACCGCTCTCGTCGGGGACGACCTCGCCGCCGTCGAGGCGGAGATCCGGCGGGAGCTCGCCTCCCCCGTCGGCCTCATCCAGGAGATGGGCGGCTACATCGCCGGCGCCGGCGGCAAGCGCCTGCGCCCCATCTTGTTGTTGCTCGCGGCGCGCCTCGCCGGCTATCGCGGACCCCGGGCGGTGCGCCTCGCCTGCGGCGTCGAGCTGCTGCACACGGCCACCCTGATCCACGACGACGTGGTGGACCAGGCGCCGCTGCGCCGCGGCCAGCCCTCCGCCAATGCGCAGTGGGGCGACGACGCCTCCGTGCTCGTCGGCGACCACCTGTACTCCAAGTCCTTCGCGCTGCTCGTGCGCGACAACGACCGCGCGATCATGGAGACGCTCGCGCGCGCGACCGTCTCGATGACGGAGGCCGAGGTCTACCAGCTCCAGCTCAAGCGCAGCGGGCTCACCTCCGAAGCGGACTACGTGCGGATCATCACCCAGAAGACCGCCTCCTTCATGTCGGCCTGCTGCCGCATCGGCGCACTGCTCGGCGACGTCGAGATCGCGCAGCTCGACGCGCTCACGCGCTACGGCCTCGACATCGGCGTCGCCTTCCAGATGTCCGACGACTCCCTGGACTTCGTGGCCGACGAGCGGCGGCTCGGCAAGGCCATCGCCGCCGACCTGCGCGAGGGCAAGCGCACGCTGCCGCTCATCGCCATGCTCGAGCGCGTGGGCGAGGCGGAGGCCGAGCGCGTGCGCGCGATGCTGCGCCGGCGGGCGCTGGAGCCCATGGAGATCGAGGAGATCCGACGCCTCGTGCTCGAGCACGACGGCGTCGACTATGCGCTCGAGCGCGCGCACGGCTACGCGCGCGACGCCAAGCGTGACCTGGAGGTCTTCGCCCCGTCGGAGGAGCGCGAGCTGCTGACCCTCGTCGCCGATTTCGTGGTCGACCGCGACCGGTGAGCGGCCGGGGGGTTCGGGGGGAGCGGCGCTCCCCCCGACGTCAATGGTCCCCATCGTCACGCTGACCACCGACTTCGGCGCGCGCGATTCCTACGTCGCCGCGATGAAGGGCGTGATCCTCGGCATCGCGCGCGAGGCCCGGCTGGTGGACGTGAGCCACGAGGTGGCCGCCCACGACGTGACCGAAGCCGCGCTCGCCCTGGAGGCCGCCGCCCCGTTCTTCCCCGCCGGGACCGTGCACCTCGCGGTGGTCGATCCCGGCGTCGGGACCACCCGCCGCGGCCTCGCGATCGTCACCGACGGCGCGCGCTTCGTGGGCCCCGACAACGGGCTCTTCACGCCGTTCCTCGACGGCCGCAACTGGCGCGCCTTCGAGCTGACGGCGCCGGACTACCGTCTGCGCGCGGTGAGCCGCACGTTCCACGGGCGCGACGTGTTCGCGCCCGCGGCCGCGCACCTGGCGCTCGGCCTGGCGCCCGAGCGGCTCGGGCCGCCCGTCGACGATCCCGTGCGCCTGCACTGGTCGAGCGTGCGCGAGGCGCACGGCGCGGTGGCCGGCACGGTGCTCCACGTCGACCGCTTCGGCAACCTCGTGACCTCGATCCGCGCGGAGGCCTTCGAGTCGTTCGGCGCGGTCAGCGTGCGGCTTGCGGGCCGCGCGCTGCCGTTCGTGCGGACCTACGGCGACCTGACGCCGGGACAGGCCGGCGCGCTGGTCGGAGGCAGCGGCCGGCTCGAGATCGCGGTGCGCGAGGGCAGCGCGGCCGCGCGGCTGCGCGCGCGCCGCGGCACGCCCGTGGTCGTCAGTCGTTCTTCGCCGGTGCGGAGGGTGCGGCGGCGCCCGTAGCATTCGAGGCGCTCGAGGTCGACGACGCGGCGTCGCCGCCCTTCGCCGCGGGCTTGTCGGCCGAGCCCTTGTCCGCCGTGCCCTTGTCCGAGCCCCTGTCCGAGCCATTGGCGGCGGGTTTCTCGGCTTCCCTCGCCTTCTTGCGGGACTCCGACGGGTAGTCGGTGACGTACCAGCCCTCGCCCTTGAGGATGAACGGTGCCGGCGACAGCAGGCGCTTGACGTGGCCGCCGCAGACCTCGCAGATGGTCAGCGCGGGCTCGGTGATGCGCTGGCGGATCTCGAAGACCCGCTGACATTTTTCGCACTGGTACTCGTAGGTAGGCACGATGATAGAAAGGTATATGGGAGGGTCCAGGGTGTCAATGAAACGCCGGTTTGGCCTCGTCCTCGCCGCCTCGGTGCTCCTCACCGGGTGCGCCGCCCGCATGACCGAGATGCAGCGGCTGCAGGCGCAGAACTCCTACGAGCGGGCCCTCAGCCAGCTCAACCAGGGCCAGTCGGCGCTGGCGCTGTCCTCGCTGCAGGAGGCCACCACCCTCAATCCCCGCTCCGCGCTCTATCGCGACACCCTCGGTCTCGCGCTGCTCGACCTCGGCCGCGTCGATCAGGCGCTCGCCGAGCTGACCAAAGCGGTGGACCTCGATCCGAACCGTGGCGACTCCTATTTCCACCTGGGCACGGCGCTCGCCGAAGCCCGACGCTGGGAAGACGCGGTCGCCACCTATCGCAAGGCGATCGTCCTGCCCTCCCTGACCGCGCTGGACCTGGCGCACCAGAACCTGGGCTTGGCCCTGTTCCACCTCGGCCGCTACCGCGAGGCCGAGGAGGCGCTGCGCTTCGCGCTGAGCCTCGACCCCCAGCTCCAGGCCGCCTACTACAACCTGGGCCTCGTCCTGACCGCCGAGAAGCGCCCGGAGGAGGCCAAGGCCCTGTTCCGGCGCGTCCGCCAGATCGCCCCGGAGTCGCCCTTCGGGCAGGCGGCACTCGAGCGCCTCCGAGCCCTGGGAGAGGGCGGTTAGCTCCCTCCGACTAAATGTAATTTCTACTTGACGTTGCAGGCCGTCCACCGTATAACCCACCCGCAGTCCGTAGTCTGCTTCTGTTGTGGCTGTCGGCCCAGGTGGCACACAGCAGTTCGTTGCTGCAGCTCACCTCTCTTTGAGGAGGCTGTAATGAGGAGACTGTTGATTCTCGCAGTCGCCCTCGTGGCCATCCTCGGGGTCCTGGCTCCGCCTGCCCTTGCGCAGGCGCCAGCCCCGAAGGTCACGATCACAGGGCTCATCGACCAGGTCGGCACGTACACGAAGAACATGAGCCAGTACGACGGCAACATAAACATCAACCGCGACAGGCAGCTGTACGGCCGCACACGTGGCCGGTTCGACGTCATCGGCGAGGTCGGCAAGGCCAAGGCCGTGCTCGGTCTCGAGATCGACTCTTACTGGGGCCAGACGGGCTTCACGGACAGCAACAACGGTCCGGGCTGGCAGTGCTCGTCGGTGAACGGCTCGTGCGCGAGCGGCGCCGTCGGCTCCGGCGCCGAGTCCTCGTTCGACCTGAACACTGACACACAGGGCAACATCCAGGTGAAGTGGCTGTACACCGAGTTCCCGCTGCCGCTGGTCCCGCTGAACTCGGTGGTGCGGCTCGGCGCCCAGCCGTTCGGCACGGCCGCGACCTACAAGCTCGCGACGTACGCCAACGGCGACTTCCCGGGCGTGAACCTCGTGGTGGACCTGGCGCCCGGCGCCAAGCTGATGCTCACCTACGTCGCCGTCGATGAAAGCCTGACCGGCAAGCGCGACTTCTTCCCGGTGACGTTCGGCGCCGGGGCGAGCACAGACGGTAAGTGCACCGCCACCCCAGGTGGTACTACGCTGTCGTGCATCCCGCAGAGCCGCAACGACAACTGGGCCCTCATCGCCAGCTTCGAGATGTCGCCGTTCAAGGGCCTGGACATCAAGCCGATGTACTCGTACTTCGAGGCTGTCGGTCAG
>WNEQ01000473.1_pt1 | contig 20951 bp, 14 predicted proteins | sample 5399971 | NCBI WGS metagenome assembly WNEQ01 (sample SAMN13153330, study PRJNA577476) | soil metagenome | isolation source: 20 cm grassland meadow soil 2 days after 1st rain plot 5 | place: USA:California | collected 2015-09-18
ATAATGCGGGCTAAGGCCCGCCGATGTGTGCAGCGCCGCCCGCGTCCTTGGCCGTGGCCGGCGACGCCGCCGAGTCCCGCGTCCACCCGCCGCCCAGGGCCTTGTAGAGCTGGACCACCGAGACCAACTGGTTCCGGCGGGTTCTGGCGAGGGCCAGTTCGGCATCGAACAGGGCGCGTTGGGCCGTCAACACATCGAGATAGCTGGCCCGTCCGCCCTGGTAGCGCAGATCGGCCAGATGCAGGGCGGATCGCAACGCCTCAACCTGCTGCTCCTGCGCCTCGCGCTGCTCGCGGGTTTTCTGAACGGTGATCAGCGCGTCTTCCACTTCCTGAAACGCCTGTAGAATAGTTTTTTGATACTGCGCGATGGCCTGATCGGTCTGCGCCTCGGTCACCTTCACCTGAAAGCCGAGCGCGCTCGCGCTGAAGAGCGGGCCGGTCAGGGAGGCGGCTCCAGAAAAGGTCGCGTAGGGACCGGTGGAGGTCGACGAGATGTCGAGGCTCGCCCCGCCGACCGCGCCTGTGAGAGTCAGTTGCGGAAAGCGCAGGGCTTGCGCGACCCCGATGGTGGCCGTCGCGGCCGCCAGGTCCTGTTCCGCCTTCATGATGTCCGGCCGACGTTGGAGCAAGTCCGAGGGAAGGCCGGGCGGCACCTGGGGCGGCAAGGGCTGCTCGATGAGCAGGCGGCCCCGCGGAACCGCCGAGGGCCTGTGTCCCAGCAGGACGCTGATCTGGTTCTCCCGCTGGACGACCTGCCGTTCCAGATCGGCCAGTTGGGCGGCCGCGCCCGACCGCTCCGCGACGAACCGGTCCAAGTCAAGCTTGGGTATATCGCCCTGCTGATAGCGAAGCTTTGAGATCCGGACCGATTCCTCCCACGCCTTGAGCGTCCGCTTGGTGATGTCCACCTGGAGATCCAGCGCGCGGAGGTCGAAGTAGGCCTCCGCCACGTTGCCGACCAGGCTCAGGATCACCGCGCGCTGATTCTCCTGCTTCGACAGCAGTTGCGCCCGGGCGGCTTCGATCGAACGGCGGATGCGCCCCCACAGATCCAGTTCCCACTTGAGGCCAGCAGAGCCGGCTTCGTGGGAGACCGTCAATCCGTTCTTGGCTTGTCCGGTGGGAACCGCTCCACCGCCGGGGACGGGGAAGACGTCGGTGTTCGTGTTCCGAAAGCCGAAGGCGTGCCCCGAGTATGACAGCGATGGAACCAGGTCGAACTTCGCGATCATGAGCTGGGCCTGGAACTCCTGGATGTTGGCCGTGGCGATGCGAAGGTCCAGGTTTTCTCCCAGCGCGGTGCGGATCAACTGATGAAGCTCGGGATCCTTCAGCAGCTCCCACCAGGGCAGGTTGGCGAGAGATTCCGAGGTCGCCGGCGCGACGCGCCAGGCCTCGCCGGCCGGCGTGTCCGGCCGCTTGTAGTCCGGCCCCATCATGCAACCCGCGAGCAACAGGGCCAACCCGACCAGTGCGGCACAGCGGCGCATATCAGAGGCCTCCCCCGATGCGGGCATGCACCGGCTGGACCGGGGGCTGCGCCAGCGGGCGATGGATCTCCCTGTCCCCCCTCGGCTGTGGAGCACCCGCGGCCGGCCCGTGGGGCGGCGCCCCGCGGTGCGCCAGGCGTTCGACGACGTAGAAGCTCACCGGAATGAGGAAGATGGCGATCAGGCTCGCCGCCAGCATCCCGCCGAACACCGCCAGGCCGAGGAGGATTCTTGCGTGCGCCCCCGCGCCGGAGGAGAGAATCAGCGGCACCACGCCGAGGATAAACGCGAACGCCGTCATGAGGATCGGACGCAACCGCAGCCGGGCCGCGGCCAGCGCGGCGTCCATGATGCTCTTGCCCTGTTCGTATTCTTCCTTGGCGAACTCGACGATCAGGATCGCGTTCTTGGCGGAGAGGCCGATCAGCATCACGAGGCCGATCTGGACGAACACGTCGTTCTCGCTGGCCTGCGGGGCCACCAGCTTGAAGAGCCACAGGGTGCCGAACGCGCCGAATACTGCGATCGGCGTCACCAGCAGCACGCTGAAGGGCAGGGCCCAGCTCTCGTACTGCGCCGCGAGAATGAGGAACACGCACAGGATGGAGAATCCGAAGATGACGCTGGCCGGCACGCCCTCGGCTGCCACCTTCTCCTGGAAGGACATCCCGATGTAATCGTAGCCCATCTCGACGGGCATCGTGTCCTTGAACACCTCTTGGAGCGCCTGCATCACCTGGCCGGAGCTGTAGCCCGGCGCCGCCGAGACGAACAACTGGGCGCCCCGGTAGCCGTTGTAACGCATCGTGAATTCCGGCCCGTCAATCGTTTCCATGGACACCAGGGTGGACATCGGCACCATTCCGCCCGAGTTATTGCGCACGTAGAACTGGCCGACGTTCTCGGGGCGAGTCCGGAAATCACCGTCGGCCTGCACATAGACCTGCCACGTACGGCCGAACCGGTTGAAGTAGTTGATCATGATGCCGCCCATGAAGGCCTGCAGCGTCTGATAGGCGTCCCCGAGACTGACGCCCTGCTTCAGCACCTTCTCGCGGTCCACTCTCGCAAAGACTTGAGGGACGCTGGGGATGAAGGTGGTGTTCACCTTGGCGATCTCGGGACGCTTGCCGGCCGCCTCCATGAACTTTTGCGTTTGCTGGGCCAGGAACGCCACCTCCTTGCCGGCGCGATCCTCCAGCACCATCGAGACCCCGCCGGAGGTGCCGACGCCGGGGATGGCGGGCGGCGGGAACCCGAAGGCCTGCGCCTCCGACATCGCGCCCAGTTTCGCATTGATGGTGCGGAAGATCGGCAGGAGCTGTTCCTCCGGCTTGTGGCGCTCCTCCCACGGAGCGAGCGTCACGAAGAGAAACCCGCTGTATGTGGTGTTGACCGTGCTGAGCAGGCTGAACCCGACGACCGTCGTGGCGTACTGGACGCCCGGCACCTCTTTGAGTATCGCCTCGATCTTCTTGCAGACCTCGTCCGTCCGCTGGAGGGAGGATGCCGCCGGCAACTGGACGTTCAAGTAGAGAAACCCCTGATCCTCGATCGGCAGGAATCCACTGGGCAACCGCGAGCCGAACCAACCGGCCGCGCCGGCGACCAGCAGCAGGAACAGCATCGAAAAGGCCGCCTTGCGGATCAGCATTCCGCAGACGCGCACATACCAGTCGGTCGCCTGACCGAAACCGCGGTTGAACCACCCGAAGAACCAGCCCAGCGGGCCCCGCGCCGGCGTCCTGTGGCGCAGCAGCAGCGACGACAGGGCGGGGCTGAGCGTGAGCGCATTGAAGGCCGAGATGATGACCGACACCGCGATGGTGATGGCAAACTGCTGGTAGAGCCGGCCGGTAATGCCCGGCACGAAGGCCGTCGGCACGAACACTGCGGCCAGGATAAGCGCGATGGCCACGACCGGCCCCGAGACCTGTTCCATGGCCTTGAGCGTGGCCTCCCTGGGCGGGAGCCCTTCTTCAATATGATGCTCGACAGCCTCGACCACCACGATCGCGTCGTCCACCACCAGTCCGATCGCCAGCACGAGACCGAACAAAGACAGGGTGTTGATTGAGAACCCGAGCAGCGGAAACAGCACGAACGTGCCGACGAGCGACACCGGCACGGCCAGCATCGGAATCAACGTGGCCCGCCACCCCTGCAAGAAGATGTAGACGACGAGGAGGACGAGGATCAGCGCCTCCACCAGCGTATGCACGATCTCCTTGATGCCTTCCCTCACCGACAGCGTGGTGTCGAGAGAGGTGACGTAGTCCAGGTCGGCCGGGAAGCGTTGCTTGAGGTCTTCCATCAGCTTCGTGGCCGCGTCCATGGCCTGAATCGCGTTCGAGCCGGGGAGCTGATAGATGGCGATGATGGCGGCGGGCTTGCCGTTCATCCGGCCGATCATGTTGTACGTTTGGGCGCCCAGTTCGATCCGGGCGACATCCTTGAGACGCACGATGGATCCGTCGGGGTTCGCCCGCACGACGATCGCCTCGAACTCCTCCTTGGTGATCAGCCGGCCCTGCGCCCGCACGGTGTAGGTGAATTCCTGGCCGGCCGGCACGGGCTCAGCGCCGATCTGCCCGGCCGGGTTGACGGTGTTCTGTTTCTGCACGGCGTCCAGGATTTCGGGCACCGTCATGTTCAGCTTGGCCAGGACGTCCGGTCGCACCCAGAAGCGCATCGCGTATTGCCCCGCGCCGAAGATGGTCACCTGGCCGATGCCCGGCACGCGCGCCATGGGGTCATTAATATTGATGTAGGCGTAATTGGCCAGCCAGATGTTGTCATAGGTACCGTTGGGGGAATACAGCGAGAAGAGGGCCATGGGGCTGGTGGTAGACTTCTTGACCGTGACGCCATAGTTCCGCACCTCCTGCGGCAGCTGGGATTCGGCCTGCAGGTAGCGCATCTGCGACAGGATCTGGTCGTCGTTCGGCTTCGTCGTCACGTCGAAGTCCACGCGCAGCGTCGTCTGCCCGTTGCTGGCGTTGACCGAGTACATGTAGATCATGTTGTCCACGCCCTGCATCTGCTGCTCGATCGGCGTGGCGACCGACTGCTCGAGCGTGACGGCGTCCGCGCCCACGTAGGTGGCCTGCAACTGGATTTCCGGCGGCGCGATGTTCGGGAACTGGGCGATGGGGAGCTGAACCATGGCGACGACGCCAACCAGCGTCATCAGGATCGAGATGACCATCGCCACAATCGGGCGGTTGACGAAAAACCTGGCCATCAACTGTCCTTCTGTGGGGATTCCGGCTGCGGGGTGGCCGACGCGGGAGGTTCCGTTCCGGCGGGGACGGGGCGGACGGAAGCCCCGGCTTTCACTTTCTGGAGGCCTTCAACGATCACCTTCTCGCCGGGCTTCAGCCCCTGCGCGATGATCCACTGGGTGCCGATGGTTTCGCCGACGGTCACCGGACGAATCTCCACCTTGTTCTCCGGGGTGACCACAGCGACCTGGTAGCTGCCCTGCAACTCGCTCACGGCGCGCTGGGGCACCAACAGGGCGCCCTGATGGACGGTGAGCGGGGCGCGGAGCTTCGCGAAGAGCCCCGGCCGCAGGACGTTCCCCGGGTTCGGGAACAGGGCCGCGACGCGGATCGTGCCGGTTTTCACGTCCACCTGCCGGTCCGCAAGAAAGAACCACCCCTTGCTGGGGTAGACCTCTCCGGTGCTCAACGTCATTTCGAGACGGGCGTCTTTTCGCGCCTTCATGGGATCGATGTTCTCCGTATACCGTTCCTGCACGGGGCCGGCGAACCTGAGGTACTCCTGCTCGCTGATCGGAAAATAGACCCGGATCGGGTCCAGTTGGGACATGGAGGTCAGCTCGTCGTTGGAGTTCACGAGATCGCCGATCTGCGCCTTGGCGATGCCTACCACTCCGTCGATCGGGGCGGTAATCCTGGTCCATTCCAGATTCAGCTTCGCCTGGTCCAGGGCCGCCTTCGAGGACTCGACCGACGCCCGTGTCGCCCGGTTGGCCTGAATGGAATCCTCCAACTCCTTCTGGCTGATGGCGCCTTCTTTGGCCAGCGGCGTGTTCCGGTTCACGTCCAATTCGGTTTTGGTGAACTGTGCCTGCGCCCGTCTCAGGTCGCCCGCAGCCTGGTCGAGGGCGGCTTGAAACTTTCTCGGATCGATCTCGAACAACAGATCGCCCTTCTTGACGAAGGCCCCTTCCCGGTAATGCCGCGTGAGCAGATAGCCGGTGACTTGCGCCCGAATCTGCGCGTTCACCAGCCCATCCGTCGTCCCGACCCATTCGGAGTAGATCGGGACATCCTGCTGTATGACTTCGACGACGACGACGTCCGGGGGCTGGGGTGCCTGGTTGGAGGTCGCCTCCCCCTTACAGGCCGTGAGGACCGGCGCGCCCACGCAGAGGATCACGCAGAAGACAGTCCGGATGGCCATGATACTGAGAGACATGAGCCGACCTCTGAGCCGTTGAGAAAGGGGCCGGATTATACCCGTGATCGGCGGGAAAAGTCCATAGATTGAATTTGGTGGCTTGGCAGATCCTGCGTGCTTGACAGACAAGCGGCCGGGCCCTACCATCGGCCCGCACAGCCGGGACACACGACGACAGGAGGAGGGTCCACGATCATGACGACCAACCGACGCGACCTGACCCGCACGATACTCGCGGTGCTCTGCATCGTGGGGCTCATCGCCACCTCGTTCTGGATCTTGCGTCCGTTCCTGCCCGCGGTGATCTGGGCAACCATGATCGTCGTCGCGACGTGGCCGCTCATGCTGCGCGTGCAGGCGATGCTGTGGGGGCGGCGCTGGCTCGCCGTCACGGTGATGACGATAACGCTCCTGCTGGTGTTCGTGGTTCCCTTCTCGCTGGCGATCGGCACGATCGTCGCCCACGGCGATGAGATCGTCGGCTGGGCGCGGTCGCTTGGCACGCGCAAACTGCCGGCGCCCCCCGACTGGTTGCAGGCGTTCCCGTTCGTCGGCCGGAAAGCCGCGTCCGCCTGGAGCCAGCTCGCCGCCTCCGGGCCGGAAGAGCTCGGGCGGAAGATCGCGCCCTACGCGGAGGGCGTGGCCCGTTGGTTTCTGGAGGAGGTGGGGAGCTTCGGCGTGATGGTCGTCCAGTTCCTGCTCACGGTGGTCATCGCCGCGATCTTCTTCGCTGGCGGCGAGACCGTCGTCACGGGCGTGCGCCGCTTCGCGCGGCGGCTCGCCGGAAGGAACGGCGAGAATGCGGTCGTCCTCGCCGGGCAGGCGATTCGTGGGGTGGCGCTCGGCGTGGTCCTCGTCGCCATCGGGCAGGCCGTCCTCGCCGGCATCGGCCTCGCGGTCGCCGGCGTGCCCTTCGCGGCGATCCTCACCGCCGTGATGTTCATGCTCTGCCTGGCGCAGATCGGACCGGCGCCGGTGCTGCTGGCCGGGGTCGTCTGGCTCTACTGGAAGGGAACCGCCGGCTGGGGGACGGCGCTGCTCATCTGGACGATCGTGGTCGGGACGGTGGACAACGTGGTACGCCCGATCCTCATCATGAAGGGCGCGGACCTGCCCCTGCTCTTAATCTTTACCGGCGTGGTCGGCGGCCTCCTAGCGTTCGGTCTGGTCGGCATCTTCGTCGGCCCGATGGTGCTCGCGGTGGCCTACACGCTGCTCGAGGCGTGGGTGCGTGAGGAGGCGGTCGAGGAGGAGTAGGCCGCGCGCGGCCGGGCCGCGGCCGGCTTCCCGCTCGGTCAGGAATCAAAGGACCAGACCAGCCCGAAGTTGAGGAGGTGCTGGTTCTGGTTCAGGCCGATGACCCCCGGTGCGGTCTCGCCGTTCCGGAAGAACCCGCCTTGCGGCCCGCTCGACTGGTCGAACCGGTACTCAAGCCGCAGCAAGCCCGTCAACTTCCTGACGACCAGGCGATACTCGAGGGTGCTCGTCAGCGCCGTGATGAACTGCTCAAACCCAGTCAGCCGGCCGTTCCGGTCCCAGTAGAACTCGGGGCGGACGGCGACGGACCAGGGCCCGGCGACGTGCCAGCGGGTGAAGAGCGCGGAGCCCATCCAGAACGTGCGCGGGTGATGGGGATCCCCCGCAAAATCCTCGGTCCCGATGTCGTACGCGAGTGCGACGGTCACGTCCTCGTTCTTCCATTCGACGATGCTGTCGGAGAAGAGGCGCCAGAACTGGATGGCGGTATCGTTCTGGTCCGGGCCGAAGTAGACGTTCTGCGTGACGGTCACCCGCGTTGTCGGTGTCCATCGCACTTGGCCGCCGTAGCTGGGCAGGTCGTTGGGCCGGGACAGGTAGGCGTAGCCGTTGATCACGTAGAACGCAGCCTCCCACTCATGGCTGAAGGGATAACGGGCCGAGACCCCGAACATGGCGTATGGCGAATTTTCCGCGATCCATGAGCGGGTGTAGTTCAGGTTGTCTCGGGAATAGAGCGATTGATAGCCGATCAGGCTCTTGAACAACCCCGCCGTCACTGTGAGCCCGTTCCCCACCGGCGCGAGATAGGACACATTCGCCCGGCCGAAACGGCGGAGCGTGTCGGCGCCGCCCACGTTAGGCTCCCCTTGGGCAAAGGCAAAGTTCTGCGAGTCGTACCCATCCTGGACCGCGAACTCCATGCCCCACCGGGACACCTCCGTTGCGTCTTTCTTCACGTACCCATACACCATGTTCACGGCCAGCTCATTCACGCGTCGCGTGGTGGACCGACTGCGCCAGAGGTGGTTCTCCGGAAAATTGAAGTCCACCATATAGCTGGTGTCCAGGAAGGCGCCGTAACGCCAGTCGGTCGCGTGCTCAGCCGGCGGCTGCCCAAATGATTCACGCGGCGCGGCAAGCACCGCCGCGCACGCGAGCAAGCCGGCGACGATCAGCGAGCGAGAAGCAGACAAGCCGGAATCCGGGGTTATGTGTGACGGAACTGGCCGGGGGACGATGAGAGCATGAGACCCGGTTTGGTGTCAATGCCCCGCGCCTCGGCCGCCCCCCCCGTTTTTCCGGTTGACAACGCCCTGGGTATTCGTCAAAATCCGATCCCCCGCAACTCAACGAAAAAGGAGGCTCAACTATGCAGGTGTCAAACAAAAGATTGGTGAGTTGGTTCATGGCCGGAGTGCTTGCGCCGCTCGCGCTCCTGTGGCTGAGTGGCTGTGCCGCGACCCAAGAGGCCAAGTCGGTGGAAAAATCGGGCTTCCTGGGGGACTATTCCGTGCTGAAGGAGGGCCAGCGCAGTACGTTCAAGGAAGGCTCAGAAGACCAGGCCTTGTTGGTCTACAAGAACCCTGCTGTCGATTGGAAGAAGTACAAAAAGGTGCAGCTCGATCCGGTGACCGTCTGGCTGGGGCCAAAGTCTCAGATGAAGGATGTGCCCGCCGAGGATCGGCAGCGGCTGGCCAATCTGCTGTGGTCGAATATCGACGAACAGCTCAGGAAGGATTACGAGATGACGAGTCAACCTGGCCCGGACGTGCTGCGGATCCAGGTCGCCATCACCGAAGGGGAATCATCCAATGCCGTGTTGGATACGCTGTCGAGCATCGTGCCGCAACTGCGGATGCTGTCCGGCGGTAAGAGCCTCGCGACTGGGGTTTCCCTGTTTACCGGCAGTGCGAGTGTCGAAGCGAAGGCCACCGATGGCGACACCGGAGCGCTCCTGGTTGCTGCGGTAGACCGCCGGGGCGGCACCAAGAGTCTGAGCGGGGTGACCAACTCCTGGAATGATGTGGAGGAGGCCTATCGCTTCTGGGCCGAGAAGCTCCGCTACCGCTTGTGCCAATGGCGGGGGGGCACAAACTGCGTGGAGCCGAAGGCCTAACGGAGCGGGAGGGTGGGGAAAGATTAATGAAATGATTCGCGCCCATGGAAGCTAAGGTTCTATTGGGAAAGTGACTCCTGGTGGAGCTGTCTACGCCGCTTGAAAAGCCGGGAATGTTTCTTCATACTCCTCCTCCGTCCATTTGCGCACTTCACCGAGCGGTCGGGTCATGTCGTGTTCCGCGTGGCACCAGCAAGTCAACATCGCGTCCAGATCGCGGGTAGGTTCCGCGTTCGCCCCGATTGTCCTCGTGCTGCTCCTCCTGTACATGCCGGCACAGGTGGACGCTGCGCCGCTCCGTGAAGGTGCTCCGGAACAGCCCACGCCGGTCAAGATCGGAATCAAACTGCAGCAAATCACCAACGTGGACCAGAGGGCGGAGAATTTTAGCGTCGGCGCCACGCTGATGATGCGCTGGCACGATCCGGCGCTGGCCTATAGCCCCGATTCCGATCCTTGTCGGTGCCGGTTCAAGACCCTCAAAGAGAGCAATTTTGATCAGTTGATCATGGAGAAGGGACGAAAGTGGCCGGAATTCACGATTTACAACCAGCAGGGGAATCGGTTCTCGCAGAATCGTCTGTTCGGCATCTTCCCGGACGGTGACGTCCTGTACTTCGAAAGGTTTACCACCACGCTCCAAGCGCCTGATTTCAATTTTCGACGCTATCCCTTCGACAGACAGCAGTTCTTCATTCACGTCGATTCCGTCTATCCGAAGGACTTCTATGTCTTTACCGACTTGGAAGGGTTCTCGGAAGTCGGCGCTCGGTTGGGACAGGAAGAATGGAAGGTGCAGCGCTTCGACACGCTCGTGAGCAGCGTCACCGCCAGCACCCGCGGCGCTACCTCGCGGTTCTCCTTTCGCGTCGAGGCGCAACGCCATCGAACGTATTACATCTTCCGCATTCTTCTCCCCATCTGCATCATTCTGGTTGTGGCATGGGTCACGTTTTTCGTCCGAGATTACGGCAGACGGATCGATCTCTCCAACGGCGTGCTGCTCTTGTTCGTGGCGTTTAACTTCACGATCTCGAATGATTTGCCACGGTTGGGGTACCTGACGTTCCTCGACACCATCATTTTCTCCGCATTCATTGTGACGAGTCTGGTCGTGATTATCAACGTGTACCTGCAACGGATCGAGTCGGCCGACAGGCGCGAGTCGGCTCATAGACTGGACCGATATGTTCGCTGGGGCTACCCCGCAACCTGGTTGGTGCTTGTCCTGTTCTTGGTCTCGGTTTTCCATTGGTTGTAAGCTATTAAAGAACACTGGAGGGTTCGAGAACGAAAGGGGATGGTTATGGCGCAAACAGCCGAACACACTCGATTGCTGAGTGACGGACAAAACTGGAAAAGTTGGGGTCCCTACCTGAGCGAGCGCCAGTGGGGCACGGTCCGGGAAGATTATAGCCAGGACGGAAACGCCTGGGACTATTTCACCCATGACCAGGCGCGCTCCCGCGCCTACCGCTGGGGCGAAGACGGGCTAGCGGGAATCTGCGATCGTCACCAGGTCCTGTGTTTTGCGTTGGCCCTCTGGAACGGCAAGGACCCGATTCTCAAGGAACGGCTGTTCGGGCTGACTAACAGCGAGGCGAACCACGGCGAGGACGTCAAGGAATACTATTTCTACCTCGACAGCACGCCGACCCACTCCTACATGAAATATCTCTACAAGTATCCCCAGGCGGCCTACCCCTATGACAATCTCGTGAAGACGAACCGGAGCCGCAATCGCTCTGAGGCGGAGTATGAGCTGCTCGACACGGGCGTGTTTGACCAGGATCGCTACTTTGATGTCTTCGTCGAGTATGCCAAGGAATCCCCCGACGATATACTCGTCCAGATCAGCCTGTGCAACCGGGGGAAAAAAGCGGCCTCTCTCCATGTGTTGCCGACATTGTGGTTCCGCAACACCTGGTCCTGGCCAGGCGGCGGGTCGAAGCCGGTGCTCCGGTCGGTCAAGGCAGCGAAACGCAGCGTGATCCACGCGCACCATACCGACCCGCTGTTCCAGGAGTCTCTGACCGACTCCTACCTGTACTGCGAGGACACGGTCCCCCTGCTGTTCACGGAGAATGAAACCAACCACGCCCGGCTCTTCGGCGCGGCCAACCGGAGCCCCTACGTCAAGGACGGCATCAACAATTACGTCGTCCAGGGGCAGAAGGATGCGGTGAATCCCGATGGGGTCGGCACGAAGGTCTCACCGCATTATCAACTGACCGTCGGTCCGGGAGCCACGCAGGTGGTCCGGCTCCGTCTGTCACAGACGGCACCAGGCGAGCTCCGCGATCCGTTCGGGAAGTTCGATGCGGTGGTGGGCGCGCGACAGAAGGAGGCGGACGAGTTCTATGACGCCATAACCCCGCCGGCCGTCAAGGCCGATCGCGACCGCGCCACCGTCCTGCGCCAGGCCCTCGCGGGGATGCTCTGGAGCAAACAGTATTACTACTTTGACGCCGACCAGTGGTTGACAGAGCATCACGCCCATCCCTTGCATCGGGAGGACCGGCAAGCGAGCCGCAATCGCGAGTGGTTCCACATGGTCAACGACGACATCATCTCCATGCCCGACAAGTGGGAGTACCCCTGGTATGCCGCCTGGGACCTCGCGTTCCATACCGTCGCACTTTCGGCCGTCGATCCGGACTTCGCGAAGCAGCAGCTCGACCTGATGCTCTCCCAGCACTACCTCCATCCCAATGGCCAGATCCCGGCCTATGAATGGAATTTCAGCGACGTGAACCCGCCGGTGCACGCCTGGGCGACGCTGTTTCTCACCCGTGTGTTGACCGCCCGCTCAGGTGAGGCTGACGTCAGCTTTCTCAAGTCAGCCTTCTCGAAGCTGCTCTGCAATTTCACCTGGTGGGTGAACCGGAAGGACCGGTTCGGCAAGAACGTGTTCGAGGGCGGCTTTCTCGGGCTCGACAACATCGGTGTTTTCGACCGGAGCGCGCCGCTGCCCACGGGGGGGCATCTGGAACAGGCCGACGGCACGGCCTGGATGGCCCTCTTCAGCCAGAACATGGCGGAGCTCGCGGTCGAATTGGCGGCTCACGATCCCATCTACGATGAAATGGCTGCGAAGTTCTCGGAACACTTCCTCTGGATCGCCGCGGCGATTAACCGACCTGGTGCGGACGGGATGTGGGATGAGGAGGACGGGTTTTATTACGACATTCTTCGCCTTCCGGACGGCAGCGCGACGCGGCTCAAGGTGCGCTCCATGGTTGGGCTGCTCCCTCTGTGCGCCACGACCGTGGTTGAACCATGGCAACGCGAACGGATCCCCAGAACGATCGCATCGAATTACGAACGCATGCAGAGGATGCCGGAACTGCTCAAATTCATGCACCCCACTGGTCCGGGACATTTTGGAGTGGCCGAGCGGGGGATCGCCGCCCTGGTCAATCCAGAGCGGCTCCGCCGGATCCTCACGAAGATGCTCGACGAGGGAGAATTCCTCAGCCCCTATGGGATCCGCTCGCTCTCCAAGTTCCACGAGAAACACCCGTATATCTTCACAGTGAGCGGCCAGGAATACCGGGTGGATTACCTGCCGGGGGAGTCGGACAGTGGGATGTTCGGAGGGAACTCCAACTGGCGGGGACCGATCTGGGTGCCGGTGAACACCCTCATCATCCGGGCGCTCATGCAGTTCTACCTGTACTACGGCGACAACTTCAAAATTGAATGCCCTACCGGGTCCGGCAAAATGATGAACCTGTTTGAAGTCGCCAAGGAGATCACAGACCGACTTGCGCGGATCTTCCTCCGCGATCGCAACGGGCGTCGGCCGGTGTACGGCGGCACCAAAAAATTCCAAGAGGACCCCCACTGGCGTGACCATCTCCTCTTCTACGAGTACTTCCACGGTGACAATGGAGCGGGACTTGGCGCGAGTCACCAGACCGGCTGGACCGGCCTCGTGGCTGGGCTCATCCGGCTCGTTGGCGCCATGGACCCCGAGCGGGCCCTGGAAGTCGGGAAAATGGTGACCTTTTCTGAGCTAGGAGGGCGGGCACGGGGTGGCGAGGGCGGGAGTGCGGCTCGCCGCCGCGAGCGCTGACATGCCGAACTCGCTGTCGCCGTCACTCTATCAGATCAACACGCGCGTGTGGCTGACGGACCTTTCCCGGACGCTCGGCCGGCCGGCGACGCTGGACGACATGCCAGACGCCGAGCTGGACCGCCTGGTGGAGATGGGCTTTGATTGGGTCTGGTTCCTGAGCGTGTGGCGGATCGGCCCGGCCGGGCAGCGCGTGTCGCGCGCCAACCACGAATGGCGCAGGGAGTTTGAGGAGACGCTGCCGGATCTGCGCGAGGAGGACATTGCCGGCTCCGGGTTTGCCATCACCGGCTACACGGTGCACAACAATCTGGGAGGCGATGCGGCGCTGGCGCGGCTCCGCGAGCGCCTCCGCAGGCGCGGCTTGAAGCTCCTGCTCGACTTCGTCCCCAACCACACGGGCCTGGATCACCCCTGGGTGGAAGACCACCCCGAGTATTACATTTCCGGAACCGAACCCGACCTGGCGCGAGCGCCGCAGAACTACACCTGGGCCAGGCGCAAGGGCGGCGACTTACTGCTCGCCCACGGGCGCGATCCGTACTTCCCTGGCTGGCCGGACACACTTCAGCTCAACTACGGCAATCCCGCCACGCAGGAGGCGATGATCGGGGAGCTGCTGAAGATCGCCAGTCAATGTGATGCTGTGCGCTGCGACATGGCCATGCTCATCCTGCCCGACGTCTTCGAACGGACTTGGGGTCTTCAAGCGGAGCCGTTCTGGCCGAAGGCGACTCAGTGCGTGCGCGAAAAAACTCCGGGCTTCTGCTTCATGGCCGAGGTCTACTGGGACCTGGAATGGACGCTTCAGCAACAGGGATTCGATTACACCTATGATAAGCGGCTGTATGACCGCCTCCGCGAAGGCCATGCCCGTCCCGTGCGTGACCATTTGCGCGCCGAACTCAACTATCAGAACAAGATGGCCCGGTTCCTGGAAAACCATGACGAGCCCAGGGCCGCCGCGACCTTCGCGCCCGGCATGCACGAGGCGGCGGCCGTCATCACATTTCTCTCGCCGGGCCTGCGCTTCTTCCACCAGGGGCAGTTCGAAGGCCGGAGGAAGCGCATCTCGCCGCATCTGGTTCGCGCGCCGCTGGAGCCTAGCGACGACGCGCTGCACCGGTTCTACGATCGTCTCCTGGCGGTACTCCGGCAGCCGATCGTTCGAGAGGGTGAGTGGCGCCTGCTTGACTGTGCGCCGGCGTGGGAGGGCAACGGGACGTGGGATGGCGTCATTGTCTGGTCCTGGCAGGCTCGGGCCGACCAGCGACTGCTGATCGCCGTCAACTATGCCGGGCACCAGAGCCAGTGTTATGTCCGTCTCCCGTTTCCAGATCTGACCAATCGCATGGTGCGGTTCAAGGATTTGATGGGTCCCGCTTCCTACGACCGCGACGGAGATGAGCTCCTGTCACGGGGTCTTTTTCTCGACGTGCCAGCCTGGGGCTATCACGTCTTAGAGATATCCATGATGTCTTAACCCAGGTCATGGCGGTCCGGTTCTCGTCAGTGCCTTCCTTCACAGACTCCACCGCCACACTGTGAGATTTTCCAGTTGCTTTCTCACCACGACTCGTGTATCTGCTTTTGGCCCCGTGATGGGGCCAGGAAGAACAGAAGCCGTTACTTCATTCGAGCGTGCGCCGCTGGATCGGGCACGATCACACAATCCGAGAAAGGAGACCAATGATGAAACGCTTGCCAATCTTTGTGCTTGCCGCGACTGCTATCTTTGCCACCCCGGTGATTGCCCAGGAAGCCGCGAACACCAACATGGAAATCTTCATGCAAAAGGTCAAAGCGGACAAGAAGCTGCTGGTCGCCACCAACATGGAACTGACTGACGCCGAGGCCAAGGGCTTCTGGCCATTGTACGACGCCTACCAGAAAGACCTGGAGCAGGTGAACGGGCGCTTGGGCAAGGTGATCAAGGAATACGCCGACGCCTACAACAAAGGTCCGGTCCCGAACGACACGGCGAAGAGGCTGCTGAATGATGCTCTTGCGGTCGAGGAGGCGGAGCTGAAGCTGAAGCGGTCGTACGCGGAGAAGGTGGAAAAGGTCCTGCCGGCGACGAAAGTCGCGCGGTACATCCAGATCGAAAACAAAGTCCGGGCTGCGGTGAGATTCGGGCTTGCTGCAGCGATTCCGCTGGTCTATTAGGCGTGGATCCGAGAACAGGGCACCGCCTGATGCTGCTTGTGACGATGACGCGATGCCGTAGCCCCATCAGCGAATCGTGCAAGGAGTGGGGATGCCTCTCACGCAGCGTGCGCTGATCGAACTGATTGCCATCACCGCGGCCATCGCGGTGCTCTTGGCGCTGGCCTACCAGGTCATAGCCCCGTTTCTGGTCGCGCTGGCCTGGGCGGGCATTCTGGTCCTCGTGACCTGGAAGCCGTACGAGCGGCTTGCCCGCCTGGTCCACAGCCGGTGGCTGGCCGCGACGCTCATCGTGCTGGTACTTGGTTCCGTGCTGGTGGTGCCGCTGGTGTTTGCCGGGATCGAGCTGTCGTCCCGCATCGACGCGATCGGAACCTGGTATCAGGAAAAAATGGCGACCGGCTGGCCGCCGGTGCCGCACTGGATCGCCACCCTGCCGTTGGTTGGCCCCAGGATCGAGCATTTCTGGACCGGCCTGGGCAGCGGGGATCCAGCCGCTGTCGCCAAGGCACGGGAACTGGGCGGGCTGCTGATCGCGCTCCTGCTCAAGGTTGCCGCTGCTCTGGGCCAGGGGCTCCTCCTGGTGGTGTTGAGCCTGGTGTTTGCATTGTTTTTCTATGTCGGCGGCGAGCCCCTGTCGCGCTGGCTGTATGCCCTCGCGTCGCGGATCGGGGGAGCGCAGGGCAGGGAGCTGCTGGATGTGGCGGGCGAGACCGTGATCGCCGTCGTGTACGGCATCGGCGGCACCGCGCTCGTGCAGGGGACCCTGGCGTTTCTCGGGTACTGGATCGCGGGGGTGCCCTATGCGCTCAGCTTCGGCCTCGTGTCCGGCGTCCTCGCGCTTGTCCCGGATGGACAAGCCCTGATCGGGCTGCCCCTGGCGGTCTGGTTGTATCAACAGGGCCAGACGGGGTGGGCCATCTTCCTGGCCGTCTGGATGCTCGGCGTGGTCGGCACGATCGACAACGTGCTCAAGCCGTTGCTGATCGGCAAACGCAGCAGCCTGCCTGTCGTGCTGATCCTGATCGGCGTCGTCGGCGGCGCGCTGGCCTGGGGCGCACTGGGCATGTTCCTCGGCCCGACCCTGCTCGCGGTCTGTCACAACGTGCTGGGGCACTGGGCCTTCCCGGAAAAGGATGCGCCGACCCCCGTCCGGCACAGCGAGTGAGGAAGGGCGCCGCGATAGGCGAATCCGTGGGACAGTGATATGTCTGGGGGGCGGCTAGGCCTTCTCGTTATTCTCGCCATCACGCTGGCGCCTGTCGCCTCATGGTCCGCAGACGAGGCCTCCCCCAAGGGCCCCCCCAGCGAATCCGCGTCGGAACCGCAGGAGAGTGAGCGCCGCCCGCTGCGGGAGATGCTGTACGGCGCCACGCCCGAAGAGCGGGAACGGCTCGCCGAAGAACGAAAACGTCTCTCGGCAGCCGCCGCGGCCTTCGGCACAGACCCCACCGCCATCATCGGGTACTATCAACTGACGTATGGGCACAGTGCGTTCACCAACAACCTGCGTCTCGAGTCGGCCACTGCCGTCGTCCAGGTGCCCCTCACGCCGAACTGGTTTGTGCGGGCGACGCTGCCCTATCTGTGGGCTGATTCGAACCAGCCGGGGGGATCGACCACGGATGGCACCAGCGACACGCTGGTGCGAACAGCCGGGCGGTTATATGCCAGCCAGAATGTGGCCCTGGTCATTGGCACCGACGCCTCATTCCCGACCGCCGCGAAAAAAGGACTCGGTACTGGGAAATATACCGTCGGGCCGGGCGGCGCGGTGGCGGTCCCTATGCCTAGGCTGCGCTCGTTGTTCTTTACAGTGCTCCAGGACTTCAACTCCGTGGGGGGTGATCCCAGCCGCGCCAACCTCCACTTCATGCTGGTCCAGCCGGTCTTCAATACCATCTGGTCCGAGCATTGGTGGACCTCTATCCAGGGGACCTTTTACATCGATTGGAACAATAACCGAAAGACCACGCTAAACCTGCAGGGCGAGGTCGGCCACAACTTTGACAACCATTGGAACGTATTCGCCGGGGCCGGTGCGGGGGTGTTGGGACAGGATACGTCTTTGGGGCTGGACTGGACGGTGCTAGCCGGCGTGCGCTGGGTGTTCATGACGCCGCTCTTTCCTGAACGCCTCTTGGAGCAGTTCCCAAGGAAATGATGCCGAGCCGAACCTCGAGCGACTCAACCGGGGCTGACAGAAGGTCTTACAGTCGGGAAAGGATTAAGGGGACGGGCGACTCTAGTTAGCCGAGTCGGCGTGCGAGGTGCAATGAAAAACCAGCCTGTCCCCTTTAAATGTCCCCGTCACTCACCCCAAATCCCTCCGACATCGTAAGGCAGTTCTAACGGACGGAGTGAGCGCGCCAGAACGGAGCCATGCTCGAACAAATCCATGAGTTGCTGTCGCATCTCTCCTTGCTCAGCCTCATTGCCATTGCCTTCGCGGTCATCCTGTTCGTCCCGCCTCTGTGTGCGCGCGTCGGTCTGCCCGCCGCCGTCGGCCTGCTGCTGGCTGGAGTAGCCTTCGGTCCCAACGGCCTGCACATTACGAAAGAGGGCATGCCGGTCCTGACCTTCCTGGCGGAAGTCGGCAAGCTGCTGATCATGTTCTTTGCCGGCCTGGAGATCGACCTCGCGCAGGCCAAACGGACCGGTGGACATTCCTTGCTGTTCGGCTCGCTGACGTGCCTGCTGCCGCTGGCCGCAGGCACGTCGGTCGGCCTGACCTTCGGTTACTCGTGGGTGTCGTCCCTGCTGATCGGCTCGCTGCTGGCCTCGCATACGCTGATCGGGTATCCCATCGTCCAGCGCCTCGGCTTGGGCGGCAAGAGAATCGTTGCCGTGACCGTCGGCGCCACAGTCCTGACCGATATCGCCTCGCTCATGGTCCTGGCAGTGTGCCTGCCGATTCACACCTCCGGCTTCTCGGCCGGCAGTTTTGCGATGCAGATCATCGAGCTGGCAATCTACGTTCCTGTAGTGGTGTTCGGGTTGAGCGCCGTCGGCAAATGGTTGTTTCGCCGGAAAGGCTACACGAATGAGTACCAGGTCGGCTTTACGCTGATGGTGATCGCGCTGGCCGGCGTGGGCGCCGAGCTCATCAACCTGGAAGCGATCATCGGCGCCTTCCTGGCCGGATTGGCCGTCAACCGCGCGATCAAAAAGAGCGAGGCTAAGGATGAGCTGGAATTTGTCGGGAACCTGCTCTTCATCCCGGCCTTTTTCATCGCAATCGGCGCGCGCATCGACGTACCGGTGTTTATCGGGACGCTCATCAACAATCTGAGTCTCGTGGCCGCGATCGTCGGCGGGCTGGTCGGAACCAAATTCTTGGCCGCGTTTGTCACGCAACGACTGGTCGGCTATACGCAGATGGAAGGCTTGCTCATGTGGTCGCTGTCGCTGCCGCAGGTCGCGGCGACGCTGGCGGCCGCCGTGGTGGCCTATAACGCGAAGAACGCGGCCGGCGTCCGTTTGATTGACGAACCGGTGATCAACACGGTAGTGGTGTTGATGGTGGCCACTTCCATCCTCGGTCCGATGCTGACGGAACGCTTCGGCCGGACGCTCGCAGGTCGCGAGCAGTAAGGATAGGGACAGGATTAAGGGGACAGGCTACTTTCGTGAGCCGACTCGGCGAGTGAGGTGCAACGACAAACAAGCCTGTCCCTTTATTCAGATCTGGCGGTTTTCCGCAGGGGCGGCGGACGAGCCTGAGGCCGTGAAGGCCCGGCGTCTCGCCACTCTGGCCGCTCTGGTGGTGAGTCTCGTGACGGCGGCTCCGGCCATCGCCGAAGTCACAATTCAGGGCCGGGGCATCCTGTTCTATACGGACGATGTGGGAATTTTCTCGGCGACCCGACGCCTGTCCCGCGACGGCGATCCGACCCAACCGGCCATTGATTCGCGTTTGACCAACCAGGGCTCCGATGTCGTCTTCGAACCGGATCTGAACGTCGCCACGTCGTTGGGCAACCGGTTCGGGACGCTCGAGCTGAGCGCAAAGGGGCAGGGCTTCGTTTACACCGACCACTCCCGCTTCAACCATGGCACCCTGCGCCTGCAGGCCCTCCAGGCCCTCTCGCCGGAGACGCGGTTGCGGCTGCGGTTCTACTATGCGCCGACTCTATTCCTCGGGGAGAACGAGAACCGGCAGCCCGGCGCAACGGGGCTGGTCGAGGAATCCGTCACGAGTTACATCTGGTCGGCGCGGTTCGAACACATGCTGACGCCGGACCTGGAAGTCAGGCTATCGACTCGATACGGCCTGCGCCGCTACAACGAGGCCTTCGCGCAACGCAACACCGATTTCTGGACGGTCGGCCCGCATTTCGAATGGCGCGCAGCCCCTCGGGTGAAGATCGGGGTGGGGTACCATTATGAGCGCGGGCTGGCGGACGGCCGGTCGCAGCCCCAGCTCGAGGATGACGTGTCCTACGTCAACCATTACGGCAGCGCAGATGTCGAAGTGGAACTGACCGAATGGCTTTCCTTCGCCGCAGGGTTTCATTACGAGCGAAACAACTGGACGAGCGGCATCGTCGGCGATGAGCGGCAGGGGGCCCATGAAAACATCTTCCAAGGCGATGCCATCTTCTATTACCGCTGGACGGAGAAGATGCGCATGGGGCTCGGTGTCCAACGGGCCAGCCGCAAGGAGAGTTTCGACGCGTCCTCTGTGAAGAACACCAACGTCGGAGTCGGGATGGAAGCCGCGTTCTAAGAGGAGAGGGATGCGCAGGAAAGGAACTATCCCGACGTTGATCCGCTGAAGATTATCAGCTAGCGCTCCAATTCCTTCAGGCGGGCGCGCGCTTTCTCGATTTGAAGGCGGGTGTCAGGGGTGTCCTTCTCCCGGGCAAGATATTCTCGGAAGGCCTTGGCGGCTTCAGCCTGCTGACCTTTCTCTGCCAGCGCTTCCCCCAACGCGTAGTACCCTGACGCGTAGTCTTGGCGCATTGTGACGAGCTTCCGGTATTGCTCGATGGCGCCGTCCAGGTCACCTTTGGTCTGAAGGGTCGCGCCCAGGTTATACCGCGCGCGCGCACGTTCCGGCTGCTGGTCGAGGAGGCTGCGATAGGTCGCGATCGCCCCGTCGAGATCCCCCTTTTCGGTCAGTGCGGCGCCCAGGTTGGTGTGGGCTCCCGGATGATTCGGCTGTAAACGCAGGACGGTCCGATATTCGGCGATGGCGGCATCAATCTCGCCTTTCGTTTGAAGCGCAATGCCAAGGTTGTAATGGCCGCGGACGTATTTGGGATCCAGCCGGACGACTTCGCGGTAGTGTCCAATGGCTTCTTCGAGCTTTCCTTTCATTTGCAGGGCGATGCCGAGGTTATTATGGGCGTTATGGTCGTTAGGGTTTAGCCGTATGGCGTCCTGGTAGACCTTGATTGCGCCGTCCA
>WNEQ01000731.1_pt1 | contig 20927 bp, 20 predicted proteins | sample 5399971 | NCBI WGS metagenome assembly WNEQ01 (sample SAMN13153330, study PRJNA577476) | soil metagenome | isolation source: 20 cm grassland meadow soil 2 days after 1st rain plot 5 | place: USA:California | collected 2015-09-18
CTGAAGCGACGGGGAATTCGCAGGTTTCGCCGGACAGCGGGCAAAGCACTGATCGATAGGACCGAGCGTCAGCCTTTTTTCGACAGCAGGTGCGCGCAGCCGGCGCGCGTCGCCCAGTACTCCCAGGCGCGCCAGGTCTCGGGCGAGTATGGTTTGTAGCCGGCGTTACGCGCCGCGATCTCGCCGGGCGAGAGCGGCTTGACGTCGCCCAGCCGCAGGCCGGCGAGCAGCACGCGCGCGTTGCGCGGCACGTAGACCGACATGCGCACCACCTCGATCAGCGAGCGCGCGGCGGCGACGAAGCCATGGCCGCGCATGAGCGCCACGTTATTGCCGCCGAGGGTCCTGGCGAGATCGCGGCCCTGCGGCATGTTGGTGACCAGGAGGTTGGTGTCGCCGAACTTGTCGCGGATGTCCCACACCGGCACCTGCTCGCCCATGAAGCTGCCCGAATGGATCACGGGGCGAAGCGGCGCCGCGGTGATGCCGAAAGGCAGGACGTCCTCGGCGTGCGCGTGCACCACGGCCTGCACGTCCGCACGCGCCTCGTAGGCCGCCGCATGGATGAAGCGCTCGAGGTAGGGCTGGCGCGCATCGCCGCCGGCGGGGTTGCCCTCGAGGTCGAACTCCATGAGGTCGCCGCGCTCGACCCGGTCCGGGCTGAGCGAGCGCGCGAGGAAAAAGCGCCGCGGGTCGCGCGGGTGCCGGACGCTGACATGGCCGTAGGCATCGACGACGTTCTCGTTCGCCAGGATGCGGTTGGCGATGACGAGGTCGTCGAGGGCAGACTCGATTTCCCCGGCCTGCATCATCTCCCTGGCGCGGTGCGCGCTGATCCTGCGGCGGCATCCAGGAGCAGCGCCTCGAACGCCGAGGCGTCTAGCGGCGCGCTGAAATAGTGCCCCTGCCATTCCTCGCAGCCCAGCGCCAGGAGGCGCTTGAGCTGCGCCTCGCTTTCCACGCCCTCGGCGGCGACGGCGATGCCGAGCGTGCCGGCCATCGCCGCGATCGCGCGCACGATCGCCTCGTCGGCGGCGTGCGAGTCGATGGCGCGCAGGAACGAGCGGTCGATCTTCAGCTTGTGGATCGGCAGCCGCCTCAGGTAGGCGAGGCTGGAGTAGCCGGTGCCGAAGTCGTCGATCGCGAAGCGCACGCCGAGCGCGCCGATCCGGCGCAGCGTCTCGACGTTCTCGGCGAGGCTGGACATCAGCACGCGCTCGGTGACCTCGAGCTCCAGGCAGGATCCCTCGAGCGAATTGGCCTTCAGGCAGGCCTCGATTCTCTCGACGTAGGCATCGCCTTGCGCGAGCTCTGGCGCCGAGACGTTGACCGCGAACCAGGCGCGGCCCGGCATTTTCCTCTGCCAGGCGCCGGCCTGCGACAGCGCGCGCTCGAGCGTCCACTCGCCGATCGCGCGGATCAGGCCGCATTCCTCGGCGAGCGGCACGAACTCCTCGGGCATCATCAGGCCGCGGCCGCTGTGGTTCCAGCGCACCAGGGCCTCGGCGCCGACGACCTGCCCGCGCCCGCGCACCACCGGGTGCCAGTGGAGCACCAGCTCGCTCCTCGCCAGCGCGCCGCGCAGCTCGTTCTCGATGCGCAGGCGCTCCCCCGCGCGCGCGTTGAGCGCCGGGGCGAACAGGCGCCAGGTGCCCCCGCCGTTCTCCTTCGCGTCGTAGAGCGCCGCATCGGCGTTCTTGAGCAGCTCGGCGAAATCGCGGCCGTCGTTCGGGTAGATGCTGATGCCGATCGAGGCGCCGACGTTGAGCGCGTTGCCCTCGACGGTGAACGGCCGCGCCAGGATCGAGAGGATGCGCTGCGCGAGCACGGCCGCGTCCTCGGCCGACTTCAGGCCGTTCCACAGCAGCACGAAGTCGTCGCCACCCAGCCGCGCCAGCGTGTCCTCGCGGCCAAGGGTGTTCTGCAGCCTGTCGGCGACCGCGCGCAGCAGCGCGTCGCCCGCCTGGTGGCCGAGCGAGTCGTTCACCAGCTTGAAGCGGTCGAGGTCGACGCAGAGCACCGCGAGCTGGGCGCGGCTGCGCGCCGCGGTGAGGATCGCCTGCCCGGCGCGGTCGGTCAGCAGGGCGCGGTTCGGCAGGCCGGTCAGCGCGTCGCGCGTGGCGAGGTACTCGATGCGCGCCTCGGCCTGCTTGCGCGCGGTGACGTCGGCGGCGGTGCCGCGGTAGCCGATCAGCGCGCCCGCCGCGTCGAGCCGCGGCACGCCGCTCACCGACTGCCAGATGACGCCGCCCGACTTCGTGATCGAGCGGCGCACCACGTCGCGGAACGGCGTCTTCGTGTCCGGAAAATGCGCTTCGCCGAGCGGCATGAACTCGTGCGGCGCGCGGCCGAGGAGCTCGTTGCGCGCGTAGCCGAGCACCGCCTCGACGCGCTCCGAGAGGTAGGTGTAGCGCCACTGCGCGTCGGTCTCCCAGACGTACTCGCCCGAGGCGTGCACCACGTCCCGGAAGCGCTGCTCGCGCTCGGCGAGCGCCTGGCGCGCCTGGCGCTCCACGGTAACGTCGCGCAACACCCCCTGCACCACGATGCGGCCGCGCTCCAGGAACGACACCGCGGCGCCCTCCACGATCAGCTCGGTTCCGTCGAGGCAGCGCATGCGCCGCTCCTCGAACCCCACTGCGGCCGGCGCGGCGAGGAGTACGGACTGCCGCTCGCGCACGCGCGGGAGGTCGACGGGACTGAACAGGGCCTCCAGCTGCATGCCGATCAGCTGCGCCGGCGACTCGGCCTTGAGCAGGCGCGCCGCGGCGGGATTCGCGTACTCGATCACGCCTGCCGAATGCACCAGCACGCCGTTTGGGGCGAGGTCGACCAGCGAGCGGTAGCGCGCCTCGGCTTCCTGCAATGCGGTCTCGGCGCGCTTGCGCGAGTCGATGTCGGCGATGGTGCCCGAGACGCGCAGCGCGCGGCCCTCGGCATCGCGCTCGACCACGCGCCCCCGCGCCTGCAGCCATTTCCACTCGCCCGCCCGGGTCGGCACGCGGAACTCGTCGACGTACTCCTCCAGCTCGCCCTTCAGCGCGCGCACCATGATGCCGCGGCTGCGGCTGCGGTCCTCGTGATGCATCATGTCGTAGAGCATGGCGCCCTTGCCGACCGCCGGGGAGCGGCCGTGGCCGAGGAAGCGCACCCAGCCGTCGCCGGCGTAGAGCTCGTCGTGCTCCACGTCGAAGTGCCACTCGGCGAGGTTGCCGCCGTCGAGCGCCAGCTCGACGCGCTCCTTCGCCTCGAACACCGCGCGCTCGGCGCGGCGCTGCTCGGTGACGTCGCGCCCGACGCCGCGGTAGCCGAGGAACTCGCCGCGCGGCGTGACCCGCGACTGGCCCGAGATGATGTGGATCAGCCGCGCGCCGCGCTCGTCGGTGCGCTGGATCTCGAGGTCGAAGAACGGCAGCTGCTCGCCCAGGCGCTCCAGGTGCGCTTCGAGCGCGCGCGGCTCGACCTCGACGCGCGGGATCTCCCAGAAGCGCTTGCCGAAGGTCGGCAGGTTGCCGAACAGGGTCGCCACCGAGCCGCCCGCCGAGATCCAGGTGATGCGGTGCTCGGCATCGGTTTCCCAGAACCAGTCGGCCGACAGCTCGGTCAGGTCGCGAAACCGACCTTCGCTCGCGGCGAGCTCGGTCAGCTGGCGGGAAGCGCGCCGCAACGCGCGGTGCATCAGGAGATAGACCACGCCGCCCGAGATCGCGGCGAGCAGCAGCCAGTCGGGCACGGGCTAGCCGGCGGACGCGTCGCGGATCGGCGGCGCGACCTTGAGCACTTCGTCGATCGTCGTGACGCCGGCGGCGACAGGGCTTCATGCCCTCCTTCATCGCCTGCTCCCTCAGCGTCGCGAGCTCGGCGCTTTTCGCGGTGAGCGACTTGATGGCGCCCGTGAACAAGAGCGTCTCATAGATTCCGACCCGCCCCAGATAGCCGGTCATGCGGCACTCGAGGCAGCCGACGGGCTTGCAGATCTTCGCCGGGCGGTTCGCTTTCCACGGCGCGACCAGCGCGTCCCAGGCTGCCTCGTCCTCGCCGCGCTGCAAGTCCACCTTCTGCTTGCAATGCGGGCACAGCGTGCGCACCAGGCGCTGCGCCATGACGCCGTTCAGGGTCGCGTTCAGCAGGTAGGGCGCGACGCCGAGCTCGAGCAGCCGCGCCACGGCGCTGGGCGCGTCGTTGGTGTGCAGCGTCGAGAGCACCAGGTGGCCGGTGAGCGCCGACTGCACCGCCATCTCGGCGGTCTCGAGGTCGCGGATCTCGCCGACCATGATGATGTCGGGGTCCTGGCGCATCAGCGCGCGCACGCCCTCGGCGAAGCCCAGCTCGATCGCCGGCTGTACCTGCATCTGGTTGAACGCGGGCTCGACCATCTCGATCGGGTCCTCGATGGTGCAGACGTTGACTTCGGGCGTGGCGAGCGCCTTCAGCGTCGAGTACAGGGTGGTGGTCTTGCCCGAGCCGGTCGGCCCGGTCACCAGCACGATGCCGTTCGGCCTGGCGGTCATCTCGTTCCAGCGCTTCTGGTCGTCGTCCGAGAAGCCGAGCTCGCGGAAGTCGCGCACCAGCACCTCGGGATCGAAGATGCGCATCACGATCTTCTCGCCGAAGGCCGTCGGCAGCGTCGACAGGCGCAGCTCGACGTCGGCCTGCTCGAGCGTGCGCGTCTTGATGCGGCCGTCCTGCGGGCGGCGCTTCTCGACCACGTCCATGCGCCCCAGGATCTTGATGCGGCTGGTCATCGCCGCGAGGACGGCGGCGGGGATCTGGTACACCTGGTGCAGCACGCCGTCGATGCGGAAGCGCACGATGCCCTGCTCGCGGCGCGGCTCGATGTGGATGTCGCTCGCGCGCTGCTCGAAGGCGTACTGCCACAGCCAGTCGACGATGCGCACGATGTGCGCGTCGTTGGCGTCGAACTGCTTGTCGCTCTTGCCGAGCTCGACCAGCTGCTCGAAGTTGGAAAGCCCGCTGGCGGCGCTCGCGGTGCGGTTGGCGCCCTTGATCGACCTGGCGAGGTTGTAGAACTCGACCTGGTAGCGCTCGATGTCGAGCGGGTTGGCGATCACGCGCCGAATCTCGCGCTTGGAGATGCGCGAGAGCTCGGCCTCCCACTCGCGCACGTGCGGCTCGGCGGTGGCGACGATCGCCTCCTTGGCGCTCACGCCGACCGGCAGGACGCGGAAGCGCGTCGCGTAAGCCGACGACATCACCTCGGTGACCGCGGCGAAATCGATCTTCAGCGGGTCGATGTGCAGGTATTCCAGGCCGACGCGCTTGGCCAGCCACTCGGTGAGCGCGTCGAGCGTCAGCAGCGCATTGCCCTTTTTCCACTTCTGGTCGGCGACGATCGCGAGCGGATGCATGGTGCCGCGGTAGTAGCGGCGCTCTTTCTTCAGCTGCTCCGCGGCCTCGGCGCTGATCAGCTTGTCCTCGATCAGCCCGTCGAGGATCTCGCCGAGGGTCAGGCGATGTTCGCCGCCGACTGTTTTCACCGCTTGCTGCATGAAATCAAGACTATACCCGGAAAGCTAGAATGCGCCATGCGCTCCGCGCTGGCACCGCAGGTCAAATTGCATGAAGTCTGGGCGTGGAGCATGTATGACTTCGCCAACTCCGGCTACACCACCGTCGTCATTACCGCCGTCTTCGGCGCTTATTTTGTTTCTGAAGTTGCCCAGAATGCTCCCTGGGCCACGTTCGCGTGGACGGCTGCCCTGTCGGTCTCCTACGCGGCCATCCTCGTCACCGGCCCGCTGATCGGCGCCTGGGCCGACGCGCACGCCGCCAAGAAGCAGCTGCTGCTGCTCTCGACGATCGGCTGCGTGGTGTTCACGGCGCTGCTCTGGCTTGCCGCGCCGGGCGCGGTCTGGCTCGCGCTCGGCTTGATCATTCTGTCCAACTACTTCTTCGGCAGCGGCGAGAACCTCATCGCGGCGTTCCTGCCGGAGCTCGCCGACTCGCAGGCCATGGGCCGCGTCTCGGGCTGGGGCTGGAGCTTCGGCTACCTGGGCGGGCTCGCTTCGCTCGGCATCTGCCTCGCCTACATCACCGCCGCGCAGCGCAGCGGGCAGCCGGCGGCGCTGTTCGTCCCGGTGACGATGCTGATCACGGCGGGCTTTTTAACGTCGGCGTCGCCGCCACCGAAAACGCGTGGAAGAGAGTCAGGGACACTCTCCAGCATGCGCGCGAATACCGCGACCTGCGCCGGTTCCTGCTTTGCATGCTGTTCTACCAGGCCGGCATCTCGGCGGTGGTGGCGCTCGCCGCGATCTACGCCGAGCAGGTGATGAAGTTCGCCACCGGGCAGACGATCGTGCTGATCCTGGTGGTCAACGTCACGGCCGCGCTCGGCGCCTTCGCCTTCGGCTACCTGCAGGACGCGATCGGCCACGTGCGCGGCATCGCGCTTACGCTGGTCGGGTGGATCGCGATGGTCGCCATCGCCGCCTCCTCGCACAGCGTTTTTTCCTTCTGGGTCGCAGCCAACCTGGCCGGCCTTTGCATGGGCTCGTCGCAGGCCGCAGGCCGCGCGCTGGTCGGCTATCTCGCGCCGCCGTTGCGCGTCGCCGAGTTCTTCGGGCTGTGGGGGCTTTCGGTCAAGGCGGCGTCGATCTTCGGACCGCTGACATACGGCGCGGTGACCTGGAGCTTCGGCGGCAACCATCGCCTCGCCATCCTGGCGACGGGCGCCTACTTCGTCATCGGCCTCGCGCTTCTCGCCGGCATCGACGTGCAGCGCGGCCGCAAGGCGGCTATAGATACACTTCAGCGCACTTGATGATCTCGATGTTGGTCGGGAGCTCGAGGCAGTGCCTCGCGTCCTCGTGCCAGCGCCGGTGCCTCTTGACGGCCGTTTTCGCGCCTGGCTTCGCGGCCGGCTTGGCGGCCTCATTCGACACCGGCGTCGGCGCCGGCTTCAACTCCGGCGCCTGGGGCCAGGCCGGCGCCGCAAGCGCCAGCGCAAGCAGCAGAACTGTGGGCTTCATACGCCTACCCCTCTCCGGTAGCGGCTTAGGGATGAAAGGATATCCCTAAATCAATTCAAGCGTTTGAGGTAGGCCCGGACGCGCTGTGCATTAGTGCCCGCATCGCCGCGCCCGACGCGGGATTTCGAGCGCACGTCGATGCGGCTGCCGGCCGGCAGCGGGGTGATCCGCACCACTACGTCGTCCGTGAAGCCGAACCAGAAGGTGGTCGCCGTGGCCTCGATCCGGCCCTCCTTCGGTTGCGCATCGACGATGTCCCAGCCCATCGCCTGGGCCGCGGCGAGCGCGCGCGCGAAGGCGGCCTCGGGGCCTGCGGCGAGGACGGCCGGCTGGATGTCCGGATAGGCCTTGTGCTGCTGCTCGGCGACCTGCGGCCCTCCGTAGGGAAGAGGCTTCTTGAACTGCGGCGGCTTCTCGGTATCGGTGGTGATGTCGTTGATCCGCGGCGCTGACCTTGCGCGCTGCTGGACGCTGTACGGCAGGTAGGCTGTCACCGCGCCGACCCCCAGCGCCGCGAGCAGGGCCGCGATCCATCGCGTCCGTCCTTGCGGAAGAAAAAGCGCGACGAGCGCCAGCACCACCGCCGCGATACCGATGTAGGCCGCATAGCGCAGCAGCGCGAAGCCGGTGCCGTACGTCCACAGCCCGAGCCGCACCCCCGCTCCCGAGGCGAGCAGCAGCAGCGCTCCGGCAACGGCGACGATGACGGCCAGCGTGCGCAGCCAGGCCATCGACATGCGCGCATCATACCCCGGGGCTAAAGGTATCATTCGGGCCTTCCCTAAAAGACGACCACAGGAGATCCGGCCATGGCCATTAAAGTCGGCGACCGCTTGCCCGAGGGCAAGCTCATGGAGTCCACCGAGTTCGATTCCGGCACGCAGTGCGCGATGCCGCCCAAGGAAGTGAACGTCGGTGACGCCGTGAGGGGCAAGAAGATCGCCATCTTCGGCCTGCCGGGCGCTTATACGCCCACCTGCTCGGCGAAGCACGTGCCGAGCTACGTGCAGAACCTGGAGAAGCTCAAGGGCAAGGGCGTGAACGAGGTCTGGTGCGTGGCGACGAACGACGCCTTCGTCATGGCGCACTGGGGCCGCGACCAGAAGGCGCTCGGCAAGATCCGCTTCCTGGGCGACGGCAGCGCGCAGTGGACCAAGGCGCTCGGCCTGGAGCTCGATCTGAACCCCCGCGGCATGGGGACCCGGATGCAGCGCTTCTCGATGCTGGTCGACAACGGCGTGGTGAAGCAGCTAAACGTCGAGGGCCCCGGCAAGTTCGAGGTGTCGGACGCCGCCACCCTTCTCAGGCAGCTCGGTTAATACGAAAGGACCATTCTCATGCTCAAACCCCTGATCGGCGTGTTGCTCCTCGCGGCCAGCACCGGCGTTTTCGCCGAGCCCGTCGACTGCTCGAAGGCGAAGGATCCCGCGCGTTGCGAGGAACGCGTCGCAAAGTTCAAAGCGGCGCACAGCAGCGCCGAAAAGGCCTGCGAAGGCAAGCAAGGCGACGCGCGCCGCGACTGCATGCGCAAGCAAATGTGCGCCCAGGCGAAGGATCCCAAGGCCTGCCTGGAGCGCACCGCGAAGATGAAGGCGGCGCATGGCAAGGCCGAGAAGGCCTGCGCAGGCAAGCAGGGCGACGCGCGCCGCGATTGCATGCGCCACGAGATGTGCGCGCAAGCGAAAGACCCGGCGCAGTGTGAAGCCCGCGCCAAGGAAGCGCACGAGCGTCGCCAGCAGAAGAAATAGCGTTTCCCTGCCGGATGAAACGACTGTTCGCCGGCGGCTTGCTGCTGTGCGCCGCTTGCGCCGTCGCCGCCGAGGCGCCGCGCAAAATCGTCTCCCTGGAAGGCGTTACCGAGTACCAGCTGGCGAACGGCCTGCGCCTGCTCACGCTGCCCGACCCGGGCATCGACACCGCCACGGTGCACATCACCTACCTGGTCGGCTCGCGCCACGAGGGCTACGGCGAGAAAGGCATGGCGCACCTGCTCGAGCACCTGCTGTTCAAGGGCTCCGCGCGCCATCCCAACATCAAGGAAGAGTTCACGCGCCGCGGCGCGCGCTGGAACGGCACCACGTCGAACGACCGCACGACCTACTTCGAGACCTTCGCGGCCGGCGACGACAATCTCGCGTGGGCGATCGAGATGGAAGCCGACCGCATGGTGAACTCGTTCGTCTCCAAGCAACACCTCGACAGCGAGATGAGCGTGGTGCGCAACGAGTTCGAGCTTGGCGAGAACAACCCCGGCAGCGTGCTGTTCCAGCGCATGCAGCAGGCGGCCTACCCCTGGCACAACTACGGCAATCCGATCATCGGCATGCGCTCGGACATCGAGCGGGTGCCGATCGACAGGCTGCAGGCCTTCTACCGCACCTGGTACCAGCCCGACAACGCGGTGCTGATCGTCGCCGGGCGCATCGACGAAGCGCGCGCCGTCGAGCTGGTGGCCCGGCACTTCGGCGCCCTGCCGCGGCCGTCGCGGCCGCTGCCGGCGCTCTACACCGAGGAGCCGACCCAGGACGGCGAGCGCACGGTGATCCTGCGCCGCAGCGGCGACAACCAGCTCGTCGCGCTGATGTACCGCGTGCCGGCCGGCGCCCACCCCGACTATGCGGCCGTCGACGTGCTCACCAACGTGCTCGGCGACACGCCGAGCGGGCGGCTGCACCGCGCGCTCGTGCAGAAAGGCCTGGCGAGCTCGGTCTGGGGCAGCGAGCGCGGCCTGCACGATCCGGGCTACGTGTACTTCGGCGCGGCGCTAGACAAGTCCGCCTCCCTGGACAAGGCGCGCGACGCTCTGATCCAGGCCGCCGAAAGCCTCCGCAAGGACAGAATTACCGCTGAGGAAGTCGCTCGCGCGCGCACCGCGCTGCTCAACGACTCCGAGAAATCGCAGCTCGATACCGGCGCCTTCGTGCGCGCCCTTTCCGAATTTTCCGCCATGGGCGACTGGCGCCTGTTCTTCCTGTATCGCGAGCGCCTGCGCAAGCTGGGCCTGGAAGACGTGCAGCGCGTCGCCGAGCACTACTTGAAGCCGGCAAACCGCGTCCTCGGCGTGTTCGTGCCGACCGAGCGGCCCGAGCGCGCCGAGATCCCGGCGGCCACCGGCCTGGAGGAAGCGCTTGCCGCCTATCGCGCCGACGATACCAAGTCGCTCGAGCTCGGCGAGGCCTTCGACCCGTCGCCGGCCAACATCGAAGCGCGCGTCCTCCGCCGCCAGCTCGCCAACGGCATCAACGCGGCGCTGCTGTCGAAGAAGACGCGCGGCGGCCGCGTCGTCGCCAGCCTTGCGCTGCACTGGGGCGACGAGAAGAGCCTGTTCAACCGCGAGGTGGCCTGCGATTTCGCCGGCGGCATGCTGAGCCGCGGGAGCAAGAAGCGCACCCGGGCGCAGCTCAAGGACGCCTTCGACAAGCTCAACGCCACGGTTTCCGTGGGCGGCGAGGGCGCGAGCATCGAAGTGCGCAAGGAGAACCTGGCGGGCGCGCTGCGGCTGGTGGCCGAGGCGCTGCGCGAGCCGGCCTTCCCGCCTGCCGAATTCGACGAGATGAAGCGCGCCGCGATCACCGGCGCCGAAGCGCAGCGCACCGACCCGGCGGCGCTCGCCGGCGTGCGGCTCGCGCGCCACCTGCACCTGTACCCCAAAGGCCATCCGCTCTACACGCCGACCATCGAGGAGCGCATCGAGAAGCTGCGCGCCGCCAGGCTCGGCGACGCCGAAGCCTGCTACCGCGAGCTGTTCGGCGCGACCGGCGCCGACTTCGCCGCGGTGGGCGAATTCGACCCCGGCGAAACGGCGCGCCTGGTCGAGGAGCTGTTCGGCGCCTGGCGCACGCTGCTGCCGTTCGAGCGCGTGCCGGCGCGCTACTTCGACCGGCCAGCCTTCGAGAACGCCTTCGTCACGCCCGACAAGGCGAACGCGGTGCTGCGCGCCGGCCTCAACGTCAGGATGCGCGACGACCACCCCGACTATCCCGCGGTCACCCTCGCCAACTACCTGCTCGGCGGTCCTTCGACCGCGCGCGTCCCGGTGCGCGTGCGCGAGAAGGAAGGCCTCTCCTACAGCACCTACACCACGTTCAGCTCGAGCCCGTTCGATGAGTCGGCGGAGTTCCGCGTGGCGTCGATCTTCGCGCCGCAGAACCGCGACCGCGTCGAGCGCGCGATCCGCGAGGAGCTCGAGCGGGCGGTGCGCGCCGGTTTTACCGCGGGCGAAGTGGAGGAAGGCAGGAAATCGCTGCTCGAGGCGCGGCGCATGGCGCGCACGCAGGACCGCGCGCTCGTCGGCCGCCTGGGGAGCTACCTGTTCGCCAAGCGCACCTTCGCCTGGGACATCGAGTTCGAGGCGAAGATCGCCGCGCTCACCGCCGATCAGGTGAACGCCGCATTTCGTCAGCACATCGATCCGGCCAGGCTGTCGGTGATCGTGGCCGGGGACTTCCAAAAACGCTAGCGCTTTTCCTCTCCCGCCCTAGCGCCTCACCTGTAGCTCACCTCGAGAATCTCGAGCTCCTCGTCGCCCGAGGGCGTGCGCAGCGTGACGCTGTCGCCCGCGCGCGTCTTGAGCAGCGCCCTGGCGATCGGCGAGACCCACGACACGCGGCCGCGCGACGCATCGACCTCGTCGACGCCGACGATGCAGATCTCTTTCTCTTCGTTCTTCATCTTTATCCTCACGGTGGCGCCGAAGAACACCTGGTCGGTGTCGCGCCCTTTCGCACTCACCACCTGCGCCGCTTCCAGCCGCTTGATGAGAAAGCGCATGCGCCGGTCGATCTCGCGCAGGCGCCGCTTGCCGTAGAGGTAGTCGGCGTTCTCGGATCGATCGCCGAGCGAGGCCGCCCAGGCGACCGTCTTCACCACGGCGGGGCGCTCGGCCTCCGCCAGCTGCTTGAGCTCGGCCTTCAGGCGCGCGTAGCCTTCCGGCGTGATGTAGTTCTTGCCGTCCGGAATCGACTGCGCCTCGCGTTCGACCTCCTGCGGGACGCCTTCGTCCTTGACAAAGGCCTTCGACATGGGGTGTTGGATTCTACGCTTGCCAGCGCCGCGCCAAGCTTTCAGAATCCGTGAAAAAGGAGGCAGCATGGCGGCGGAGAAAGCCGAGCGGCTCGATTTTCTGACGCGGATGCGAATCCGCGAGCTGGTGCTGATGGGGCTGATCACCGTGACCGCGGTGCTCGCCAACCTGCCTCACGAGTACGTCGAGGAAACCCTGGGCGTGTCGCACGCCACGCTGATCGCGGTGCTCGCCTGCGCGGTGATCCTGGGGCTGTTCCTGTATCTGAAGTTCTTTCTGTTCGTCGCCGTGGTGCTGCTGGTCGCCGGCGCCAACCTGCCCGAGCAGATCGCCGACGGATTCAACGTGTCCAAGATCCCGATCATCCTCGCGCTCGTCGCGCTGGTGGGAATGGGCCTCATCAACCATGTGGTGAAGCTGATCCCCACCGGGCTCGAGCCCAAGCCGCGGGAAAAAAGCCTCGAGGCGGTGCGGGCCATGTTCTACGCCGTCGAGAAAAACAACCCGGCCTACGCGCAGAAGGTGCTGGAAATGAACTTCGACCCGAGCCTGCATCACGAAAACGGCTACACCCCTCTCGCCTACGCCGCGGCCAAGGGGAACCTGGAGATGGTCGAGCTGCTCCTCCGGAACGGCGCCGACCCGACCCAGGTGACCAGGGAAGGCGACACCCCGGTGGAGCTCGCCCTGCGCTCCGGCCACGGCGGCATCGCCGACGTCCTGAAGCGCGCCCGGCAGGCGTTCGAAACCGGCGGCGCGCCGCAACCCCACCCCGCCTAGCCGTTGCTATAATACTGTATGGATATGCAGGTCAGCGCAACCGAGCAGGAAATCAGCCGCGATACGCTGCTCGAGAAATACGCCAAGGAGCAGGAGGCCTCGGTCGATGACGTGCGCCGCCGCGTGGCGCGCGCGCTGGCGCAGGCCGAGCCCGAGGACCGGCGCGCCCATTGGGAGCGCCGCTTCCTGCAGGCGCAGGAGGAAGGCTTCATCCCCGCCGGGCGCATCAATTCCGCCGCCGGCATCCAGCTCCAGGCGACGCTGATCAACTGCTTCGTGCAGCCGGTCGGCGACTCGATCTCGGAGATCGTCGACGGCAAGCCGGGCATCTATACCGCGCTCCAGGAGGCGGCCGAGACCATGCGCCGCGGCGGCGGCGTCGGCTACGACTTCTCGTCGATCCGGCCGAAGGGCGCCGAGGTGAAGGGCACGCATTCGCGCGCCAGCGGCCCGGTGTCCTACATGCGCGTGTTCGACCAGTCGTGCGAGACGGTCGAATCGGCCGGCTCGCGCCGCGGCGCCCAGATGGGCGTGCTGCGCTGCGACCACCCGGACATCGAGGAGTTCATCCACGCCAAGGACCGGGGCGAGCTCGCCAATTTCAACCTGTCCGTCGGGGTCACGGATGATTTCATGGCCGCCGTCGAGAACGACCTGTCCATCGAATTGACCCATAAGTCGAAACCCTGGCCGGGCAACGACAGCTACCAGCGCGACGACGGCCTGTGGGTGTACCGCAAGCTGCGCGCGCGCGAGCTGTGGGACCAGATCATGCGCTCGACGTACGACCACGCCGAGCCCGGCATCCTGTTCCTCGACCGCATCAACCGGGACAACAACCTCAATTACTGCGAGACGATCGAGGCGACGAACCCCTGCGCCGAGCAGCCGCTGCCGCCTTACGGCTGCTGCTGCCTGGGGTCGATCGATCTGACGAGATTCATTTCCCATCCGTTCACCGAAAAAGCCGGCTTCGACTTCGAGAAGTTCGGCAGGGTGATCGAGACCTCGGTGCGCATGCTCGACAACGTGCTCGAGGTCACGGCCTGGCCGCTCGAGCCGCAGCGCCAGGAAGCGATGGCGAAGCGCCGCGTCGGCCTGGGCTTCACCGGGCTGGGCGACGCGCTCATCATGCTGCGGCTGAAGTACGACACCGACGAAGCGCGGCGCATGGCGGCGCGCGTCGCCGAGGCCATGCGCGACCAGGCCTACCAGGGGTCAGTGGAGCTCGCGAGGGAACGCGGAGCCTTTCCGCTTTTCAATGCCGATTTGTATTTGTCCGGCTCGAGCTTTGCCGCGCGTCTTCCCGCTTCCATCAAGGAACAGATAAAAAAGTCGGGGATCAGGAATTCGCATCTGCTCTCGATCGCGCCCACCGGCACGATCAGCCTGGCTTTCGCCGACAACGCCTCGAACGGCATCGAGCCGCCGTTCTCGTGGACCTACACGCGCAAGAAGCGCATGGCCGACGGCACGCTGCAGGAGTTCCCCGTCGAGGATCACGCCTGGAGGCGCTACCGCGCCGCCGGCGGCGAGGCCGACGCGCTGCCGCCCTACTTCGTCACCGCCCTGGAGATCTCGGCGCGCTCCCACGAGCAGATGGTGGCGGCGGTAGCGCCCTACATCGACACCAGCATCTCGAAGACCGTCAACGTGCCGGAGGATTATCCGTACGCCGAGTTCCGGGACCTGTACCTGCACGCGTGGAAGTCCGGCCTGAAAGGCCTCGCGACTTACCGTCCGAACAAGATCCTCGGCTCGGTCCTGTCGGTGGAAAAGCCCCAGGACTTCGTCCACGACGACGTCAACCGGCGCCTCTCGATCAAGACCGTCCCCGCTCCCGTGCTGGCGAGCCTGCGCTGGCCGGGACGGCCCGATCTCGCGGGCGGCAACCCGGCGTGGACCTACATGATCGAGCACCCCAATTACCACTTCGCGGTGTTCGTCGGCCACGTCGAGAACGGCCCGCCGCACGCCTTCGAGGTGTGGGTCAACGGCAGCGAGCAGCCGCGCGGCCTCGGCGCCCTCGCCAAGACGCTGTCCATGGACATGCGCGCCAACGACCATGCCTGGCTGAAGCTCAAGCTCGATACGCTCGCCAAGGCAGGCGGCGATGCTTTCGACATGCCGTTCCCGCCGCGCGGCGAGAGAAAGCGCATGCCCTCGCTGGTCTCGGCCTTCGCGCAGATCGTGCGCTGGCGCGTCGAGCAGCTGCACGCCGGCCTGACGGATGAATCCTTCAAGCTGGCGTCTGAAATCGGATCTTCGCCCGTGGCCGAGGCGATGTTCGCGCTGAAGGAGCCGAAAACCGGCACCGACGGCACGATGTCATGGACCGTCGACGTCCTCAACCCGCGCACCGGCGACGATTTCGTCCTGGGCCTGAAGGAAATCACCCTGCCCGACGGCATCACGCGGCCCTACTCGGTGTGGCTCTCGGGCGAATACCCGCGCGCGCTCGACGGCCTGTGCAAGATCCTGTCGCTCGACATGCGCGTGCTCGACCCGGCGTGGATCGGCATGAAGCTGCGCAAGCTGCTCGATTTCCCCGAGCCGCTCGGCGACTTCATGGCCTTCGTCCCCGGCAGCCGCAAGCAGCAGACCTTCCCCTCTACGGTTTCGTACGTGGCGCGGCTGATGCTGCACCGCTACGCCATGCTCGGCATCCTGGACGAGGACGGCGCCCCCCGGCAGCAGATGGGCATCCTGGAAGCGCCTTCGACAAAGCACGTTCCGATCATGCTCGGCGCGAAGTGCCCGGAGTGCGGCAATGCCACGCTGATCCGCCGGGACGGCTGCGATTACTGCACCGCCTGCGGCTACGTCGGGATCTGCGGCTGAAGCTCTGATTCGCCGTCGTACTCGACGGCTTCCTCCGGGCCGGCGTCCGGCGGGCGGCCAAAGCCGATGCGGCCGCGACGGCCCAGGATCACTTCCTCGCTTTGCGCGAGGATGTCGGCGCCGCCTTCGGCCGTGACGTAGGTGCCGTTGGTGCTGTGGTCCTTCAGCACGAACCGGCCATCACGCAGCGTGATCGTGCAGTGGCGCCGCGAGACCGTCCGGTCGGCGACCACCAGCGCGCAGCCGGGCGCGCGCCCGACCACGATAGACTCGTTCTCCCGCGAGCAGACGACCGCGTGACCACGGTATGTCAGCCGCAGCCGGCGCAAGTCGGTGGCGGCGCGCGACGCGATCTCGCACAAGCGCAGCGCCTCGCCCTTTTCCCTCGCCTGGATCGCGTCGAGCTGGCGGGAAAGGGCGCGGAACGAGGGGCTGAGCAGCGCCGCCGTCTGTTGCGAGGTAATGGTCTGGCCTTTTTGTGCCTGCTCGACCATCCGCGAGGCGAGCTTGACCGTGTCGCCCAGCAAGTCCTCGTCGCAGCGGTACACCGGGCCGCTGTGAAAGCCGACCTGCACGCCGAGCTTCGCCCCGCCTATCTCGGGCAGCGCCGCTATCGTGGCGTGCATCCTGGTGGCGGCGTGCGCCGCCGCGTCGGCGCTCGCGAACAGCACCATCACTTTGTCGCCGTTGGTCTTGACCACCTGACCGCCGGTCGATTCCGCAGCGTCGCGCACCCGCTCGATGCAGCGCGCGATCACCTCTAGCGCAGCGGCGTAACCAGCCGCCTCGTACAGCTTGCTGCCGCCGCTCACGTCGGCGACCAGGACCGTCGTCTGCCCGCTCGAATCCATCGTTCCGACGTTAGCGGAGAAATATCACGGTGACGATGAAATAGTTCGCACTCGGTGGAGAGCCCTGTGTCGCCGAAACGCGACCAGTGTCGCTGAACAGCGACCCATGTCGCTGAGCAGCGACGATTGGCAAAAATTCGCGGCGTATTTACACTCTGCTGACATCCATTGGAAACACTACCCGCGTAATTTGCGCGTGCTCAAGAAAAGGGATCAACATGGAACAAGGAAGCCTCGCATTCACTGCGGTGTATCTCAAGGCCAAGCACGGCTACATCGGTTTCATCGAGGAGCTGCCCGGGGTCAACTCGCACGGCAGCACGATCGAGGAGGCGCGCGAGACCTTGCGCGGGCTCGCGGCATTGATATTCGACGAGCAGGGCCGCGGCGAGCAGATGGTCGCCGGCGAGAACGTGATGCGCGAGCCGCTGCTCGTCCCGGTCCCGCTGCAGCCGTAGCCGCTACCGGCGGCCCTCGCGCAAGCTCCTGACGAAGTCCGCGAAGCCGCGCACGTAGGTCCGCAGCCGCGTGCGGATGGCTTCGTCGATCAGCTTCCCGGACGGGTCGAAGACCTTGTCGGCGTTGCCGACGTAGAGCAGCTGCTCGAACCAGGGCTGCACGCCGAGCGTCCGCAAGACGGGCAGCCACCCCGTCTGCGACAGCACCGTGCCGCGCATGCCCGGCGAGGCGCCGATGAGACCCACCGCGCGGCCCTTGAACACGCGCGGGATGTCAGCGGGCGGTCGCGTCAGCCAGTCGATGGCGTTCTTGAAGGTGCCGGGGATCGAGTTGTTGTATTCCGGCGTGACGAGAAGCAGCGCATCGGCGGCGGCAATGCGGTCCTTCAGCTCGCTGACCCGGGAAGGAATCCCTTTCGCTTCGACGTCGCCGTCGTAGAGCGGGATGCCGCGGATCGACTCGATCTCGATCGTCGCTTCAGGCGGGGCCTCCGCCGCCGCGGCGCGCAGCAATGCCGCGTTGTAGGAGCCGCTGCGCAGGCTCCCCGCGATGCCGACGATCCTCAAGCGAGGCGGCCCTCGGTGAAGTCGCGCATCGCCTGCTGGATTTCCTCGGGACGGTTCATGACGAAGGGGCCGTAGCGCGCGACCGGCTCCTTGAGCGGCCGGCCGGCGACCAGGATGAAGCGTGCTCCGGCATCGCCGGCGCGCGCCGCCACCGTATCGCCGCCGCGCAGCACCGCCAGCTCGCCGCGCGTCACGGCGCGGCCGGCGACCTCGAGGCTACCCTCGTAGACGTACACGAACGCGTTGTGTTCCACGGGCACAGCTGCCTCGAATTCTCCATCTTCCAGAAAGACATCCAGGTAAAGCGGCGCAGTGGCGTCCGCTTGCACCGGGCCGCGCACGCCGCGGTAGCTTCCGGCGATGACCCGCACCCTGGCGCCGGTGCTCTCGACTTCGGGGATCCTGCCGGGCTCGATGTCCTGGTAGCGCGGCGCGGTCATCTTGTCCTTCGCCGGCAGGTTCACCCACAGCTGGAAGCCCTGCATGAGGCCGTTTTCCTGCTCTGGCATTTCCGAGTGCACGATGCCGCGCCCGGCGGTCATCCACTGCACGCTGCCGGGCCCCAGCAGGCCGGTGTTGCCCTGGTTGTCGCGGTGGCGCATGCGGCCGGCGAGCATGTAGGTCACCGTTTCGAACCCCCGATGGGGGTGCTCGGGAAAGCCGGCGAGATAGTCGGCCGCATCGTCGGAGCGGAACTCGTCAAGCAGCAGGAACGGATCGAGCTGCGGCAGGTCCGGGCCGCCGATGACGCGGTTCAGCTTGACGCCGGCGCCGTCGCTCGCCGCCATGCCGCGAACGACGCGCCCTACTTCACGAGTCTGGCTCATGCGCGGTCTCCCGGCAGGTCGAACACCAGCACCTCGGCGCCCTCGCCGCGCTCGATCTCGATCGGGCCGGCGTCTGTTTTCAGCGCGTCGCCGGCGCGCAGTGCGTGCCCGTTGACCTGGACCGCGCCACGAGCAACATGAAGGTATGATTTGCGGCCGGGAGCGAGCTCGAGCCGGGCGCGCTCCGCGCCATCGAACAATCCCGCGTAGAGCAGCGCGTCCTGGTGGATGCTGACCGAGCCGGCGCGCCCGTCGGGCGAGGCGATGAGGCGCAGGCGACCGCGCTTTTCCTCGGGCGCGAAGTGCTTCTGCTCATAGGAGGGCGCGATGCCGGTGACGTCGGGCTCGATCCAGATCTGGAGGAAATGCGTGCTGCCTGCCTGGTCGTCGTTGTACTCGCTGTGCAGCACGCCCTGCCCTGCGCTCATGCGCTGGACGTCGCCGGGAACGATGGTCGAGCCGGTGCCCATGGAGTCCTTGTGGGCAAGCGCGCCCTCGAGCACGTAGCTGATGATCTCCATGTCGCGGTGCCCGTGGCTGCCGAAGCCCGAGCCCGGGGCGACGCGATCCTCGTTGATGACGCGCAGCGGCCCGAACCCCATGTGCCGCGGGTCCTGGTAGCCGGCGAAGGAGAAGCTGTGGTACGAGTCGAGCCAGCCGTGGTTGGCATGGCCGCGCTCGGCGGCGGGTCGCAGTTCGGTCATGGGCCTGATGCTCGCTGGGAATTCCCCGCTACATGGAGGCATTTCATGGCCGATCAAGCCTGACCTTCCCCTCTTCCAGCAGCAGCGTCTCGATGTCGTTGAGCACGCTCTGCGGATGGAGGAAGTTCGAGCTGTAGATCTCGCGGATGTCGCCGCGGCGGTCGATCAGGAACACCTTGAGCACGTGCGACAGCTCGCGGCCCGCGGCCGTCACGCGGACGTCCTGCCCGAATCCCTCCACCAGCGGAAGCAGCTCACGCGTGGAGCGGGTGGTGAGGAAATACCAGCGCAGGCCCCCATCACCCTCCACCACGCGGCTCCCCGCATAGCGGCGCATCGCCTCCGGCGTGTCGCGCGCCGGGTCGAACGACAGCGTGACGAGCCGTACTTGGCCCTGGAGGCGGGGCGTGGCCGCAATGGCTTCCTTCAGCGCATCGAATACGCGGTAGGCAAGCGGGCAGCCGTCAGGATCGGCGCAGGTGGTGTAGATGAAGCCGAGCAGGGTAATCCGGTCGTGCAGGTACTGCGAAAGGCGCGCGGCCCTGCCATCGACGTCGAGCACGCGCCCCTCGGGCGCCGGCATGATCCGGTGCAGCTGGTAGCTGCCCGGCGGCGGCGGGACGAATTCGAGCGGCGGCAGGAGCTCGACGTGGTGCGCCAGCGCCGGGGCGGCAACCAGCGCGGCGAGCAGCGCGGCGCCTTTCAACCGCCGGTCACGGTCGCGCGCTGCGCCTTGGTCCCCAGCTTCATGTGGTGCGCGCGGCCGAGCTTCTCCTTGGTGAAATCGACCTCGAACTTGCGCGTGAGCTCGCTTCCGTCCCAGGCGAAGCCGCGGATGAACTGCTCGTTGTCGGCGCCGCCCTTGTCCCAGTTGGCGAGCAGCGACGAGGTGATGTACAGGCGCTTGCCGTCCCAGCTCTGCGAGATCATGTTGATCTGCCTGCCGGTGACCTTCTCGTAGGTCTGCTTCGGCGCCTCGGGATTGGACAGGTCGAAGTAGCGCGTCGTGCCGTCCATGAAGGTATTGACCCACAGGCCCTTGCCGTCGCGCGTGATGCTGATGTCCACCGGCAGGGGGATCTTGGACGGGTCGCCGATGGTGCCGACCTCCTTGGCCGCCCACTGGCCGTTCGCGTCCTGCTTGACCAGCCACAGCTTGGAAGTCAGCGCCGCCGCGGTGATCGCCCAGTTGTCCTTCGGGTTGAGCGACCAGCGGATCTCCAGCGGCGCGCCCGGTACCTTGAACACTTTCGCCGGCTTCATCGCCTTCAGGTCCCAGACCGCCATGCTGCTGCCGAAGTTCTTCATCGCCTCGGCGTCCTTGATCAGCTCGCCGAGCGGCCGCATGTAGTTGGCGTAGCCGGTGAAGCTGGAGGTGAGCAGCACGTTCTGCTTCGGATTGACGGCCAGGTCGTAGCCGTAGCCGTCGCCCCCGCCTTCGGTCGGCATGGAGTACGAGCTGATGAACTCGCCCTTGTTGTTGTAGAGCGCCATCCCGGTGCGGCCGCCCTTGTCCTGGGTGTTGGACAGCGCCTGCACCAGCATCCGCCCGGGCAGCGCGTAGTAGGTGTGCGGCCCGAGGAATCCCGATTTCTCCCCGAGATCGCTGATCGTGCGCGCGAGCTTCGGCGCGGCCGGATTCCTGCCGACGTCGAACACCCAGATGCGGTTGTCCGACAGCCCGCCCGCCCACAGGTAGCGCCGGTCGTCGGTGAATCCCATGTGGTGCGCCTCGACGCGGGCCCCGGTGGAGACCTTGCCGATCACCTTGCCGTAGCGCTTCGACTTCGGATTGACGTCGATCGTGACCAGCTTGTCGGAGCCGTCGCCCAGCCCTTCGACGCCGAGCGTCCAGACGTAGACGTAATCCTCCTGGCCCTTGAT
>WNEQ01000476.1_pt1 | contig 20869 bp, 19 predicted proteins | sample 5399971 | NCBI WGS metagenome assembly WNEQ01 (sample SAMN13153330, study PRJNA577476) | soil metagenome | isolation source: 20 cm grassland meadow soil 2 days after 1st rain plot 5 | place: USA:California | collected 2015-09-18
AGCTCCACATCGGCCGGACGTTCCCGCTGGCCGAGGCCGCCGAGGCGCATCGCTACATCGAATCGCGCCAATCGACGGGCAAGTTGCTGCTGCTGCCGTGATGCTCGCGAAGAGGCATCGAGCGGCCAACCGGTTGTTCGTGACTTCACCTGGAATCGGCCGGACGAATCCGGCGGAGGACACTCGATGAGCAAGCCTTGGACGCGTCGACAGGTGCTGGCCCAGATGGGGATCGCGGCGGCCGCCGTCCACACCCTCGATCCGTACGAGCTCTGTTGCGCCACGCCGGCGTGGGCCCAGACGGCCGACAAGGAGCTCTTCGAGCTCCAGAAGGTCGGCGACGGCGTCTACGCGGCGATCGCGGCGCCGAGATACAAGACCAACTGCAATGCCGCCGTGATCGTGACGAACGACGGGGTCGTGGTGGTCGACTCCCACTCGAAGCCCTCGGCGGCCCGGGCTCTCTACAAGGAGATCCAGGGGATCACGAACAAGCCGGTGCGCAAGCTCGTCAACACCCATTTCCATTTCGATCACTGGCAGGGCAACCAGATCTACGCGGAAGGCAATCCGGGCCTCGAAGTCGTCGCCACCCAGCGCACGCGGGAGAACCTGACCCGTCCGGACGCGGGCCTGGGCGGGATTCCCTTCGTCGAGAAGCAGGTCACCACGCTGCTCCCGGCCGAGATCCAGAAGCTGAAGGACGATGTCATGCGCGCCAGCAATCCGGAGATGAAGGCCCGCCTCGAGTCGAACCTCCAGCAGGCCGAGGCGTACTTCTAGGAGCTCAAGAGCTTCAAGCCGACGCTGCCGACGCGAACGGTGTCCTCGACGACCACGCTCCAGGAGGGCGGACGTGAGATCCAGCTCCACGTGTTCGGCCGGGGGCACACGGACGGCGACCTCTTCATCTATCTCCCGAAGGAGAAGATCGTCGCGACCGGAGACGCGTTGATCGACTGGATGCCGTTCATGAACGACGGATATCCAGAAGACTGGGTGCAGACGCTGAGCGCCCTCGAGAACCTCGATTTCGCGCAGATCATCCCGGGTCACGGAACCGTGCTGCCCAAGAGCAACCTGGCCTTCTTCCGCGGCTACATGACGGACCTGATCGCCGCCGTGAGGAAGGCGGCCGGCGAGGGCGCCAGCCTCCAGGAGATGCAGAAGAAGATCAGTGACGATCTCGCCCCGAAGTACGAGAAGGGGATGTCGAAGTATCCGATCGGCCAGTATCGGGACCGCGTCGGTGTGAACGTGGAGATGGTCCTGAAGAAGGTGGTCAAGAAAGCGTAGGCGCGCGCGACGTCAGTCCGCCAGCAGGCCTGACGCGCGTTACTCGGGGAGCGGTACGCAGGCGGATGGTGGAATGGTCAGCCTGACCGCCTCGCCGGCCCGGAGGCGGAGCACCGGCGCGGCCGCCACGCGCAGGACGACGTCGCTGTCCGCGAGCTCGACCTGGTAGTCCACCGCGTCGCCGAGGTAGCTCACGCGCCGGACCCGCCCGCTCACGACGTTGTCACCGGCGTGGCCCTCAGTCGAGGTTGCGAACGCGATCTCGTGCGGCCGGATCGAGACCGACACCCGCGCCCCCGGGGTGAGGTCGGCGCTGGCCACGCGCAGACGCAGGGCGCCGCGCGTGACCGCGTCGGGCGTGGCCGCCACCGCATCCACCAGGTTCGTCCGCCCGATGAAATCGGCCACGAAGCGTGTGCGCGGCTGCTGAAAGATCTCCTCGGCCGAGCCGACCTGCGCAACGCGCCCGCGGTCGAGGACGGCGATGCGGTCGGAGATCACCATGGCCTCGGCCTGGTCGTGGGTGACGTAGAGCGTGGTGATGCCGAACGTCTCGTGCAGGCGCCGGATCTCGAAGCGCATCTCCTCGCGCAGGTTGGCGTCCAGGTTGGAGAGCGGTTCGTCGAGGAGCAGGATCTCCGGCTCGACGACGAGGGCGCGCGCCACCGCCACCCGCTGTTGCTGGCCACCCGAGAGCTGGGACGGATAGCGCGCCTGGAAGCCGTCGAGCTGGACGACGCGTAGCATCTCGCTCACGCGGCGATCGCGGTCCGTCCGCGTCATTCCACGCTTGAACCGAAGTCCATAGCCGACGTTCTGGGCCACCGTGAGGTGCGGCCACAGCGCGTAGCTCTGGAAAATCATCGCCATGCGCCGTCGCTCCGGCGGCACGACCGCCGTCGCCGACGACAGGCAGCGCTCGCCGACCCAGATCTCCCCCGCCTCGGGGGTGAGGAACCCCGCGACCAGGCGGAGCGTGGTGGTCTTGCCGCAGCCCGACGGGCCGAGCAGCGCCACCAGTTCTCGCGGCTTCACCTCCAGCAGGAGGTTGTCTACGGCGGCGACGCCGCCGTACCGCTTGGTGAGCCCGCGCAGCGTCACTCCGGGCATGGCGCGCTCGTCAGTCCTTGGCGCCCAGGAAGTCCCGCCCGAGCGCGGTCTGCATCAGCAGCACGATGCCGAACGTCATCGCCAGCATGAAGAGACCAAGGACGGAGATGGCGGCGAACTGACCTTCTTCCTTCAGGTCGAAGATCACGACGGAGATGACCTTGGTGGCCGGTGTGAACAGGATGATCGACGCGGACAGCTCTCGGATGACGCCGATGAAGACGAAGCACCACGTGGCGATGATCCCGCTTCGAGCGAGCGGCGCGGTGATCTCGCGCAGCACGCGCAGGCGGCCGGCGCCGAGGATGCGCCCGGCTTCTTCTAACTCGGGGTGAACGCCCTTGAACGTGGTGTCGGCCTGGGCGTAGCCCACCGGCAGCTCTTTCGTCAGGTAGGCGACGAACAGGATGGCGAGCGTGCCGTAGAGCACCAGGGGCGGGCGCGTGTAGGCGATGAAGAGGCCGACGGCCAGCACCACGCCGGGAATGACCACGGGCGCGACGGCGAGAAAGCCGAGAGCCTGATGGCCGGGCACGAGCCGTCGGTTCGTCACGTAAGCGAGGAGTGCGGCCATCACCGCGCCCACGGTCGCCGTCACGATGCCCAACTCCAGCGTGTTGATGATGGCGTCGCGCGTCGCGCTGTACTCGAAGAACGTGAAGGTGAAGTTGGCCAGCGTGAGGTTGTCCCACGAGAGCGGCTGGGCCCACGCCTTCGCGAACGCCGCCTTGGCGAGGATCGCGTAAGGGAGGACGATCGTGCACGCCAGCACCGCGAAGACGCCGGCGAGCGCCGCCCAGCGCCAGCGTCCGAGAGGAATCGGGCGCCGCGCTCCGGTCTTGCCACCCACGCCGGCGTAGCCACGCCGGCCGAGCAGGCGCTTCTGGAGCTGGAGGAGCAGGGCCGTCGCCAGCAGGAGCGGAATCGAGAACGCGGCGGCTTGCTCGACTTTCGGAGGGTACTGGAAGAACGTCCAGATCTGCGTCGTGATCGTGTGGAAGCCGGCCGGCAGCGCGAGGATGGCCGGCGAGCCGAAGAGCGCCAGCGCCTGGAGCACGGCGAGGATGAAGCCGCTGATGATCGCCGGGAGCGCCAGCGGTAGCGTGATCGTCAGCGCCACGCGCAGGCGGCTCGCCCCGAGGATCGCGCCCGCCTCCTCCAGGTCGGAGGCGATCAGCTCCAGCGTGTTGACGATCATGATGTAGACGTAGGGGAACGAGTAGAGCGTGACCACGAAGACGAGCCCGGACATCGTGAAGATGTTCATCAGCGGCTCGTCGCTGGCCGTCAGCCCCCGGTAGACCTTGTTGAGGAGGCCGGCGTTGGGGCCGGCCAGCATCACCCACGCGAAGGCGCCGAGGAACGGCGGCGTCACGAACGACGCCATGATGAGCGCGCGGATCAGGCGCTTGCCGGGAAGATCGGTCCGTCCGGTGAGCCACGCCATCGGCACCCCGACGGCGAGCGAGGCCGCGCCGACCCAGAACGCGAGCACGATCGTGTTCCAGAGCGCCTTCTGGAGATGGGGATCGCCGAAGACCTGGACGTAGTTGGCGAACGTCGTGCCCTGCTCGCTGCTCACGCTGACCCAGGCGAGCCAGCCGAGCGGCAGGATCATGAGCAGAACGAGCGTGACCGCCGTCGTGATCCACACGGGGACCGAGCGGTCGAACGTACTCCTGACGACCGAGCTAGGCACCGAAGAGCTCCACGAAGCGCTTCTTGACGTCTTCGGTGCGCCGGTCGATCTCGTCGGGATCGACGACGAGGACCTTCAGCTCCGAGAGCTTGGGACGATCGGGCGGGTAGGTGACGTCCGGATGAGCGACGTAGAGTCCCTCGCCGTCGGCCAGGAGCTGCTGGATCTCGCGGGTGAAGATGAAGTCGGTGAAGAGCCGCGCTGCGCTGGGATGGGGCGCGAAGCTCATGATGGCCGTGGGCGAAAAGATCAGCGGGACGCCGTCACGCGGGTACGCGGCCGCGAGCGTGGTGCCCGGCCTGCGGCGCTCGGTGTAGAGCAGGCCGTAATCGGCGCCGTTGACGCCGGCCGCGCGCTCTCCCGAGAGCACGGTGCGTCCGGGATCGTGGATGGACTGCACGAGCATGACACGGTTCTTCGCGAGCTGAGCCCAGAAGTCCCAGCCGTAGAGCTTCTCGAGCGCGATGATCTGGGTCACGACGGAGCCGGCATAACCCGGATGCGACATCACGAGACGGTTCTTCCATTTGGGTTCGAGCAAGTCTTTCCAGGTGTGCGGCACGTCGGCGCCGGCGACGTGCCTGGTGTTGTAGGGCACGACGATCGGAAACGCCCGCCAGCCCCACGCGTAGCCGTCGGGATCGCGAAAGCCGTCGGCAAAGCGTTCGGCGCCGGCCGGCGTGTAGCGCGCGAGCAGGTTCTTGCGCCGGAGCAGGACGTAGTGGCCGGTGTCCGAGGTGTTGACGACGTCGGCGTTCTTGATTCCGGCGGCCAGCTCTTGCATCACCCGTTGCAGGATCCGCTCGGACCCCGAGCGATGAACCTCGACCTTGACCCCGTAGGTCTGCTCGAACCGCGTCGCGAGCCGCTGGGCCGAGTCGAGCGCCAGCGCCGTGTGCCAGACCACCTTGCCTTCGCGCCGCGCCTCGGCCACCCGCGCGTCTTGCGCCGATGCCCCGCCGGCCGCCAGCACCAGGGCGAGCAGGACGAGCGGCGCGAGGCGCTTACGCGCCGAAGAACTCGACGAAGCGCTTCTTGATCTCTTCATTGCGCTTCTCCAGCTCCTCTGGATCGACGGCGAGCAGCTTGAGATCCGTCATCTTCGGCTTGTCGGTCGGATACTTCACCTCGGGATGGCCGGTGTAGAGGCCCTCGCTGTCAGCCATGACCTGCTGGATCTCCCGGGTGAAGGTGAAGTCGGTGAAGAGCCTCGCCGCGTTCGGATGAGGCGCGGCGGCCATGATGGCCGTCGGCGAGACGACGAGCGGCACGCCCTCCTTCGGATACACGATTTCGATGGGCGAGCCCTTCTTCTTGAGCTGGTAGGCGCTGTACTCGCCACCGTTGGCCGCGACGGGACGCTCGCCGGACGCGACGACGGTCAATGGGTCCGCCGCCGACTGGGTGAGCATCACCTTGTTCTGGGCGAGCTGCTTGAAATAGTCCCAGCCGAAGAGATGCACGAGCGCGAGCACGTGGGTGGAGATGACGCCGCTGTAGCCGGGATGCGCGGTGACGAGCTTGCCCTTCCACTTCGGATCGAGCAGGTCCTTCCACGTCTTCGGCGCGTCGGCCGCGGTGACCGCCCTGGTGTTGTAGGTGATGACGTTCACGGTGGCGCGGAGCCCGAAGTAGTAGCCGTCCTTGTCCTTGAAGCCGGCCGGAAACTTGTCGATCCCCTGCGGCAGGTACCGGAGCAGGAGCTTCTTGTCCTTGAGGAGCACGAAGTGGCCGGCGTCCGAGGTGTGGACGACGTCGGCGTTCTTGATCCCCGCCTGCATTTCCTGCAGGACCTTCTGGAGGATCCGCTGGGAGCCGGTCCGGTTGACGTCGACGCGGATGCCGGGATACGCCGCCTCGAACAGCTTGGCGACCTTCTCGGCGCTCGGCAGGACCAGCGAGGTGTACCAGACGATCTTGCCCTCTTTCTTCGCGGCCTCGACCAGTGCGGCGTCCTGCGCGCTCGCCACAGCCGCGGCGCCCAGGACCAGGAGCGTGGCCGCCAGTGTCCCAATCGCGCGTGTCATGCTCGATGTTCTCCCTGGAGCGATCGCATCAACGGTTCGAGCGTCCGGGCCGAGGCCAGGCGGCCCACCTCGGCGATGATCGTGTCGACCACCGCGGGGGCCAGGGCCAGGGTCGCGTTGCCGCGGAATTTCGCCGTGAGCTCGGCGGGCGTCAAGGGGAAATCGGCGCCACCGCGTGGATGGTCCTGGCGCGCCTCCAGTCGCCGGCCGTCGCGCAGCCGCACGGCGACGTGTCCGACGAACTGCCGCGGATAGTCGATCGTCTCGTCGAGGTCGTAGCCGACCGTGGCGGCGACGCGGAGCACTCTCTCGTCGGCGACCGCGTCGTCGGTGAAGTCGGCGAGCCCGGCCCAGCCGCGGACGAACATCACCGCGAGCAGGTAGGGCAAGCTGAACTTCGCCGCGTAGCCGTTCGGCGGCCGGTGCTTGGCATGGAGTGGCTCCCACAACCGTGGCAGCGGCCCGGCGGCGGTGCGGCACCGGACCTCGACGATGTCCTCGGGCGTGAAGGCGTGCTCGGTCCGAAGCTTCAGCGCGCAGTCCATATATGGATGGGCGATGGAGCCGCACGGGTAGGGCTTGAAGGTGAGCCGCTCGAGCTCCCACGTCTTGCCGAGTGTTGCCATCAGGGCGTCGAGCCGCGCGGGATCGTGGCCGCCGGCGAACGCCGCGTAGAGTCCGTGCTCGCCCTCGAGGACCCGGGTGGGACCGGTGAACCCGTTGCGGGCGAGGAGGGCGGCGATCACGCCGCCGTGAGCGCCCCAGCCCGGATGCATCCGCTTCGTCCACGCGCCCTCGCTGAGGTACTCGATGATGCCGGCCGCCTGGCTGCCGCAGATTCCCAGCGCGTGGACGAGCTGATCCTCGTCGACGCCGTAGACCCGGCCGGAGGCCACCGCCGCCGCGAAGCTCGACGTGAGCGAGGTGGGATGGAAATGACGCGCGTGGAAGCGGCCGGGCACCGCGAGGCCGACGCGGCACATCACCTCGACGGCAGCGATCGTGGCTTCGAGCGCCGCGGCGCCCGAGGCACGCGTGGCCTCGGCGACGGCCAGCGCCGTCGGTACGGCGGCGCAGCCCGTGTGGACGATGGCGTCCTCGCGCGTGTCGTCGAAGTCGAGGCCGTGGGCGAGCGCGGCGTTCGCGAGCACCGCGCTCGGCGCACCGACGCTCGTGCCGCCGCCGATGATCGTGCTCTCGCTGGCGCCGCCCAGTGCTCGCGCCGTCGCGATCACCGAGCTGCCGAAATCGGTCGGCGCCGCGGCCAACGCGCAGCCGAGCGTGTCGAGAACGAGGAGTCCCGCGCGGGCGACGACCGGCGGAGGGACGTCGTCCAGACGAAGGCCGAGGGCGAAGCGGGCCAGGCGTCGCGAGGCCGAGTGGTCGTCCACGGCTCCGCTCACTCGGGTGGCTTGCGCATGGACAGCGCGCGGATCGCGTCGAGGTCGCCCGCCCGCATACGATCGGCCAGCGGGCCGTCGGCGCGCCAGGCCTGGCACGTGTCGATGAACCAGAGGTCGCGCTCGGCGCGCGGCAGCTCGTCCTCGTCGCGGAAGGCGGCGCCGGCGCCCTGCCGGATCGCCGGCCCCATGGCATGCACGAGCGCGGTGAGATGAGCGCAGCCGTGCTGCCGGCCGAAGCGCTCGTTCACCGCGCGCGTGAAGCCGTGCGCGACCGACACGCCCACGAGCTGCTGGAGCGGCGGCAGGGCGTCCCGGCAGATCGTGTACGGATGCGCGGTCATGTCCGGAATCGCCGCCGTGATGACGAGGCCGGGATGACGGACGCGCACGGTAAGCGACATGTCGTGGACGGCGCCGTCCTCACGGATCCCGAACCACATCGGTCGGGCCCCCGGACGCTCGTCGAGCAGGCGTCCGGTCACCTCGAGCTCGTGGTCGCCGACCTGGTGCACTTCCACGCGGATGGTGCGGATCTGGATCGGTGGGCGATCGTGGCTCATCGCCCGCGCACCTCGGCGAGAATGCCCAGCATCGCGGCGTGGATGTTGCCGTTGCTGGCCACGATCGAGGGCTTGTCGAGATCGAGGGGCTTGCCCACGAGGTCGGTCACGCGGCCGCCCGCTTCCTCGATGAGAAGGCTCCCGGCGGCGACGTCCCAGGGCCCGGTGGTCTGCTCCCAGTAGCCATCGAAGCGGCCGGCCGCGACCCACGCGCAGTAGAGCACGGCCGAGCCCAGGCGCCGGACCGCGCGCGAGCGGAGCGTGAAAGCGGTGAACTCGGCGAGGTTCGCGTGTGACTCGCGGATGTTGTACGGGAAGCCGGTCGCGAGCAGGCTCTCGTCGAGCGTGGCCGTGTCCGACACCGCGAGCGCGACGTCGTTGACCGTCGCGCCTCGCCCGCGCTCGGCCACGAAGAGCTCGTCGCGGGTGGGATCGTAGACGACGCCGAGCACGACGCGGTGATCGACCTCGAGCGCGATGGAGACCGCGTAGATCGGCAGGCCGTGGGCATAGTTCGTCGTCCCGTCCAGCGGGTCGACGATCCAGCGACGCCCGGAGCGGCCGGCCGTCGTCCCCGTCTCCTCGGCGAGGATGGCGTCGCCGGCGAACGCGCTCCGCAGACGATCCACGATCAGCGCTTCGCACTGCGCGTCCATCTCGGTCACCAGGTTGGTGGGACTACCCTTGTAGGCGATACGCCGGACGCCGTCGAGCTCGCGTGTCAGGAGATGGCCGGCGGCGCGGGCCGCGTCCACCGCGACCCGCCGTTCGGGCGAATGCATCCTGGCGAAATCTATCACACGCTCGCTTGACAACCAACCAACGCTCCCCGAGCATGACGCTCATGTCGCCACTCTCGATCGTCGTCGTGGGTGCGGGCGGCGTCGGGGGATACTTCGGCGCTCGACTTGCGCTCGCCGGCGCGGCCGTCAGGTTCGTAGCGCGCGGTGCCCATCTCGCGGCGATCCGCCGTGACGGCCTGCGGGTCCGCTCGATGACCGAGGGTGAGCGCGTCGTCAAGATCGACGCCGTGGAGACGCTGGCCGGCGGCGCCCCCGCCGACGCGGTGCTCTTCTGCGTGAAGTCGTACGACACCGAGGGCGCGGCGGCGGCGCTCTCGCCCGCGATCGGTCCGGACACCGCCGTGGTGTCGCTTCAGAACGGCGTCGACAACGAGGAGAAGATCGACGCCGTGCTCGGCCGCTCCCACGCCGTCGGCGGCGCGGCGTACGTGTTCGCCGGGATCGAGGCGCCCGGTGTCATCGCGCATCGCTTCGGCGGCCGCATCGTCTTCGGCGAGCTCGACGGCCGGACGACGCCGCGCTGCGAACGGTTGCGGGACGCGCTCGGCGCCGCGTCGGTGCCCGTCGAGATCTCGTCGGACATTCGGCGCGTGCTGTGGGAGAAGTATCTCTTCATCTGCGCCCAGGCCGGCCTCACCGCGCTCACCCGGTGTCCCGTCGGCGTCGTGCGCAGCATCCCGGAGACGTGGCGAATGTTCCGGACGATCCTCGAAGAGGTCGCGGCGCTCGGCCGCGCGTCGGGCGTCGCGCTCCCGGCGAACGTCGTGGAGACGCTGGTCAAGCAGGGCGAAGCGCTGCCGGCGGCGCTGATGGCCTCGCTCGGCAACGACCTGATGCAGGGGCGCCGGCTCGAGCTGGAGGCGTTGCACGGCCACGCTGTCCGGCTCGGCGAGCGACTCGGGATCGCCACACCCGCGGTGGCCGCCGTGTACGCGGCCCTCAAGCCGCACGTCGACGGCCGACCCCACGCCTCCCACGCCTAGCGTGGCCCCGGCCGGGCTCGGGCCGGCCGCCCGCGCTCTGAGCCGATACCTCTCGCGATATCGCGCGCGCTATGCGCTCGGCATCGCCTGCCTGCTCACCGCGACGGCATCGAGCCTCGCCATCCCGTGGACGGTCCAGCGCGCCATCGAGGCGCTCGAAGCCGATACGGTGGGAGCCGCGATCGGACGCTACGTCGGGCTCGTGCTGCTGCTCGCCGCCACCAACGGGATCGCGCGGCTCGGTTCGCGGTTTTCCATCATGGGCGGCGCTCAGCGAATCGAGCACGATCTGAGGAACGACCTCTACGCGGCGCTCCAGCGCTTTCCGCCCGCGGAGATCGCCCGCCGGACGACCGGCGACCTCATGACGCGCGCCACCAGCGATGCCGGCGCCGTGCGGAGCCTCGTCGGCTTCGGCGCGATCAGCTTCATCGGCACCATCGCGGCCTTCGTCGGCGCGCTCACCGCGATGGTGAGCGTCGATCCGTGGCTGACGCTGTGGGCGATGGCGCCGTACCCCATCCTGATCGTGATCGCCAAGCGCGCCAACGCCAGGATCCACGCCGAGACCGACGCGGCCCAGCACCAGCTCGGCGTGCTGTCGAGCACGGTCCAGGAGCATCTGGCCGGCATGTCCGTCGTTCGCGCCTACACGATGGAGGAGCACGCCGCGCGCGTCTTCGACGCCGCCAACGGCGAATACCTCGGGCGCAGCCTGCGGCTGGCGCGCACGATGGCCGCCTTCGTCCCGCTGACCGGCGTGATCACCGGGGTCGGCGCGCTGATCGTGCTCTGGCTGGGCGGACGCGAGGTCATCGCCGGCCGGCTCAGCCTGGGCGCGCTGGTCGCCTTCAACGGCTACCTTGCGTACCTGGCGTGGCCGACGCTTGCGCTGGGCTGGACGCTCGCTCTGCTGCGCCGCGGGCTCACGTCGATGGCGCGAGTGCAGGAGATCATCGACGGGGCACCGCCCCGGGAGGCGACGTCCGACGGCGAGACGGCGCCGGGATCGGCGACGGCGCCACGGATCGGCTTCCAGAACCTCACGTTCGCCTACGACGACCGCGGCCCGGCGCTCCGCGACGTGACCTTCGAGATCCGGCCGGGAGAGACCGTGGCCGTCGTCGGGCCGACCGGCAGCGGGAAGTCGACGCTCGGCGCGCTGCTCGCGCGCTTGTGGGAGCCGCCGCCGGGCGCCGTGCTCCTCGACGGCCGTGACGTCAGGACGCTCCCGCTCCGCGCGTTGCGCGGGACGATCGGCTACGTTCCCCAGGAGGCGTTTTTGTTCTCGCGCTCTGTCTCCGACAACGTCAGTCTCGAGCGCGAAGCCCTCGACGCCGCCAGGGTGCGCGATGCGGCCGTCGCCTCCGGTGTTGCTGAGGAGATCGAGGGATTCCCCCGCGGGTGGCAGACCGTGGTCGGCGAGCGCGGGCTCACGCTCTCCGGCGGCCAGCGCCAGCGGGTGGCTCTGGCTCGCGCGCTCGCCGGGAATCCCTCGCTGATCGTCCTCGACGACGTCTTCGCCAGCGTGGACGCGGCCAAGGAGGACGAGATCCTCCGTCAGCTCAGGCCGCGGCTCGCCGGACGGACCGTGCTGCTGATGACCCATCGCCTCCACGCCGCCCAGGCGGCCGACCGCATCGTCGTGCTCGTCGACGGGCGCGTGGTCCAGCAGGGCACGCACGACGAGCTGCTCAGAGCCGACGGCGCGTACGCTCAGCTCTGGCGCATCCAGCAGCTCGAGGAGGAGATCGCCGGTGCGTGACGTCGAGCACGACGAGATCCTCGGTCGCGCCTTCGATCGACGGCTCGTCGGTCGCCTGACCAGGATCGCCCGGCCGCACCACCGGCTGATCGCTGCCGCCGGCGTGCTCTTCCCGCTGATCGCCGCGTTCGAGCTCGTGCAGCCGTTCCTCGTGAAGATCGCGATCGACGATCACATCCTGCGCGCCGACTGGGCCGGCCTCACCGGCGTGGCCGCGCTCTTCCTGGCGGCCCTGGCCGTGCTCGCGATCCTGAGGGCGGTGGAGTCGTACCTGATGAACCTGACCGGCCAGCGCGTGATGCACGACCTCCGCGCGACCATCTTTCGCCACCTGCTGCGCCTGGACGCCGCGTTCTACGACAGGTATGCCGTCGGGCGTTTGATGACTCGCGTGCTCAACGACGTGGAGGCCGTCAACGAGGCGTTCACGAGCGGGCTGTTCGCCGTCATCGGCGACATCGTCACGCTCGTGGCCGTCGTGGGCGCGATGCTGTGGCTCGACTGGCGCCTGGCCCTCGTCACGTTCTCGCTGGTGCCGGTGCTGGCCGCCGTCGCCGCCTGGTTCCGGGTGCGGGCGCGCGACGCCTATCGCGAGGTGCGCCGGCGGCTCGCTCGCCTGAATGCGTTCCTCCAGGAGTCGATCCAGGGCATGACGGTGATCCAGCTCTTCGCTCGCGAGGCCCACGAGCACCGGGCGTTTCGCCGGCTCAACGCCGACTACCGGCGCATGCTCTTTCGCTCGACGATCTGGGAGGCGTCGCTCTATGCGTCGGTGGAGGCCCTCGGCTCCGCTGCGCTGGCCGTGCTGCTGTGGTACGGCGCGCGCCAGATCGCGGCGGAGGCGCTGACGTTCGGCACGCTGGTCGCGTTCATCCAGTACACGACCCGCTTCTTCCTGCCCATCCGAGATCTCGGCGCGAAATACACCGTGATGCAAGCGGCGATGGCCTCGGCCGAGCGCATCTTCGAGCTGCTCGACGTGGTCCCAGCGGTCCAAGCGCCGCCGGCGACATCCCGCCCGGCGCCGACCAGCGCCGCCGCCGTGGAATTCAGCTCGGTGTGGTTCGCCTACGAGGACGAGCGCTGGGTCCTGCGCGACTGCCGCTTCGCGGTACAGCGCGGTGAGCACGTGGCGATCGTCGGCGCGACTGGCGAAGGCAAGACCACCTGCGCCCGCCTGCTGAACCGCTTCTACGACGTCGCGCGCGGCCGCGTCCTCATCGAGGGGATGGACGTCCGCGAGTGGGACCTGGCCGCGTTGCGCCGCCACGTTGGCATCATCTTCCAGGACACGGTGCTGTTCACCGGCAGCGTCGAGAGCAACCTCCAGCTCGGCCTCGACGGCCGGGTGACGCGCCCCGATCTCGATCGCGCCATCGACGCGGCCCACTGCCGGCGTCTCGTCGAGACGTTGCCACGAGGCCTCGGCGAGGAATTGCTCGAGCGCGGCGCCAATCTCTCGCACGGCCAGCGTCAGCTCTTGGCCATCGCTCGGGCGCTCGTGTACAATCCGGCCGTTCTCGTCCTCGATGAAGCCACCTCGAGTGTGGACCCGGAATCCGAAGCGCTGATCCGCCGCGCGCTGGCGCGGCTCGTGGAGGGACGCACGACGATCACCATCGCCCACCGGCTGTCCACCGTGCAATCGGCTGACCGCATCCTCGTGTTGCACCGCGGGCGTGTTCACGAGGAAGGACGTCACGCCGATCTCCTGCGCGCGGGTGGGCTCTACGCACGGCTGTGGGAGATCTCGGCGCGCACGCAGCAGGGGTGAGCTTCGCCCGGCGCGTGTGGCGCTTCGTCCGGCGGATCCCGCGCGGACGCGTGGTGACGTACGGACAGATCGCCGAGCGGCTCGGACGGCCGCGCGGCGCGCGGGCGGTGGGACACGCGATGCGCGAGTGCCCGCACGATCTGCCCTGGCATCGCGTCGTGAACGCGGCGGGTGGCATTAGCCCGCGGGCGCGGATGAGCGGCATGATCACGCAGCGGCTGCGGCTCGAGGCCGAGGGCATCAGGCTCCGGGGCGGCCGCGTGTCGCTGACGCGGTACCGGTGGGGCGCAGGCGGTTCGCGGCAGAGCGGTTCATTGCGGAACGGCTCATGGCTTGGAGACCGACGATGAAGCTCGCGTTGCACCTGTCCTACTCGGGCCCGCGCATCGAGCTCGATCTCCCCAAAGTGCTCGAGGCCGAGCGGCTGGGATACGACTCCGTGTGGACGGCCGAGGCCTACGGCTCGGACGCGGTGACGCCGGCCACCTGGATCGCCGCGCGGACCGAGCGTGTTGCGGTCGGCACCGCCATCATGCAGATCGCGGCGCGGACGCCGGCGATGACGGCGATGACCGCCATGACGCTCGATCAGCTCTCGGGTGGGCGCTTTCGCATGGGACTGGGCGTGTCGGGGCCTCAAGTCGTGGAAGGCTGGCACGGCGAGTCGTTCGGCAAGCCGCTCAGCAGGACGCGTGAATACGTGGCGCTCGTGCGGGCCATCCTGCGTCGCGAGAAGCCCGTGGAGTTCCGCGGCGAGTACTACCAGGTCCCGTACGCCGGCGCCGATGCCACCGGGCTCGGCAAACCGCTGCGTTCGATTCTCCACGGCCGCGCCGACATCCCGATCTATCTCGCCGCGATCGGACCGAAGAACGTGGCGCTGGCCGCCGAGATCGCCGACGGCTGGATCCCGGTGTTCTTCTCGCCGCGCCGGATGGCGATGTACCGTGAGTGGCTGGATGCCGGGTTCCGCGCCGCCGGTGGCCGGGCCGCCAAGGCAGGCTTCGACATCATGCCGTCGACGAGCGTGGTCGTGGGCGACGACGTGAACGCGTGCCGCACTCGGGTCAAGTCGAACGTCGCGCTCTACGTCGGCGGGATGGGCGCGCGCGGCAAGAATTTCTACAACGAGCTGGCGCGTCGCTACGGCTACGAGGACGCCGCCACGACGATCCAGGATCTTTACCTGGCCGGCAAGAAGGCGGAGGCGGAAGCTGCCGTGCCGGACGCGCTCGTCGACGAGGTCGCGCTGTGCGGTCCGCGCGAGCGCATCCGTGAGCGCCTGGCCGAGTGGAAGAGCGCGGGGATCACGACGCTGATGCTCCGTGGCGACCTGACCGCCGTTCGGACGATGGCCGAGTTGGCGCTGTAATGCGAGCCGCCTGTCGTGAGGCGAGCCGAGGAATCCGGAATCGGGAGGTCGACTGTGAAGCTTAAAGATCGCGTGGCGATCGTCACTGGCGCTGGCTCGGGGATCGGTGCGGCGTCCGCGCTGGCCATGGCGGCCGAGGGCGCGCGCGTCGTCGTCGCCGACGTGAACGAGACCGCGGCGAAGGCCATCGTGGAGAAGATCGAACGCCAGGGCGGCCAGGGCCTCGCCCTGCACGTCGACGTGGCTCGCGCGGCGGACAACAAGGCGCTCGTCGAGCGAGCGGTGGCGACGTTCGGACGGCTCGACGTGTTCTACGCCAATGCCGGCGTGCCGCAGTGGAAGAGCGACATCGAGGAGGTCGAGGAGCAGGTCTTCGACCGGATCTTCGACGTCAACGTCAAGGGCGTCTGGCTGGGCGCCAGGTACGCGCTGCCGGTGATGAAGCGGCAACGCCGCGGCGTGTTCCTCATCACCTCATCCACGTCCGCCATCAGGCCGCGACCGGGCGGCCAGACGTACGCGGCGTCCAAGGGTGCCGTCGTCACGCTGGCGAAGGCGCTGGCGCTCGAGGCCGCCCCGCATGGCGTTCGCGTCGTGGCGATCGCGCCCGTGGCCACCCACACGCCGATGCTGCCCACGTTCATGAACAAGCAAGCGGTCGACGCGGAAGGCCTCGCGCGGTACGAGGCGACGGTGCCGCTCGGCCGGCTCAATCAGCCCGAGGACATCGCGCGTACCGCGGTCTTCCTGGCGTCCGACGACGCGGCGATGATCACCGGTTCCTGTGTCGAGGTCGACGGCGGCCGGTGCATCTAGCAGGATGAAGGTCATTCCGCTCGCGGCCGAGTCCATGGGGGTTCGCTCCATGGCGACGTTCGTGGAGGTGGACGGTGTCGGCATCCTGATCGATCCAGGGGCCACGCTGGCGCCGTCGCGCTTCAACCTGCCGCCCGCCGACGAGGAGTGGGAAGAGCTCAGGCGCGCCAACGATCGCATCTCCGCCTATGCGACGCGGGCGGCCCTCGTCTTCGTGAGCCACTACCACGAGGATCACTTCCGGAGTGATCCGGCGACGTACGCCGGGCGCCGGGTCTTGCTCAAGGACGCGCGCCGGATGATCCAGGGCGCTCAGGCCAAGCGCGCGCTCGAGCTTGGCGTCGCGCTGGCGCCTTGTGCGTCGATCACGAGTGCCGACGGGACCGTTCACCGGGAAGCGAACTTCACGCTCGAGGTCTCGACGCCGCTGCCCCACGGCGTGGAGGGGACGACGCTCGGATCGGTGCTGGCGCTGACGGTGGTCGATCACGCCCAGCGGGAACGCTTCGTGTTCGCGTCGGACGTGCAGGGGCCGCTGTCGTCGGTGGCTGGCGCGTATCTGATCCGCCAGCGGCCGACGCTCGTCTACCTGTCGGGGCCACCGTCGTACGTCGAGCACGAGCTCGGCGCCGGCGTCATCGATCGTGGCATCGCCAACCTGGCCGGGCTGATCGAGGCCACCGGCTGCCGCGTCATCATGGACCACCACGCGCTCCGTGATTCGCGATGGGCCGAGCGCTTCGCGCGACTCTTCGAGACCGGCCGCGTGGTGACGGCCGCCGGCTTCATCGGCCACGGCACGACCGTGCTGGAGACGCGACGCCGGGAGCTCTGGAGCCCTGCGCGGCGGCCGGCGGCGAAGGTGGGTACCGTGCCGATGAGGCCACAACGGGAGAGGAAGACCGCCAAAGGAGGGTACCGGGAGTGATGACAGAAGCGAAGACACTCGACGTCGGCGACTCCGCGCCCGATTTCACGCTGAAAACGATCGGGCTGAAGGAGGTCAGCCTCCACGACTACAAGGGTAAGAACGTCGTCCTGCTCTTTTATCCGCTCGACTGGACGCCGGGCTGAAGCACCTGCATGCCCGCCTTCGACAAGCGCATCCGCGACTTCGAGGCGGTCAATACCCAGGTGTTGGGTATCAGCACCGACAGCCCCTTCAGCCACGAGAACTGGGCGAAGTCCGTGAACATCAGCCACTATCCGCTCCTGTCCGACATCCAGCGCTCGGTCGTCAAGGATTACGGCGTCTACTGGGCCGACTGGAACGCCAACAGCCGGGCGACGTTCGTCGTGGACAAGCAGGGCAAGGTCCGGTTCGTCGAACGCTATGGCAAGGGCCAGCTCCCCGATCCCGACAAGATTCTCGCCGAGGTAAAGAAACTCGGGTAAGACACGCGGGGTGAGGCAACCCGCTCTGATCGATCAGGTCGGAGGGGGCCGCGATGGCCCCCTCCGAGCCTCCCCATTCGCGCGGTCCGCGACCGGCGTTTTCCTCTCGCGCGTCGTCAGCGCGACGCCGACGAGAACCAGTGCGCCGCCGGCGACGTCCCACCCGGTCAGTCCTTCCTTGAGGAGCGTGGTCGCCAGCACGACGCCGACGACGGGCTGGAAGTTCATGAAGACGGCCGAGCGGCTGGGCCCGACCACGCTCACGGCGCGGTACCACCACACGTGAGCGACGGCGCCGACCAGGCCCTGATAGAGGATCACCGTCCACGCCGTCACCGAGCTGAGCCGGGGCTTCGGGAAGAGCGGCGCGGTGACGATCGACGTCACGATGATGAGCAGCGTGCCCATCACGTAGGCGCCCGTCGTGGCCAGCGCGGGCGAGGTACGGGTCAGCACCCGCTTGCCGTACAGGGTGTAGGCGCTCCAGCCGCAGAGCCCGATCAGGTTGATGAAGTCGCCCGCGCGCAGCTCCTCGGGCCTGAGAGCGGCCAGGCGGCCGTCCGTGATGACGAGCAACACACCGAAGCCGGAGAGCACGACCCCGGCCCACTGGCGTCGCGCGAGCCGCTCGCCGAGGTAGAGCCACGCGCCCAGGCCGACGATCACGGGCGTGGCGGCCTGCAGGATGACGGCGTTGGACGCGGTGGTGTAGTAGATCGCGAGATAGCTCACCTGCGTGGAGCCCCAGATGCCGAAGGCGCCCAGGAGCAGGAAGTCGCGCAACGTCGCCGGCGTGAGCCCGCGCAGCGTCTCGGGGCGGGCTCGCAACAACAGGGCGATGAGGAACGTCGACGCCACCGTGCAGCGGATGGCGGCCAGCATGATCGGCGGGATGTCACGAAGCGCCAGCTTCGCCGTGACCGGGTAGCTGCCCCAGAGCATCGCCATGACGAGGAGCGCCACGTAGGCGCGCGTTTGACTGGCTCCGGGCACGTGCCTATCATAGCCGCCGCCTGATGCCCGACCACATCCTCGAATCGCGGGTGTGGCTTCCGAAGCCGCGCGTCGAGGTGTTCGCGTTCTTCGCCGATCCCGCCAACCTGGCCCGCATCACGCCGCCGTGGGTCGGCTTCCGGCTGCTGACCGAGCGTCCGGTGATGGCGCCCTATGCCGTCCTGGACTACCGGGTGAGGTGGCTGGGCCTCCCCGTGTCGTGGCGGACGATGATCCGCGAGTACGATCCACCGGCGCGGTTCGTCGACGTGCAGGTCCGCGGGCCGTACGACCGCTGGGAGCACCGCCACCTGTTCCTGGAAGAGCGAGCGGGAACGTGGGTGGAGGACCGCGTGACGTATCGTCTGCCGCTGGGGCCACTCGGGAGACTGGTCCACGCCCTGATCGTCGAGCGTCAGCTCGCCGCCATCTGGGCGTACCGTCGGCAGCGTTTGAGCGTCCTGGTGGCGCCCGTGTCCGACACGATTCCATGAGTCGCCGTCATTCCATGAGTCAGCGATGACGAACGGTCGACGAGGTGCCGGCGCGCGCGTCGCCCCGCCGCGTGACGAGCTCGGCGCTCACATGTCCATCGCCGGCGGGCTCCATCGCGCGCTTGAGCGTGGTGCCGAGCTCGCGTGCGGCTCCGTGCAGATCTTCCTGAAGAACCAGCGCCAGTGGGCAGCCAAGCCCATGGCCGACGAGGACGTCCGCGCGTTCGCCGCCGCGCGGCGGGCCACCCGCACGGCCGCCGTCTTCGCTCACGCCAGCTACCTGATCAATCTGGGCGCGCCGGACGACGCGGCCTGGCGCCAGGCGGTGGACGTCTTCACCGACGAGCTGGAGCGCGGCGAGGCCCTCGGGCTCCGCTGTGTCGTGATCCATCCCGGCTCGCACATGGGCCGGGGCGTCGAGCTCGGTCTGGCCCGCGTGACCTCAGCGCTCGACGAGGCGACCCGGCGCACCGCCGGCTATCGGATTCGAATCGCGCTCGAGAACACGGCCGGCGCAGGCAACGCGCTGGGCCGGACGTTCGGCGAGCTCGGGGAGCTGATGCGGCGCGCGGCGCGACCGGAGCGGCTCGGCATCTGCATCGACACCTGCCACCTCTTCGCGGCCGGCTACGATCTCCGGCGCGCGACAGGATGGGAGGCGGCCGTCGAGGAGTGTTCGAAGTCCGTCGGGCTCTCGCGGGTCCTGGCCTTCCACCTGAACGACGCGCGGGCGCCCCTGGGCTCGGGCCTGGACCGGCACGAGCACATCGGCCTCGGCTTCCTGGGCCTGGGCGCGTTCCGATGCCTGCTCAACGACCGTCGCTTCGCGCGCGTCCCCAAGGTTCTCGAGACGCCCAAGGAGCCCGAGCCGGAGGCCGACCGGCGAAATCTCGCGAGGCTGCGCGGCCTGAGACGCACGCCGCGCTCGCGATCGCGCGCCGGACCGGCGGGACGACTCAGCGGGACGACGTGACGCCCACGCGACGGCAGAGCGCCCGCACCGGGCAGCGCGAGCAGTGCGGAGAGATCGGCGTGCACACGTTCTGACCGAAGCCCACCAGCAGATCGTTGTAGTCGATCCAGAACCGTCGCGGCAGCTTCGCTCGCAGCGCCATCTCGGTCTCCTCGGGCGAGCGCGTGCGCACGTAGCCGAGCCGGTTGGAGATGCGATGGACGTGGGTGTCCACGCAGATGCCGGGCTTGTTGTAGCCCATCGTGACGACCAGGTTAGCGGTCTTGCGGCCCACGCCGTTGAGCGTGAGCAATGCGTCGATGTCGTCGGGCACGCGCCCGGCGAAGTGCTCGAGCAGATCGCGGGCGATCCCCAGGACCACGCGGGCCTTCGTTCGGTAGAACCCGACCGGATAGATCGCGCGCTCGATCACGCGCGGGCTGAGGGTGAGCAGGTCCTTCGGCGTGTCGGCCAGGGCGAAGAGCCGCTGGGCCGCGGGCCCGGTCGTGGTGTCCTGGGTGCGCAGCGAGAGGATGCAGGCGATCAGCACGCGGAAGGGATCACCGGTGTCGTCGGCCACCACGGCCAGCGCCGTCCGTGTCCACGCGCGCCGGGTCCGCCGCAGGCGACGGATCACCGCCGCGATGTCTACTTCCGGTCGCGCAGCTCGTCGAGTCGTGTGCGGGCGCGTGGTCGGTCCCTCGCGGTCCAGTCGGCGACGTTGGTCGGCGCGGTCTCGTTCGCGACGCGCTCGAGCTCGCGCCGGGCCTCGGCGATGCGGCCCTCGGCGACGAGCAGCCGGGCGAGATCCAGGCGCAGGACGGTGAAGTGGGGATCGGCCTCGATCCCCTTCCGGAAATGCTCCTCCGCCTTCTTGCGGTCGCCGCCGAGCATCCCGGGCAGCTCGAAGAAGAGGTTGCCGGCCAGCGCGTGGCCGCGCACCGAGCGCGGGTTGATCGAGAAGATCGTGTCGAGCTCCTCGCGGATCGTCGGCAACAGGAAGAGCGACCGCATCATCCCCTTGGTCTGGCCCCAGCGGCCGAGGTTGAGCGCATACCAGACGTGAGCGTCCTCGCTCCGAGGCGCGATCTCGAGCGCGAGCTTGCCGAGGTCACGGCCGCGGCCGAAGGCGGCGAGCTTGTCGTCGTCGGTGGTCGCGCGAACCTCGCCGGCCAGGAAATAGATGCGCGAGAGCAGGGTGACCGCATCGGCCGGGCGCTCACGGGTGATCGCGTCCTCGAGCAGATCGCGCGCCTCATCGATGCGATGCGGGTCCTCGTGATAGGTTGCGATCAGCGCACGCGCGCGCTCCACGGGAGGCTGGGCGAGCGCGACGGCGGGAGCGACCAGCAGCAGAACGGCGAGGGCGATCGACATCCGGCCGGACTCTAGCTCCCGCCTCTTCCCGGTGTCAATCGAAGGAAGCG
>WNEQ01000480.1_pt1 | contig 20809 bp, 24 predicted proteins | sample 5399971 | NCBI WGS metagenome assembly WNEQ01 (sample SAMN13153330, study PRJNA577476) | soil metagenome | isolation source: 20 cm grassland meadow soil 2 days after 1st rain plot 5 | place: USA:California | collected 2015-09-18
GTACTCGCCGGTCTCCGGATTGATCGCGTCCACTTTCGCCCGGGCGACCGTGCTGTTCACGTCCTGGATATGGAAGCGTGCCATGGTTCGAATCACCTCCTCCTCAGTGTTCTCCCTGCGGGTTCACTTCGTAGGTGCAATGCAGGACGATCCAGTAGAGGCTCTTGCCGTCCTGCTCAACGCCCGGAAGGGGCGGCCCCTCCCTGGGTGTGTTTCCCGGACGGATCCCATGGACGGGATCTCGGGAGGGGGGGAGGGACCGCCTTTCCGAAACTTCGTGGGTCCGCGAATGTGTCGTAGGCGCGCCCATGGGCCGTCTCACTCCGACGACGCCCGGTCATCGGGATCGACCGGGCCTTCGTAGTCGCGCGGAAAGCGACCGCGGCGCAGAGCGCCGGGAGGGCGGTGCGCCTTGCCCCGGGTGCGCTTGGCCGGCGGGGAAGGCGGCTGGCCCCGCCCTTCCACCGCCGGCCTCCGGGGATCGCGTCCGCCACCTCCCGGCGCCGGCCGCGCCACGAGCGCTCTCTGGATCTCGGCCACGAGCACGCTCAGACGGAACGGCTTCGGCAGAAAACTGAAGGCGCCCTGTTCGAGCGCCCGCCGCTCGATTTCGGGGCGCGCGAAGGCCGTGACGAAGATGACCGGCAGCTCCGGAAAGCAGCGCCTGACCGCGGAGAGGAGAGCAAACCCGTCCAGGTCGGGCATTTTCCAGTCGATGACGAGGATATCGGCCCGGTCCGCCAGCAGCGTGACGATGGCGGACAGGGTGTTGGAGGCGGTCCTCACGACGTACCCCTCCTCCCGGAGGGACTCATCGAGGAAGGTGCGCATCGCCTCGTCGTCCTCGACCACCAGGACGCGCGCCTCATCGAGGCCCGCGTTGACCGCCTTCAACAACTCATCTTCCCGTGGGCTCCGCTGCTGCACCGACTCCGCCACCGGTCACCTCATCGCGCCTGATCCGCCGCCGCTCCACCTCTTGCGAGCGGCGTGCCAATGCGGCCGCGTGGCGGGAACTGGTTGGAAGGGCGGGCATTGTGGAGGAGAGGAGGGTCGATGCGGCCGGCGCGGAGCGACGTCCGCGTGTGGTGCTTTGCCACGAACGTGGCGGTTCAGGCCATGTCGCGCGGCTGCGGGCGCCTGATCCCGTAGAGCTCGAGCTTGCGGTAGAGCGTCTTTCGATCGAGCCCAAGAAGCCGCGCGGCGGCCGCCTTGTTCCCGCGCACCTCATGCAGCGTGTGCAGGATGTGTTCGCGCTCGACCTCCGAAAGCGGCCGGGGGGGCCCGCCGGGGACCGGCGCAAGCGACACGGCGCGCGCGCGCACCGTCTCGGGCAGATCCTCGACCCACAACACGTCGTCCCGGCCGAGGACCAGGGCGCGCTCGATCGCATTCTCCAGCTCGCGCGCGTTCCCCGGCCAGTGGTGGCGCCGCAGCGCCTCCATCGCCTCCGGAGAGAGCGCGCAGCCCGATCGTCCGAGGCGCCGCCCGTGCTTCTCGAGGAAATGCGCGATCAGCGGCACCAGGTCCTCCATGCGCTCGCGCAGCGCCGGCACCCGGATGGTGATCACGTTCAGCCGGTAATACAGGTCGTGGCGGAAACGGCCTTCGGCGACCAGCGCCTCCAGGTCGCGGTGGGTCGCCGCCACGACGCGCACGTCGACCTTGACCGGAGCGGGCGCCCCGACGGGGTGGACCTCCCTCTCTTGCAGCACGCGCAGGAGCTTGCCCTGCAGCGAGGCCGGCATGTCGCCGATCTCGTCGAGCAGGACGGTGCCGCCGCATGCCTCCAGGAGCAGGCCGCGCCGGTCCTCGCGGGCATCGGTGAATGCGCCGCGCCTGTGCCCGAAGAGCTGGCTTTCGAGAAGCGTTTCCGGGATCGCCGAGCAGTTGACCGCAAGGAACGGCCCGGATGTCCGCGGGCTCCCGGCGTGCAGGGCGCGCGCCAGGAGCTCCTTGCCGGTGCCGCTCTCGCCGGTCAGGAGCACCGGCGTGTCGGCGGCGGCCGCCCGCCGCACGAGGTCGAGGACCTTCTTCATCCCGGCGCTGTGGGCCACGATGGTGAACCGCCGATCCTCGAACGCCTCGCGCAGACGCCGCAGCTCCTCCTTGAGGCGTTTCTCGCGCAGGGCGTTCTCCACGGTGGCCAGGAGCTGTTCGATCCGGAATGGCTTGGCGAGGTAGTGGTAGGCGCCCGCCTTGATCGCGTCGACCGCCGAATCGATGCTCCCGAAGGCGGTGATCATGACGACCGGAAGGTCATGGTCGCGGGCGCGCAGCTCGGCGAGCAGCTGATCGCCCTGCATCTCGGGCATCTTCAGGTCGGTGATCACGGCGTCGACGGCGCCCCCGGCGAGGCGCAGGAGCGCTTCGGGGCCGCGCGCCGCCCCGATCACGCGGTACCCGCGATCGCTCAGCTCCTCCTCGAGGAAGTGCCGCATGTCCTCGTCGTCCTCGACGATGAGCAGGGTGCCATGGTCCGTCATGACGCGATCCGAGACGGGGCCGTGTCGCGCGCCTCCGCGGTTCCGGGCAGATACACCGTCAGCCGGGTGCCGTGACCCGGCTCGCTTTCGACGTCGAAGAAACCGCCGTGCTCTCGCACGATGCCGTAGGAGATCGACAGACCCAGACCGGTTCCCCGGCCGACGTCCTTGGTCGTGAAGAACGGATCGAAGACCCGGTCCAGGTTCTCCAGCGGAATCCCCGCGCCGGTGTCCTCGAAGGTCACGGCGACGAACGGCAGGACCTCCCCGTTCCCTTCCGGGTGGTGCTTCTCCACGCGCGCCGCCGACACGCGCAGCGTCCCGCCGCCGGGCATCGCGTCCAGCGCGTTGGTGCACAGGTTCAGGAAGACCTGGTGAATCTGGTCCGCGTCGGCCAGGACGACGCCCGTGCCGTCCCGGAACGACGCGACCACGCGCACGCGCACCTCTTCGAACCTCTGCCCGAGGAATTCCAGGACCTTGCCGAGGATCGGCGCGACGTCGGTCTTCGCGAGCCGCGGCTCGCGCATGCGCGCGAAATCGAGCATGCCGCGGACGATCCGCGCGATGCGCTCCATCTGCGCGCAGATGATCTTCAGGCTCCGGGTGGCCGGCTCGTCGTCCCGAAGCGAGCGGAGGAGCCGCTCGGCCCGGCCGCCGATGACGTTCAGCGGAGTGCCGATCTCGTGCGCCAGCCCGGCGGCCAAGCGTCCGATCGCGGCCAGCCGCTCCGCGTGGCGCAGGCGCGCCTCCATGTGCCGCCGCTCCTCCTGCGCGTTCAGCAGCGAGCGCTGCGACTCCTCCAGACGCTCGCACATTCCGTTGAACTCCTGGGCGAGCAGTCCGAACTCGTTGCCGCGGCGCACAGGAACGCGCGCCCGCAGGTCGCCCGAGCCCACCTCGCGGAAACTCCGGGCCAGGTCGGCGACCGGCCGCTCTACGCTCCACCGGGTCACCAGAAACATGATTCCGGTGGTCACCAGGATCATCAGGGCGGTGAGGGTGGCGATCGAGTTGCGCGAAGCGCGCGCGTCCTCCTCGATGTACGACTCGAGCTGCAGCAGCTGCAGGGCGCCGAGGATCTGCCCCTTCGGATCACGCAGCGGCACGATGAAGGTCAGGACGAGCTGGTCGCCGAGCCGGCTATGGTTTTCCGACGGCGTTCCCCGCTCCAGGGCGGTTTTCAGAGCCCCGGCGGAGGCGAACGGGTAGGCCGCCAGATCGGGGGGCTGGTAAATGACCGTGCCCTGATTGTCGAAGATCCGCAGCCCGAGGACCCGCTCGTACCCCGTGACCTTGTCGACCAGGGCGCGCACGTCCTCGATCTGACGGTCGCGCAGGGCGTCTTCCATGGCAATCTGCACCATGCGGGCCATCGCGCGCCCCTCGCGGGCCAGCTCGTCATGAAGCAAGGCGCGGCTGGTGCGCTGGTCGATGTACCCGAACAGCAGCATGACGAGGACGAGGGGGCCGGCGAGAGAGAGCGCCAGCCTGGTTCCGAGCGTCATGCACGAGTCTAACGCCGCAGTCTCCTGCCGACCACCAAGGGGAGAGGTGCCCGGGACAGGGGGAGATCAGGGATAGAGGATGGCATCGAGGTCGAACACGGCGCCGAGGCGCGGCTCGAAGGTGCGGGTGCTGCGATCCTCCGCGATGCGGCGGGCGAGCGCGGTGGCGGCCGCCGGCTCCCCGTGCGTCACGAACACCGCTTTGGGCTTGATTCCGCCGGAGCGAAGCCAGCGCATCAGCTCGTCGCTGTCGCCGTGCCCCGACAGACCGTGCAGCGCGATGCAGCGGGCCGTGGCCGGCACCTCGCTGCCGTGGATCTTCAGGGATCGGGCGCCCTCGAGAAGGGCGCGTCCGCGCGTCCCCGCGGCCTGGTACCCGACCATCAGGATCAGGTTACGGTCGTCCGGGAGCAGGCGCGCCAGGTGGTGCAGGACGCGCCCGCCGGTCAGCATGCCGCTGGCGGAGATGATGACGCGCGGGCCGGGAAGGTCATTCAGGGTCCGCGATTCCTCCACGGTGCGGTGGAATCGCAGGGTCGGGGGACAGAGCCGGCTGGTCAGCCCCTGGATGAGGTCCTCGTCGAGGTTGTGGTCGCGCAGGTGGATGGCATAGATGCGGGTTGCGTCCACGGCCATCGGGCTGTCGACGTGGATCGTGACGGGAGGCAGCGTCCCGGCCTTCATCATGTCGCCCAGGAGAAGGACGACCTGCTGCGCGCGCCCGACGGCGAAGGCCGGGACGAGCACAATCCCGCCGCGGCCCAGGGTTTCAAGGAGCGGGGCGCGGAGCTGATCCGGAAGCGGCGTGCGATCATGCAGCCGGTCGCCGTAGGTCGATTCGATCACGAGAACGTCGCACGCCGGCGGCGGAACCGGATCGGTATGGAGCGGCATGTCGAACCCCCCGACGTCGCCGCTGAACACGATGGTCTGCGCCCGCCCCTCCCGCTCGACGCGCATCTCGACCATCCCCGATCCCAGGAGGTGGCCGGCGTTGTGGAAGCGGGCCCGCACGCCGGCACCCAGATCGAACCAGGTGCCGTAGGGGACGGGCCCCAGCCGCTCGAGGGCCGCCTCCGCGTCCCCGGTCGTGAACAGCGGAAGAGCCGGCGTGTGCTTGCTGAACCCCTTCTTGTTGGCGTAGTCGGCATCCTCCTCCTGAAGCTTGGCGGCGTCGAGGAGCAGAAGCCTCGCGAGCTCGAGCGTGGCGGGGGTGCAGTGCACGGGACCGCGAAACCCGTCGCGCACCAGGCGCGGCAGATAGCCGGAATGATCGATGTGCGTGTGGGTCAAGACGATGTGATCGAGCGAGGCCGGCTTGAACGCCGGAGGGCGCCAGTTGAGCTGGCGCAGCTCCTTGAGACCCTGGAACATCCCGGCGTCGACCAGCACGCGGGTGCCGTCCGTCTCGACGAGGTGGCGCGAACCCGTCACCGTGCCGGCCGCGCCGTGGAAACCGAGATGCAGGGTCATCGGTCCTTTCCGAGGCCTCGATGGCGGTGCAACCGCTCGCGTGCCTCGGTGCGGATCGTTTCCAGCTTCTTCTGCTGCCCGGGGTTGAGGGACGGGAGGATCTCCCGGTAGGCGTCGTCCAGGATGGCGTCGATCCGCGGCGCGATCTCGTCGTGCACTTCCTCGAGACGAAGACGCGTCTTGTGGACGACCTCCTCCAGGGTCTTGCGCTGCGTGTCGTCGAGGTCGAGGCGGCGCGTCAGCCGCCGCACCACGAACCGCTCCATGCGCTCGTGGGAGAACCCTCCTTCGTGGAGCCGGTGAAGGGTGAAGGCCGCCGTGCCCAGGACGCCGCAGGCCAGCCCCAGGACGAACATCCCGCCGAGCAGAAGCGTCGCGCGCGTGCGCGTCATGGCTCTTCCGTGGCGGCGGGAGCGCCCTGTGACGCATCGAGAATCTCCCACGGGTCGCCCGTGAGCAGGGAGGCGAAGACCGTATCGTTCTCGACCAGGGACGCCAGGTCGCCGGCGCGCTCGGGCGTCGTCTGGACGTAGAACCCGGCGCACAGGAGGGTCAGCGTCGCGGCGACCGCCAGCGCCGGCCGCACCAGAAGCTCGAAGCCGCCGTTCCAGGCGTGCCCTCGGGACGGGGCGGGGCCGTAGGCGAGGCGCGCCCTGAGCCGCTCCTCGAAGCCGGCCCGAGGCACGGCGCCTTCGTCGCCGCCGCTGCCCAGGCGCAGCAGGAGCGCTGCCCTCGATTCGGCGGCGCAGGCCGGGCAGGACTCGAGGTGCCGAAGCAGCTCAAGGCTCCAGTCGCTTTTTCGTGAACCGTGCATCTCGACTTTGAATTCCCGGCAGGTCATGGTCGTCCTCCCTGAGGCAATCGTTGCGCGAGGCGGCGCAGCGCCCGCCGGGCGCGCATGGCGCGTACCTTCACGGCGGCGCGCGTCGAGCCGGTGGCGGCCGCGACCTCGCGGGACGTAAGACCCTCGAGATCCATCAGGACCAGGACCGTCCGATCCATCGGCCGCAGCGTCGCCAGAAGCTCGGCCGCCAGAGCCCTGGCCGCCTCCGCCTGCTGGGCCTGAAGGGCCGCCCCGCCCAGCGCCCTGTCCAGCCAGGCGGCGCCGTCGGAGGTGATCGACGAGAGGACCTCCTCGCGCCGCCGCCGTCTGTCGCGCAGGCGATCGACGCAGGCGTTGGTCGCGATCTTCAGGAGAAAGTGCTCGAACGGCGCCTCCGAGCGGTAGGTCGCCGACGTGCGGTACAGCTTCAAGAAGACCTCCTGGACCACGTCCTCGGCGTCCTCGGGGCGGCGGAAAAAGCGCAGGGCCAGCCGGAAGACGCGGTTCTTCCAGCGCCGGACCAGAACGTCGAAAGCCGCCGGGTCGCCCCCGGCGGCCCTCCCCATGAGGGACGCGTCGCTCTCATCGTCGTGTGCCAAGTCGCCGACCCTCTCCGGAGCCGGTGCGTGCCCCCTGGCCCGGGGGCCGTCCGGATACCGGGAGGGGCTCCCGCGGATCCTACAGCGCGTCGATGAAATCTGCAGCGTGCTCCTTCCAGATGGCGCGCGCCAGACCGACGCGTCGTTCGAGGCGATCCTCGAACTGCCGGCTCATCGTGTCGAGACGCTCCTGCTGCTCGTCGGTGAGAATGCCGCGGAACCGGGACACCATCCGCGCCCGCTCCACCGCCAGATCGGTTGTGGCCTGCGCCGAGGCGGACGCCGCGGACCGGACGGTCTTCTCGTCGAATGTCTTGCCGTGCACGGCGTCGAACAGGGCCTTCTTCGAACGGACCATCTCGTCCATGAGGGGCTCGAGCTTCGGGCTCTCGTCCTTCAGGATCGCCTTGACCTGCGATTTCTGGTCGTCGGTCAGATCCAGGCTCTCGAGGGCCCGGACCATGCCGTGGCCGAACCCGAACTCTCCGAACGGGCCGCCGTGGTGGTGCATCCTTGCCGGAACGGCGACCACGGCGCCGATTGCCAGTAGTGCGACGGATATCGACGCCACAATTGCCAGGGTCTTCTTGCGGGGACTCATCGTGACCTCCTTCGTAAAGAGGCGGCGCCTTCGGCGCCGCTCACACTCTCAGACGACGGAGGCGGGCGGGCGGTCACACGTCAAAACGGCCCGGTGCTACGGGCGGGACCCTTTCCCGGGCGCGGGTGCCCGCTTACGAGACTGGAACGCGAGCGGCGGCCGAGGCGTATGATTCAGCGGTGACAACGGGGAGGTGAGAATGCGCCGAGGGGGAACATATTTGTTGGTCGCTATCGTCCTGGCCCTTCAGTCGTTGTCCGTGGCGGCCGCCACATCACCGGTCGCCGACCCTGCGGCTCCCGTGCAGGAGACGGCCGGTGGGCCACGGTTCGACGTCGCCGCGGCCACCGCCGCCTATCTCGCGAAGGTCCCGCCGGACAAGAAGGCGCGCTCCGACGCCTACTTCGAGGGAGGGTACTGGCTGCTTCTGTGGGACTTCCTGTGGACCGCGGCCGCGCTCGTGCTCGTCCTGCGGCTCGGCTGGTCGGCGGCGATGCGGGCACGGGCCGAGCGTCTCGCCGGCGGGCTGGGGGGGAAGCTGCGCTGGCTGGGCACGGTCTTCTACTGGGCGCAGCTCTTCACCGTGATCACCGTCCTGCAGTTCCCTCTCGCCGTCTACGAGGGCTACTTCCGCGAGCACAAGTACGGCCTGGCGACCCAGACGTTCGGTCCCTGGCTGGGCGACCAGGTCAAGGCGTTCGGCGTGAACCTGGTCATGTACGGTATCCTCTTGACGTTGCTTTACGCGGTCCTGCGCCGGTCGCGAAACTGGTGGCTGTGGGGTTCGCTGGTCTCGGTCCTGTTCCTGACATTCGGTGCCTTGATAGCACCCGTCTACATCTTCCCCCTCTTCAATACCTTCACGAAACTCGAAGACCAGGCGATCCGCGGGCCGATCCTGAGCCTGGCGCGGGCCAACGGCATTGCGGTGAACGACGTCTACGTCATGGACGCCTCGCGCCAGACCACCCGGGTCGGCGCCAACGTCAGCGGGGTCATGGGGACCACCCGGATCACATTGAACGACAATCTGCTCAAGCGTTGCAGCCTGCCGGAGATCGAGGCCGTGATGGGTCACGAGATGGGCCACTATGTCCTGCACCACAACTATAAGGGGATTGCGTTCCTCGGGTTCCTCATCGTGCTGGGCTTCGCCTTCCTGCGGATGTCATTCGACGGCGCTGTGCGCCGCTGGGGCATGACGTGGGGTGTGAGCGGTATCGGCGACCTGGCCGGCCTGCCGGTCCTGATGCTTCTGCTTGCCGTGTATTTCTTCGTGATGACGCCCGTCCTCAACTCGGGCACTCGCATCGAGGAGGCCGAGGCCGATCTCTTCGGCCTGAACGCCGCGCGTCAACCGGACGGTGCCGCGGAGGTCGCGCTCAAGCTCGGCGAGTATCGCAAACTCGATCCGGGCCCGCTCGAAGAGATGGTCTTCTTCGATCACCCGAGCGGCCGCAGCCGGATCGAGATGGCCATGCGCTTCAAGGCGGAGAACCTGCCCGCGACAGACCCCTCCACGCCCTGACACTTGGTAGAATGCCGGTCCATGATCCCCGACCAAACCCCTGTCACGCAGGCTCCCGCGGGCATCCCGCGTCTCCCTCGCGCCGCGATCGCGGCGCTCGCCGCGGCCGCCCTGGCCTTCGTTCTGCCGGGATGCGGCGGCGGGCGGGAGCCCTCGAAAGCGTCCGACACCGCGGCGGCCGGGCCGGGTGCCGGCACGCGGCGGATGGCCGCCCGGCTCGAGCAGATCACCCGCGACCTCGATCCCGCCAGGAACATATTCCTCAACACGCAACGGGCCGCGGCTCTGCGGGCCGGCATCGAGAAGACCCCCAGCCAGAAGATGGTCCTCGAGCCGCTCCTCGCCGACGAGCTTCTAAAGGCCGGCAGAACGGAGGAGGCGATCGCCATCGGTCAGTCGCTCCTGCACCCCGATGCGCACGACGCCGTCGAAGCGCCCCCCGCGGCCGATACGCACAAGTTCCTCGGCCTCTGTTTCATGCGTCTGGGCGAGCAGGAGAACTGTGTCGCCCACCACGGCATCGACTCGTGCCTGGTGCCGATCAAGGGAACCGGCCTGCACACCGTGACGCGCGGCTCGCGCTCCGCGATTCGAGAGTTCACCGCCGTTCTCGAAACCCGTCCGGACGACCTCGGCGCCCGCTGGCTCATGAACATCGCCTACATGACCCTGGGGGAATATCCGGACAAGGTGCCGGCGAAGTGGCGCATCCCGCCGAAGGTCTTCGCCTCCGAATACGACATCAAGCGGTTCTACGACATCGCGCCCGGGCTGGGCCTGGCCATCCAGGGACACGCCGGCGGGGCCATCCTGGATGACTTCGATGGCGACGGCTTCCTCGACGTCATGTTCTCGTCCATGGGAGTGCGCGACCAGATGCGGTACTTCCGCAACAACGGCGATGGGACGTTCACCGACCGCACCGAAGCGGCGGGCCTGGTCGGCGAGACGGGCGGCCTGAACATCATCCACGCCGACTACGACAATGACGGTGATCCGGACGTCTTCGTGCTGCGGGGCGGCTGGATGAAGCAGGGGGGACGGTACCCGAACTCGCTCCTGCGCAACAACGGCGATGGGACATTCGAGGACGTCACCGAAGAGGCGGGAGTCCTGAGCTTCCACCCGACGCAGACCGGCGCGTGGGGGGACTACGACAACGACGGCCGGCTCGACCTGTTCATCGGCAACGAGGCGATGGAGGGAGACCCGAATCCGAGCGAGCTGTACCACAACAATGGGGACGGCACGTTCACAGACCGGTCGATCGAGCTGGGGAACACCGACTTCGGCTACGTGAAGGGGGTCGCCTGGGGCGACTTCAACAATGACGGGCGGCAGGACCTGTACGTTTCCATCCTGGGTCGCGACAACCTCCTGTTCCAGAACGACGGAAGGCGAGCGAAGCCGGGACCTCGCGGGGAGGTGTGGCAGTTCACCAACGTGGCGCGCCAGGCGGGTGTCGTGGCCCCTTCGGACAGCTTCTCGACCTGGTTCTGGGACTACGACAACGACGGGTGGGAGGATCTGTACGTCGCCGGCTACAGGATCACCGACGTGGGCGATCTCGCCGCGATGCACCTCGGGCTGAAGGCGCGCACCGAGATGCCACGACTGTACCGCAACAACCACGACGGGACGTTCAGCGACGTGACGCACGCCGTACGGCTCGACCGCGTGGCACTGCCGATGGGCTCGAACTTCGGTGACCTCGACAACGACGGCTGGCCCGACGTCTATTTCGGCGACGGCGAGCCGTCGCTCGGCGCCCTGATCCCGAACCGACTGTTCCGCAACGCCGGGGGGAAGGTGTTCCAGGACGTCACCGTCTCCGCCGACGTCGGCAACCTCCAGAAGGGGCACGGCGTTTCGTTCGGCGACGCCGACAACGACGGCGACCAGGACGTCCTGGAGGAGATGGGCGGGTGGTTCGAGAGCGACATGGCGCCTTCGGTCCTGTTCAGGAATCCCGGCCACGGGAACCGCTGGATCACGCTCCGGCTTTCGGGCCGGCGCTCGAACCGCTCGGCGATCGGCGCGCGCATCAAGGTGCGCGTCACGACACCCGACGGCCCGCGCGACATCTATTCCACTTGTAATACCGGGGGGAGCTTCGGCGGCAACAGCCTGCAGCAGGAGATCGGGCTGGGTGGCGCGACGGCCATCGAGTCGATCGAAGTGCGCTGGCCCGCGACCGGGGAGACCCAGATATTCCGCGACGCCGCCATGGATCGCGTCTACCGGATCGTCGAGGGCGACCCTCGGCCCCTGCCCGAGGATGTGCGCGTCATCGACTTCTGACGGCGCCCATCGATTCGGGGATCCCGGTCCGGGTGCCGGGCGGATGTCGCGTCAGAGACCGCGCGCGGAACTCACGAGTCGGCGCCGGGCGGCTCCGCGACCCGGCGGACCAGGGCGATCGCCTCGCGCGCCGCGTCGAAGCCGGCGCGCGTGGCCAGCTCGAAGCTCGGCATGCCATTGCGATCGGAGTGCGCGAAGGTGATGCGGCCGAGCGGGCGCGTCAGGCTCAGCCGGGCCTCGCCGGTGAGGAAGCCGGGCGCGGGGATGATCATGTGGTGTCCCCAGGCGTAGATGTCCAGGCGCGTCAGGTCGGAGTGGATCCCGGGGACCATCGATTCGAGGTCGTCGGCGAGGAGATCGGCCCAGTGCGACCAGGGCTCGGCGAGAAGGTCGGCGCGCGTCGCCTTGCCGCCGAGGGGCGCCCAGAGACACAGGACGTTCGGACGACGAGGGTCGCCCTTGCGCCAGCGATCGGAGTTGTAGTCCGCCACCAGGAACCCCTGACTCAGGCGTCCCCCGGCCGCGTTGAACCAGGCGAGGGGCGCGCCCTTGAGCTTCGGCGTCCTGGCGACCGATGCCGCGCCCATCAAGAGGGCGCCGTAGCGGTACTGGAGATACATATCGCGCCCGGCGGCGAGAAGCTCCGGCACCATCCTCCCCGTGATGTGCTTCGGACAGGCGATGACGGCGCAGCGCGCGCGGCGCGCGCTGAAGCGCTCGGTGCGCGGATCGATGAGGACGATGCGCACTTCGTTCTTCCCGTTCTCGACGCGCACCGCCATCACATTGGTCCGGATTCGATCGCGCCCGACCTTCTCCGTCAGGCGCTCCGCCAGCCAGGCATTGCCGCCAGGCAGCGTGATGTCCTCGCCCCCCTGGCCCAGGCTGTTGAACGCCAGGAAGGCGTAGGCCGAGACCTCGGACGACGTGCCCCCGATATCGCTGGTGCTCCAGTCCTCCACGTTGGCGAGGGCGCGCGGCCCCCAGCCTTTGCGCTGCGCGTATTCGAGCATGGTGATCCGGTCGAGCGCCAGGATGTCCGGATCGCGGCTGCCCTCCTCCACCGGCATGGCGAAGGCCGGCTTCCCATCGCGGCCCCGCTTCGCGGCCCAGACGTTCAGCTCGGTGTAGAAGTCGATCTCGTCCTTCTTGTCCTTCGGGGAGAGCGGCAGGCGCGACACCGCCTGCGTGGGGTCGCCGCCGAACAGCGCGTCCTCGTACCAGGTCCCGTCGATGAGGGTGTTGGAGTCCGGGCCCGGGCCCACGAGGGCGGGGTCGATGCGCGGCGTGCCGTCGGCTCCGAGCCCCTGGACGACGCCGAGGTCCTGGAACAGGCGCACCATGAACTTATCCTTGGGCCGCACCACCGACCAGGTGGCGCAGGTGTAGTCGGTTCCGTTGGCGTGCTCCTTGCGCGCGTTGCCCCCGATGTACCCTTCCTTCTCGTACAGCACCACGTCCGAAAGACCGCCGCGCGCGAGCTCCCACGCCGCCATCAGGCCGCTCACGCCACCACCGATGACGATGGCATCGTGCAGCGGACCTTCGGGAGGCAGCGAGGCCGGGATCTCGAGCGTGCCGTCGCGCAGACGATGGGCGACGGAATACGACTCCTCGATCAGCTCACCGTCGTAGCCGCGCGTACTCTGCTGCCGCCGGCGCGCCGCCGCGGGCCCTCCCGATGTGCCGGCCCGGGCGCGCCCGCCGGCCAGAAGATCTCCGAGGGACAAGCGCGCGCCCAGACCCGCGACCAGGGTGGCCTTGAGACCTCCGCCGAGAAAAAGCCGCCGCGTGACGTGACGCGCGCCGGGCATGCGCTAGAACTTCACCTTCGGAGCCTCCTGCGCCCCGGGCTCCGCCTCGAAGTACTCCTTCTCGGAGAAGCCCAACATGCGGGCGAGGAAGTTGGTGGGAAAACGCTTGATCGACGTGTTGAAGGCCTGGACCGCCTCGTTGTAACGCATTCTCTCGACCGCGATCCGGTTCTCCGTGCCTGCCAATTCATCCTGAAGCCGCATGAAATTCTCGTTCGCCTTCAGGGCCGGGTAGTTCTCGGCGATGGCGAGGAGCCTTCCCAGGGCGCTGGTGAGGCCGGCGTTGGCCGCGGCGGCCTCGCGCGGCGAGGTCGCGCCGGCCAGGCGGCTTCTGGCCTCGGCCACGTTCTCGAACACTTCCTTCTCGTGAGTCGCGTACCCCTTCACCGTTTCGACCAGGTTGGGAATCAGATCGGCGCGGCGCTGCAGGACGTTCTGCACCTGCGCCCAGGCGGCCTTCACCTGCTGGTCCTGGGCCACCAGGCGGTTGTAGATCCCGGCGAGGGACATGCCGGCAATCACCAGGATCAGGACAACCACGCCGCCGACGACCAGGCAGCCGGCCAGACCTTTGTTCATCTCGAATCGCCTCCCTTCGATGCTCCACCCTCGGGATAGAGGCGGTCAATCCTCTCCGCCGCCCTCGTGAGCGCGTCATAATACCGCGCAAAGATCGCCCTGAGATCCTGCGTCCCCTTCTCACCGAGGCGCAGCCGGGCCACCTCGTCGAACGGGGCGCGATCGAGCCCTGCGGCCTCGCAGAACGCCGCGACGACGTCGCGGCTGTGCGACGGCACCGGCCGGCCCATGAGATGCAGCCCGCCGCGGAACAGGGCGGCGAACGCCGGATACGACTGCCCCAGAAGCCTCCTCAGGGCCGAGGCCCGGTCGTGGACGAGGACATAGGCCTCCCGCAGACGCATCAGCTTCTCTTTGATCTCGCGCTCGAGCTGCAGTCGCAGATTGTCGCGCGCGATCGCGACGCTCCCGAAGGGGTCGTCTCCGTGGAGCACTATGTGGCCGCCGCGGATGTCGACGAACTCGATCGGGAACGAATCGGCCGACGCGGCGATGAGCCCCGGCGAGAACAGCCGCGGGATCGGGTGACCCTTGCGCACGAAACGCCTCACGGCGGGCGCCAGTGCCTCCAGCGTGGACGGGTCGAGCGAATCAAGGACGACGATCACATTGAGATCGCTGGCGGCCGGGTGGTGATCCCCGCGCGCCGCCGAGCCGTACAGGACGACGCTTCTCAGACGCGGGCCGAGGGCCTGATGCAGGCCCTCCACGAGCCCCTGAAGGACGGGATCTTTCCTGACATCCTCGGCGTTCATCTTCGCATCCCCTTCATCGGCCTGCCGTGCGCGAGTCCCGCCCGGCGCCTAGCGCCCCGCGCCACCGCCGCCGAAGCCTCCGCCTCCGAACCCGCCGAAGCCACCACCACCGCCACCGAAACCCCCGGCGCCGAAACCACCCCCGCCGAAACCGCCACCGTACCATACTCCGCGGTAACGGCCGCGGCGCCGGCCGGGGAAGAAGATGAACACGCGGAGGACAATGAAGACCACCAAGAACAGGAGGAACAGTAGACGGGGCGAAAAGCCCTTGAACGCGAACGCGGGCGGGAGGGCGACCGGCTCGACGCCGCCGATGGTCACCCCGTACTCCTCGGCGCAGGCGGCGACCAGGGCGTTGCTCGCGTTCAGGACCGCCGTGTCGAAGTCCCGGGCTTTCAGAGGGGGAACGACGTACTGGTCCAGGATCGCTCCGACCCGCCCGTCGGGGAGAAACCCCTCGACGCCGTAGCCGGTGGCGACGAAGATGTGCGGCTCGTCGGTCGTGACCGCCACGACGATGCCGCGGTCCTGGCCCTTCTTTCCCGCGCCCCACTCGCTGCCGACCCTCACCGCGAAATCCGCCAGCGTCTCCTCCTCCAGGCGCTTGACGGTGATCACGACGATGGCGACGCCGGTCTTCTGGTAGAGCTCCCGGTGCCTTCGCTCCATGACCTCGACGGCCCCGGGCGAGAGTAACCCGGCCAGGTCGTGGACCGAACGATCACCGTGCGGCGGAAGCTGAAGACGGGCGGCCGCCGCGGCCGCGATGGCGAAGAAGACGACCGCCAGGGCCGCCGACACCCGTTTCGCGGGCGCGCGGAGACCGAGGGCGTCAGGAAGGCGCCGGGCGCCCGTGTGTGGGGGTCGAGGAGTGGCTCTCAAGGGCGTCAGGGTATCAGGATGCTCGAGCCCGTGGTCTTGCGGGCTTCCAGGTCGCGATGCGCCTGCGCGGCGTCCTTGAGCGCATAGCGCTGCCCGATCATGATCGTCACCTTGCCTGCGAGAACGATATCGAACAGATCCTTCGCCGTCGCCTCGAGATCCGCGCGCTTCGCCGTGTAGGTGCCGAGCGTCGGGCGCGTGAGGTACAGCGAGCCCTTGTGCGCCAGAAGTCCCGGCTCGAACGGCGGCACCGGCCCCGAGGCATTGCCGAAGCTCACCATCAACCCGAGCGGCCGCAGGCAGTCGAGCGAACCTATGAACGTGTCCTTGCCGACCGAGTCGTAGACGACCGGGACCCCCGCGCTTGCGGTGATCTCCTTGACGCGATCGACGAACGACTCAGTGCGGTAATTGATGCAGAAGACGGCGCCGTGCCGCTTCGCGAGCGCGCACTTCTCGTCCGAGCCGGCCGTCCCGATCACCGTCGCGCCGAGCGCCCTCAACCACTGGCACGCGATCAGCCCGACGCCGCCGGCGGCGGCATGGAACAGGACCGTATCACCCGGCTGAACCTTGTAGGTCCGCCGGATCAGGTACTGCACCGTCATGCCCTTGAGCATCATCGCGGCGCCCTGCTCGAACGAGAGACCGTCGGGCAGGATGCACAGACGATCGGCCGGCATGTCGCGCACCTCGCAATAGGCTCCGGCCGGCCCGCCCGCGTAGGTCACCCGGTCGCCCGGCTTGACGTGAGCGACCCCGGGCCCGACCTCCTCGACGACGCCCGCGCCCTCGTTCCCGGCCACCGACGGCAGGGGAATCTTGTAGAGACCGGTGCGCTGGTAGACGTCGATCAGGTTCACTCCGCACGCCTTGTGGCGGACGCGCGCCTCGCCGGGGCCCGGATCGCCGACGGGCACCTCCTCCCATTGCAGAACCTCGGGACCGCCGGTCCTGTGAAATCGGATCGCCTTCGGCACGGTATCTCCTCTTTGGACGGTGGCGCATGACGACATCCGCCGCCGCAGGGAATCAGGCCGGGGTCACGATCCGCCAGGGCCGCTCGAGCGCCCGGGTGACCGCGGCGAAGACGATATACGCGGCGATCGCCGTCAGCGCCGCCGCCTTGTCCGAAACGGGCGGGGGTCCGAAGAATACGTAGACCTGGATCGCGAGCATGAGGACGCAGAACCCGGCCGTGGCCATTCGGCGCGCCGTCCCGGTCTGGAGATAGAGCCACATCCCTCCGAAGAGGAGCGCCGCCTCCAGCCCGAGCGCCAGCGCGGGCGAGTTCCACAATCCCAGACCGACCTTGGCGGTGTCGTCGTAGAGCGGCAGATCGGGCCGGTGGACGACGAGGTCGAGAACCCAGTGAGAGAAGACCGCGGCGGCCACGACGAGCGCGGATTTCCTGCCGTCGTGCGGTCGCGCCAGCCGGTAGACGGCGAAGGCGCCGGTGGACCAGAGAAGCGCCGCGACCAGGCCGTGCGTGTAAGGCATGTAGTACAGGTCGAGGGGGTTCGAGGCCGTGATCCCTGGCACGATCCGGACCTTCTCGATTCCGAGCAGCACCAGGGGAGCCCAGACGAAGTCGAGGAGCTGAACCGCCACGAAGAGCACCCAGAGAGGCACGGACGGAGCGCTCTTCCTGGCGGCGAAGCTCACTCCGTAGTGGCCGACGAACACGGTACCCGCCTCGCTAAGGCGCGAGCCCGATCTGCTTCATGAACGCGAGATTGTCCCAGAACAGGTACTCCTCATCCATGACGCCGTCCTTCCAGTGCCCGACGGTGCACATCTCCAGCTTGAACGCCTTGCCCGTGGGCGAAATCGTTTTTCCGGCGGCCGCGGGCATGGGCTTCGTGAACGTTCCTTCCATCACCCCGATCACGCTCGTCCAGTCGCCCGAGCCGAACTTGACCGGATGGACCCGGATCCGGGTGTCCGGGGCGTAGACGAACATCGCCTTCAGATCCTCGATGTGCCTGTCGATACCCGTGGTCTGATGCCCGTCGGGCCAATGCACGATGATGTCCTTCGAGTGGCTTTCGTGCAGACGGTCCCACTTTTGGTTCGTGAAGACATCGAAGTCGAGGTCGTCGAACGTGGCGAGATGAGCCCTGACGGTCCGCTCATCGGCGGCCGTCCCGGATCCCGACAGCAACAGGGAGGCCACCGCAACACACGCCGCTTTTCGCGCGTGCATGATCGTCGTCCAGGTGTGAGTGGACATGGTCGATGTCCGGGGAGACTATCCCTGGTCGAAGAACTTGAGGGCCATCGCCCCGTGGGTCGCGGCGCCTCCCGCACGCAGTGCCGCGGCGAGCAACGCCGACTCGACGACTTCCGCACGGCTCGCGCCGGCGGCCTTGGCGGCCTTGGCGTGAACCTCCAGACAGTACGGACACTGGGTCGTGCACGCCACCGCGATCGCGATCAGCTCACGATACTTCTTCGGGATGGCTCCGCCCTCGCGCCCGACGATGTTGTCGAGTCCGAGCCAGGCCTCGAAATCGGCGGGAGACAGCTTGCGCATCTCCTTGAGGAGACGAAGGTCCGCGGCGTCGTGGTAGTGTTCGCTCATTTCCATTCCTCCTTGTTGGTGTGAGGGCTCGAATGCTAGGCGGCGCCGCGCACCCGGCCATGCGCCGCCTTCCGCGCGGCGACGATCGCCGCCAGCATGGACACGTGATCGCGTGGCCCATCGTAGCGCAGGCGGTTGATGAAGATCGTCGGCGTCCCGTTCACGCCGTCCCGCACCCCCCGGCGGAAATCCAGCCTGACCTGGGGGAGGTGCACGTGCTCTTCGATCTCCAGATCGAAGCGCGCCACGTCCAGGCCGATCGCCACCGCGCAGGCGCGCAGAGTGTCGTACGCGAGCTGCGACTGATGCGCAAAAATCATGTTGTGCATCTCCCAGAACTGCCCCTGCGCCCCCGCGGCCTCGGCCGCCTCGGCCGCCATCAGGGCGTGCGGGTGAACGGTGGTCACCGGGAAGTGCCGGTACACGAGACGGAGCATCTCCGGGTTCTCCGCGACCAGGCCCTCCAGCACGGGGCGGGCCATCGCGCAGTGAGGGCACTCGAAATCCCCGTACTCGAGCATCGTGACCGGGGCGGTCGGCGGGCCGAGGATCCAGTCCTCTTCCGTAATCTCCGTCCTCTGGACCCTCTCATCAAGCACGGGGAGTCTCCTTGCCGCGCGCTCCCTGGATGCGCTCGAGCGCATCGAAGATGACGTTGAGACCGGGCGCGACGCCGAGGTTCTCGGCGACCCAGGTGTCGCGGATCACCCCCGCGGCGTCGATGAAGAACAGGGCGCGTTCGCTCATCCCGTCGCTGTCGCGAAACACGCCGTATTGCCGCGCGACCTGGCCGTGCGGCCAGAAATCGGCGAGCAGCGGGAACGTGACATGCAGGCGCTCCGCCCAGGCTCCGTGTGACCAGTGCCCGTCGACGCTCACGCCGAGAACCTCGGCGTTGTAGTCACGGATCTCGCCGAGGGTCTCCTGAATGAGCGCCAGCTCGCTGGTGCAGACGGGCGACCAGTCGGCGGGGTAGAAGGCCAGCACGACGTTCTTGCCCCGATAGTCGATGAGCTTGACCGGCTGACCCTTGCCATTGAGCAGGGTGAAATCCGCCGCTTGCGTTCCCGGACTGAGCCCTTTGGCCATGGAATCCTCCTGCTATCGGTATCGTAACAGCGCGCCGACGCCTTGCCCCGCTTCCATCAGGCGACGCGCGGCGTCGCCCCGGACGACCTCGGCGATGCCGGCCATCTCCACCGCGCGCCCCATCGCTCGCTGGAGATGGCGGGTGGGCTCGAGATCCAGATAAACGCTGAGCACCCGCGCCCCGCGTCCGTCGAACGCCTCGAGTTGTTCGATCTGTTCCCTCGTGATCATGACGTCATCCTCGCGTCTGGAGGCCTCGCGCCAACAATTCTGAGCCCGGCGCGCGCGGTCTCCGCGGGCCCTTCCCTGCCATCAGTGTATGGAACAGATATATCACACATGCTCCGCGAGGGCTTCGATGATGGGGTCGTGCGGGTCGACGCGGGACGCTACGGCACCGGCGGCGGGGTGCCGCTGATCGCCGAGAGCAGGCCGTCCCTGTCGAATCTCACCTGCGAAGCGTGGGAGGGGTCGTACGGATACGTGCAGACCCACGCGCGTCTCTCTCTTCTGACCGTGAAGTTCTCTTCCTTGATGGGCCAGCGTTTCTGTCCCGGGTCGCCCAGGGAGAGGATCAGGACCGCGGCCGCGGCCCGGCGGGCCTCCGCCGTCCTGGCGACCTTTCCGAGACCGAGGCGGTACGTGGCGAGCGACGACGCATCGAGACGCTGCACGTCGCCGTGGTCGTCGATGGAAGCGACGAGCGAGAGGGCATTCTTGAACGGAGGAGGAATGCCCCGCGCATGCGTCAGGACGTAGTAGAAGCGACGTCCTCCGTAGGCGGCCTCCACCGCCGCGTTCCGGAACCGCGCAGGCCCTTCGTCGCAACCGTATCCGTCGTACTTCTGCTTGAGCCAGGTCTTGAAGATCTCCAGCTCCCGGGCCTCCGCCTCGGCCGCCCCGTGGGCGGCCAGCGACATGAGGCTCACCAGGCAGGCGAGAACGATGGATGCCACCCGTCGCATGTGTGCTTACTTTACAGGAGCATCGCGGAGACGCTGATAGAACCACCAATGATGACCGTCGGGGTCCTCCGCTTCGTAGCCCCGATCGGTCCAGTGGTCTGGTCCGTAGTCCGTCGTCTTCGGCTCCGTGAGGATCTTCGCGCCGGCCTGCCGCGCTCGTTTGCAGTGCGCCTCGACATCGTCGACGTAGATCATCATGTTCTGGGTATTCGCGCCTCCGACTGCTCGGGGACTGCGGCAGAAGGCCCGTTCGGGGCGGGACTCCCTCTTCGCGCTCGCGACCATGACGACTCCTTCGCCGAACACGAGCTCGGAATGCAGGATGCCGCCGTCGTCATCTTCGACCTTGAGACGAACTTCGAACCCGAACGCGTTGCAGAGCCAGTCGATCGCCTTGGCGGCGTCTTCGTAATAAAGCGCGGAGGAGATCCGCGGCCAGCCGGTCGGTGTGGGTTTCATACGATCGCACGCACCACTCCGCCGTCGACGCGGAGCGCCGCCCCGGTCGTCGCCGACGCCCTGGCGCTGCAGACGTACGTGATCATCGCCGCCACCTCGTCCGGAGTGGCGAATCGCTTTATCACGGAGGAGGGGCGCGCGGTCGCGAAGAATTCCCGTTCGACCGTCGCGGGGTCGACGCCGCGCGTCGCGGCCATGCGCGCCACGAACTCGCCCACGCCCTCGGAGGCGGTCGGCCCCGCAAGCACGCTGTTCACCGTGACGCCGGTGCCCGTGAGTGTTTCGGCGAGCCCGCGCGACACGGCCAGCTGCGCGGTCTTGGTCATGCCGTAATGGATCATCTCCGCCGGGATCTGGAGC
>WNEQ01000486.1_pt1 | contig 20721 bp, 15 predicted proteins | sample 5399971 | NCBI WGS metagenome assembly WNEQ01 (sample SAMN13153330, study PRJNA577476) | soil metagenome | isolation source: 20 cm grassland meadow soil 2 days after 1st rain plot 5 | place: USA:California | collected 2015-09-18
CAGCACGCCGCCCTCCATCGCGCGCAGCGGGAACATGTGGCCGGGCGTGACGAGGTCGGAGGCGGTCATCTGCGGGTCGACGAGCGCCCGGATGGTGACGGCCCGGTCGTACGCGGAAATGCCGGTGGTGATGCCGCGCCGCGCGTCGACGCTGATCGTGAAGGCCGTGCCCATCGGCGCGGTGTTCTCGGCCACCATCATGCCGAGCTTCAGCTCGTCCAGCCGCTCGCCCAGCATCGGCACGCACATGAGGCCGCGCGCGTGCGTGACCATGAAGTTGACGGCCTCGGGCGTGATCTTGTCGGCGGCCATGACGAGGTCGCCCTCGTTCTCGCGGTCCTCGTCGTCGACGACGACGAGGATCCGGCCCTGCCGGATCTCCTCGATCGCCTCGTCGATGGTCGCGAAGCCGCTCATCATGCCCCCTTGATCGCGAGCGACCGCTGCACGTACTTGCCGATCACGTCCGTCTCGATGTTGACCGCCTGCCCCGCCTCCAGCCGGCCGAGCGTCGTGACGGCCAGCGTGTGCGGGATCAGCATCACCTCGAAGGCGGCCTCGCCGAGCGCTGCCACCGTCAGGCTCACGCCCTCCACGGCCACCGAGCCCTGAGGGATGAGCAGCGGCGCCAGCCCCCGGTCGCGGAAGGCGATCCTCGCCCGCGCCGTCGATTCTACCCGAGTCATCGCCTCTACTGTGCCCGTGCCGTCGACGTGACCGAGAACGAGGTGGCCGCCCAGCGCGCCGCCAAACCGCAGTGGCCGCTCCAGGTTGACGCCGCCGCCGGGGCGGAGCGCGCCGAGCGACGTCCGCGCCAACGTCTCCGGACCCATCTCGAACGCGAGACCGTCGGGAGCCAGCTCGACCACCGTGAGGCACACGCCGCTCACGGCCACACTCGCGCCCACCTCGCTGCCCGCGAGCGTGTGCCGGGCCGCGACGTCCAGGCGCGTGACGTCGCCCTTGCGGCCCACGGCACGGACGGTGCCGACCTCCTCGATGATCCCGGTGAACACGGCTACGCGGACTCCGGGCGGAGCACGTCGGCTTCGATCAGAAGATCCTCGCCGATCGGGCGCGCGGTCATCCCGGCGAGCCTCACCGCGGACTTCAGCTCGCGTCCGGCGCCCGCGATCGCGGTCGGCGCCGTCCGTCCGCCGAGCAGCAACGGCGCCACGAACAGCGCCACGCGATCGACCAGCCCGGCGTCGAGGAACGAGGCGTGCACCTCGCCGCCGCCTTCGATCAGCACCGCGCGCACCTCGCGCTCGAAGAGTGCGGCGAGCACGGCGTCGACGGCCACGCGTCCGTCGCGCCGCGGACAACGCACGACGGTGGCGCCCGCCGCCTGCAGCGCGGCGACACGCGCCGCCGGCGCGGTGTCGCCGACGGCGATCAGCGCGCGCGCCGGCGTGGCGCCGGCGATGACCCGGGCGGTCGGCGGCGTGCGCGCGTCGGTGTCGAGCACCACGCGCCACGGCTCGCGCGGCCATGGCCGGCCCAGGCGCACGGTCAGGGCCGGATCGTCGCGCAGGACGGTCGTGATGCCGGCCACGATCGCGTCGGCCTCGCTGCGCTGCCGATGCGCCTCCGCCCGCGCCGCCTCCCCGGTGAGCCATCGCGCGGCGCCGTGCACGTCGGCGATCTTGCCGTCGGCCGTCATGCCGGCCTTCAGCGTCACGTGCGGGCGGCGCTCGCGCATCGCGGTGAAGAAGGCGCGGTTCTGGGCCGCCGCCTCCGCCTCGAGCACGCCGGTCACGACCGCGATGCCCTTCTCGCGCAACGTCGCGGCGCCCCCGCCGGCGACGAACGGGTTTGGATCGGCGGCCGCCGCCACCACGCGCGTGATGCCCGCCGCGAAGATCGCCGACACGCACGCCGGCGTGCGGCCGACGTGGTTGCAGGGCTCCAGCGTGACGTACAGCGTCGCGCCACGCGCGCGGGCACCCGCCGCGTCGAGCGCCAGGACCTCCGCGTGCGGCCCGCCCGCGCGCTCGTGAAAGCCCTCGCCCACGATCTCGCCGTTCACCACGACGATTGCGCCGACCATCGGGTTGGGCGACGTCACGCCGCGCCCGCGCTCGGCCAGCTCCAACGCGCGGCGCATCAGCGCCTCGGGGCTCACGAGCGTCCGCCCTCGGCGTCGGCCGGCACGAGCGCGTCCACGAAGGCGTCGGCGTCGAAGGCCTTCAGATCCTCGACGCGCTCGCCGACACCGACCAGCTTGATCGGCAGCTTCAGCTCGCGCACGATGCGGACCACGATGCCGCCCTTCGCGGTGCCGTCGAGCTTGGTGAGGCACACCCCGCTGAGCCCGATCGCCTCGTGGAACATCTGCGCCTGCGCGAAGCCGTTCTGACCGGTGGGCGCGTCCAGGACCATGAGCGACTCGTGCGGGCCGCCGGGGCACTGACGCTCGATCACGCGCTTGAGCTTGGCGAGCTCGTCCATGAGGTTGGTCTTCGTGTGCAGGCGCCCCGCCGTGTCGATGACGAGCACGTCGGCCTGCCGCGCCAGCGCGGCCTTCACCGCGTCGAAGACGACGGCCGCCGGATCGGAGCCCGCGGCCTGCCGGATGACGTCCACGCCGATGCGCGCGCCCCAGGTCTCGAGCTGCTCGATGGCCGCGGCGCGAAACGTGTCCGCGGCGGCGAGCAGGACCTGCTGGCCGTCCGCCTTGAGCGAGGCGGCGAGCTTGGCGGCGGTGGTCGTCTTGCCCGCGCCGTTGACGCCGAGCATGAGGACGATGCTCGGCCGCGCGTCGAGGCCGAGCGGCTGGGCGGCGGGCTTCAGCGCATCGACCAGGAACCGTCCGAACAGCGGACGCAGCTGGTCGGCGCGCGTCACCGTGCCGAACATGACCTCTTCGCGCGCGCGGTTCGTGAAGTCCGCCGCGATCGCGGCGCCGAGGTCGGCGGCGATCAGGAGCTCCTCCAGCTCCTCGTAGAGGGCGTCGTCGATCGGGCGGTCCGGCTCGAGGACCGTCGCGAGCCCGGTGGCGAGGTACTCCTGGGAGCGCTTCAAGCCGTCGCGCAGGCGCTCCTTCAAACCCGAAAACAGAGACATCGCGGCCTCAGTGTAGCCTGTTGCCTCGCAAAAAAGAGATGGGGGCCCGGATCCGGCTATTGAGGGGGCAGGACGATCCGGCTGATGACGGTGCCGCTCGGTCCGAGCGGCGGCAGCGTGCGCCCGTTCAGCTCCAGCGTCACGCCGCCGGCGTTGCCCAGCGTGAGGACAAACGGGCGGTTCGAGACCCACTCCCTGATCTGCCCCGCCGGCACTGTCTCCTCAGTGATGCGACCGTCCTCTGTCCGTACCCGGATCCAGGTCGCCTCGGACACGTGCGCGACGAGGCGATACGGCGAGGCCACGCCGCCCGTCGCCGCCTGGACGTCGGGCAGCCAGGGCGGCGGCGCGGTCGCTCGCGCGGGCTCGAGCGCCACGACGGCGCCCGCCGGGACCGGCGGCGGCGCCGCTTCCGTCTTGGGCCGCGGTGGCAGCGACGGAACCACCGGCGCGCTCGGCATTGCGGGCGCGCTCGGCATCGGTGGCGGCTCGGCCACGCTCGGCGCGGTGGGCGCCTGCGGCGCCAACGCCAGCCCTTCGCCGGCCGGACGCCGGTCCACGCGGTCCTCGCGCGCCGGCTGCGTCATCAGCGCCACGGCGAAGAGCGCCATGCCGAGGATCACGAGCAGCACGAAGCTGACGAGGACGGCGCTGCGGCTGCGCGGCTCGCTGTCGGCGGCGGGCGTTGGCGGGCTGGGCACGACGGTCACGCGCGGGGGCGGGGGCGTGACGCCGTCGCGCCCGTCGTAAAGCGCCAGCGCCTCCTCCGGCGACTCGCCGAGCGCCTGGCAGTAGGCGCGGATGAACCCGCGCGTGAAGACCGGCGCCGGGAGTGTGGAAAAGCGGTCGGCCTCGAGGGCCTCGAGATAGCGCGAGGCGACTCGGGTGGCGCGAGAAATCTCCTCGAGCGAGAGTCCTCGACGCTGACGGAGCTCGCGGAGGCGGTCGCCGACGGAGGCCATGCTGCAAGACGAGTCTAGCCTAAGCGGACCCGGCTTTTCACCTACCCTGCGTGCGCGCTGGCGGCGGCCAGGTTCACGGAGACCAGCTTGGAGAGACCGGGCTCTTCCATGGTGACGCCGTAGAGGATGTCGGCGGCTTCCATCGTCTTGCGGTTGTGCGTGATGACGAGGAACTGCGTCTGGCTCGTCAGCTCGCGCAGCACGCGCAGGAACCGGTGGATGTTGGCGTCGTCCAGCGGGGCATCCACCTCGTCGAGCACGCAGAACGGGCTCGGGCGGAAGTAGAAGATCGCGAACAGCAGCGCCAATCCGGTCAGCGCGCGCTCGCCGCCGGACATCAGCGACACCGACTGCAGGCGCTTGCCGCGTGGCTGCGCCATCAGCTCGACGCCCGTGTCGAGCGGGTCGCCGCCCTCTTCCGCCTCGACCAGCCGCAATTCGGCGCGACCGCCCTCGAAGAGGCGCTGGAAGATGTTTCCGAAGTGGCGGTTGACTTCCTCGAAGGCCTGGTGGAACCGCTCCTGCGCCGTGCGGGTCATGCCGCGCAGCGCCTTCTCCAGGTCTTTGATCGAGGCCGTGAGGTCGTCGTGCTGCGTCTTGAGGAAGGTCAGCCGCTCGTCGAGCTCACGGTACTCCTCGTCGGCCACGAGGTTGACGGCGCCGATGGCGGCGACCTTGTCGTCGAGCTCCGCGATGCGCTCGCGGGCCGCCGCCAGATCGCGCGCAGGGTCGTGCAGCGCCAGCAGCGCGGCCGCGTCGACACCGTAGGTGCGCCAGGCGTCCTGCCCCAGCTCCTCGCGCCGCACGCGGCCCTCGGTCGCGCGCAGCTCGACGTCGTGGATGGCGGCCACCGTACGCGATAGCTCGGTCTGCCCGCCTCGCGTCTCGCCCTCGATCGTCGCCAGCTCGTCGAGCAGCGTCTGGTGGCGCTCGCCCGCGCCGCGCGCCTCCACCTCGAGTCGGTCGCGCTCGACGGCCACGTCCCGCGCGCTCGTATCCGTGCGCTCGCGCTCGTCGCCGAGCCACTGACGGCGCTCGGCCAGCTGCGCCTGCCGCTGCTGCGCCTGCCCCACCCGCTCGGTGACGTCGGCTTCCATCTGATCCAGGCGCACGAGCTCGCGCGTGAGCGCCTCCGCCCGCTCCGTCACCGACGCCGCGTCCACGCGGCAGGCGGTCAGCTCGCCGACCAGCTCCGTCTCGCGGGTCTGCGCGTTGTCGATGGCCAGGCGGGCGGCGGCCATCGCCGCCTCCTGCCGTACCTCGGCCTCGCGCGCGGCCTCGACGTGGTGCTCGAGCCGCGCGAGCAGCGCGGTGGTCTCCTGCGCTTCGGCCTCCACCTGGCCGATCTCGCTGCCGAGCGTGTCGAGGTGGCGCTGCACGCGCTCGTGCTCGCGAATCACCTGCTCGATGTCCTTCTCGCTGCCGAGGCGCTCGGCCTGCCGTGCCTGCACGTCGTGGTCGAGACTCCCCAGCCGCGTGCGCAGCGCGCCGAGATCGGCGGCGAGCGCGGCGGCCGCGTCCTGGCGCCTCTCCACGCCGGCCTGCAGCCGGGTGACCTCCTCGTCCAGCTCGCGCAGCTGTCGCTTGCGGAGGAGCAACGCCTGGTCACCCGCTCCGTCGTCGCTCGCCGCGCCGCCGCGCAGTCCGCCCGTCGGCGACAGGACCTCGCCCGCGGGGGTCACGTAGGTCGCCACCACGCCGTTGCGCCGCCAGGCCGCCTCGGCCGCATCCAGGTCGTCGACCACGGCGACGTGTGCGAGCAGATGCTGGATGAGGGCCGGCTCGGGCCCGCCGATCGCCTTGGCCAACCACGTGAGGCCCGGCTTGGCGGCCTCATCATTATTGACGGCGGAGGCCTGCCGGTCGAGATACTCGAGCGGAATGAACGTCGCGGCGCCGGCGCGTCGGCCGGCCAGATAATCCACGGCGGCGCGCGCGTGCTCGAAGCGGTCCACGACGACCCACTGCAGGCGCTCGCCGAGCACGGCCGCCACCGCGCGCTCGAGCCCCGGCGGCACGTCCAGCAGATCGGCGACCGTGCCGCGGACGCCGGCGAGGCCGGCGCCGGCTTCGAACACCGCGCGGACGCCCGTCCCGTAGCCCTCGCGCGCGGCCTCGAGCGCGCGCAGCGCCTCGAGCTGGGAGCTTCGCGATACGTACGCGAGTCGCGCGTCACCGAGCGCCATCTCCGCGCCGGCCAGCTCGGCCTCGCGCGCGGCGAGCGCGCCGTGCAGCCGCTCGCGCTCGACGCCGAGCGTGGACAGCGCGGCGAGCGCCCGGCCGTGCGCCGCCTCGACGGTCGCCCGCTCGGCGGAGAGCTGCAGCGCCTCGGCCTCGGCGGCTGCGCGCTCCTGCGTCAGCCGCTCGGCCCGTCGCGCCAGCTGCGCGCCGCGCTCGCGGAGCTCGCCGGCCTGACGGACGAGATCCACACGCTCGCCGGCGATTCGCACCTGCTCGAGTCGCAACGCCTCGAGCCGGTCCCGGTCGCTGCCGAGGGCCCCGCGATGACGCTCAAGGGCCCCCTCGAGGTCACGCGAGACGGCGGCGCGCTCGGCCGCCATCCGCTCGGCCTCGTCCAGCGCCGTACGCGCCGTCTGGCGCTCGCTCACGATCGTGTCGAGACGCTCTCCGGCCGCGCGGATCTCCTCGTGCAGGCGCACCGACTCCTCGCCCAGCTCCCGCATCTGCACGCCCATCTGCTCGCGCCGCTCGAGCAGCCGCTCCAGCTCGCCCTGCACCTTCTGCACACGCTGGCGCAGGTCGGACAGGGCATGGTCGCTGGCCTGGATGATCTCGCGCTGGCGCGCCTCGCGCGCGGCGAGCGCCGAGGCGCGCGTGCGCTGCGCCTGCTCGGTCTCGCGCAGCGCCTGAAGCTCGGTCGCAAGCTGCGTGGCCTGCGCGGTCAGGGTCGCGTAGTCGGCGGCCACGAGGCCCAGCGCCAGGTCGCGCCGCTCGTTCTGCAGCGCTTTGTACTGCTGCGCCTTCTTCGCCTGGCGCTCGAGCGAGCTCAGCTGGCGCCGGACCTCGTCCATCACGTCGCGCACACGCACGAGGTTCTGGCGCGCCTGCTCGAGCTTGCCCTGGGTCTCGTTGCGCTGCTGCTTGTAGCGCGCGATGCCCGCCGCCTCTTCGATGAAGACGCGGCGCTCGTGCGGCTTGGCGGTCAGAACGTGGTTGAGCTTGTCCTGATCCATCACGGAATAGGCGCGCGGGTTGGCGCCGGTGCCGGCAAAGAGGTCGAGGATGTCGCGCAGGCGGGACGGAGTGCCGTTCAGCAAGTACTCGCTCTCGCCCGTGCGGTAGAGCTGGCGTGTGACGGCGATCTCGCTCCACGGCACCGACAGCGCGCCGTCGTTGCTGAACAGCAGCTCGACCTCGGCGAGGCCGACGGGCTTGCGCGACGCCGAGCCGTGAAAGATGAGGTCTTCCATCCGCTGACCGCGCAGCGACTTGGCGCTCTGCTCGCCGAGGGCCCAGCGCACGGCCTCGCCTACATTGCTCTTCCCGCAGCCGTTCGGGCCGACGATCGCGGTGATGCCGGGCAGCACCGTGACGGTCGTCTTCTCGGCGAACGACTTGAAGCCGTGCAGCGCAATCGACTCTAAGCGCATGTCGAATCTTGGCACGCGGCCGGCGGAAGGACCAAGAAAAAAGTACCAGCACTTGGGGCGGCAGGCCCCGGCTGACCCCAGATGTCGAGGGAACGGGATCGGGAACGGCTACTTCTTGAAGAGGTTGCCAAAGCCATGGCGCGCGTCGTCGCGACGTACCGCGCCGCCGGACGTGTCCCGCTCGACGGTCACCATCATCGAAAAGAGCGTGCACTCGTTGCGGGCGCGCTTGTCCGCGATCCGCTCGGCGATCGCCTGGCTGCACTCGAAGCGGTGCGCGGGATCGAAGTGCGCGCACTGGCGGCAGGCGTGGAGCTCGGCCTGGCACTGCGGACAGCGCGCGAGCGAGTCGGCGGTGATCGGCAGCACGGTCCCACACGCGGCGCAGCGCGACGTCGCGCGGCTCTTGAGGATCCCGAACGTCCCCGCCGGCTTCGGCGCCTCGCGGCGGTCCTTGCCGCCGTCGGGGGCGCCGCCGCCTCGATACCCCTGCTGCCGGTACTTGCGGTCGCTCATCGCCTCAGCCTTCGTGCACCAGAATTACCCGGCGCCGACGCCGGTGGCCTGCTCGCCATGGCTCGACGCGGGTGCGAGCACGATCGCCAGCAGCGACACCGCGATGAGGCCGGCGCGCCGACGGCGGACCGGGCGATCCGTCAGCGCTGATCCTGCAGCAGGTGGCACTTCTTGTACTTCTTCCCGGAGCCGCAGTAGCAGGGATCGTTGCGGCCGATCTTCTCGCCGGTCGGCGTGCGCGGCGCGGGCGCGGGTCTTGGCGGAGGAGCGGGCGGCGAGCCAGGCATCGGCGGCGTCCGGCCGTCCGGGCGGAGCTCGCCCGGCAGCGGGCCACGCGACTCCTGCGCGTCGGCCCAGGCGGTGATATTCGGCAGCTCCATGGGCGTGTCGCGCACGACCTGCACCTTGAAGAGGCGCTCGACGACGATCGCCTTCGTGCGCTCGACCATGTCCTGGAAGAGGTCGAAGGCTTCCTTCTTGTATTCGGTCAGCGGGTCGCGCTGGCCGTAGCCGCGCAGGCCGATGCCTTCCTTGAGGTGGTCGATCGACAGCAGGTGATCCTTCCACTGCGTGTCGATCACGATCAGCATCTCGTGGCGCTCGAGCGCCCGCATGATCTCGTCGCCGAGCTCGCGCTCGCGCTGCGCGTATCGCTCCTTGACCGCATCGCCCACCAGGCTGGCCAGGCTCTCGCGCGAGGCGACCTCTTCGTACTGCGCGGCCGGCATCTTGATGTCGAACTGGCGGTGCAGCGCCTCGGTGAGACCGCCGAGGTCCCAGTCCTCCGGATGCGCGCCCTGGGCGGCGTGGGCGTCGAGCGTGTCGAGCACGAGGTCCTCGATCCACTCGGCGACGGTGTCGGCCTGGCTTTCGCCGTCGAGGATCTGGCGGCGCATGCCGTAGATGATCTCGCGCTGCTTGTTCATGACGTCGTCGTACTCGAGCAGGTGCTTGCGGATCTCGAAGTTGTGGTTCTCCACGCGCTTCTGGGCGGTGGCGATGGCGCGCGTCACGAGCCGGTGCTCGATCGGCTCGCCTTCCTCCATCCCCAGGCGCTCCATGATCTTCTGGATCCGCTGGCTGCCGAAGATCCGCAGCAGGTCGTCCTCGAGCGAGAGGTAGAAGTGCGACGAGCCGGGGTCGCCCTGGCGGCCGGAGCGACCGCGGAGCTGGTTGTCGACGCGACGTGACTCGTGGCGCTCGGTGCCGACGATGTGCAGGCCGCCGAGATCGACGACCTGCTGGTGCTCGGGCTCCGTGATCTGCCGCGCCTCCGCCAGCGCGGCCTTGCGGTCGACGGCGGAGGCGGTGGCCGGGTCGAGGCCCTTCTTCCTGAGAATCTCCTTCGACAGGAAGTCGGGGTTGCCGCCCAGCAGGATGTCGGTGCCGCGCCCGGCCATGTTGGTGGCGATGGTCACCGCGCCCTTGCGGCCCGCCTGCGCCACGATCTCGGCCTCGCGCTCGTGGTACTTGGCGTTGAGGACCTCGTGGCGAACGCCGCGCTTCTTGAGAAGCTTGGACACAGCCTCGGACTTCTCGATGGACACCGTGCCGACCAGCACCGGCTGACCCTTCTCGTTGCGCTTGATGATGTCCTCGACCACCGCGTTGAATTTCTCGCGCTCCGTCTTGTACACGACGTCCGAGTGATTGATGCGGATGAGCGGGCGATTGGTCGGGGCGACGGTGACGTCGAGCTTGTAGATCTTGGCGAACTCCTCGGCCTCGGTCTCCGCGGTGCCGGTCATGCCCGCCAGCTTCTCGTACATCCGGAAGTAGTTCTGGAAGGTGATCGTCGCGAGCGTCTGGTTCTCGCGCTCGATGCGCACGCCTTCCTTGGCCTCCACCGCCTGGTGCAGGCCGTCGGACCAGCGGCGGCCCGGCATCATGCGGCCGGTGAACTCGTCGACGATGATGACCTCGCCGTCGTTCATGACGTAATCCACGTCGCGCTTGTACAGCGCGTGCGCGCGGAGCCCCTGCTGGACGTGGTGCAGGATCGTGATGTGCTGCGGGTCGTAGAGATTATCGACGTTCAGCAGCCGCTCGCACGACGCGATCCCCTGCTCGGTGAGCGACACCGCGCGTGACTTCTCGTCAACGATGAAATCGCCCTCGCGCTGCTCCTCGATCTCCGACAGTTTCCCTTCGACGATGGTTGCCGCTCGTTTGAGTTTCGGAATGATTCGATCGATCTTGAAGTACAACTCCGTCGATTCTTCAGCGGGGCCCGAAATAATGAGCGGCGTGCGCGCCTCGTCGATGAGGATGGAGTCGACCTCGTCGACGATGGCGTAGTGGAGCTGGCGCTGCACCAGCTCGTCGAGCGAGAACCGCATGTTGTCGCGCAGGTAGTCGAAGCCGAACTCGTTGTTGGTGCCGTACGTGATGTCGCACTGGTAGGCGGCGCGGCGGTCGATGGGGCGCAGCGCGGTCATGCGGATGTCGGGCGTGGCGTAGGCCGGATCGTACGTGAACGACGCCTCGTGCTGGATCACGCCGACCGACAGCCCGAGTGCGTGATAGAGCGGGCCCATCCACTGCGCGTCGCGCTTGGCCAGGTAGTCGTTGACGGTGACGATGTGCACGCCCTTGCCGGTGAGCGCGTTGAGGTACGCGGGCAGCGTGGCCACGAGGGTCTTGCCCTCGCCCGTCGCCATCTCCGCGATCGTGCCGTCGTGCAGCACCATGCCGCCGATCAGCTGGACGTCGAAGTGCCGCATGCTCAGCGCGCGGCACGCCGCCTCGCGGCACACCGCGAACGCCTCCGGCAGCACCTCCTCGAGCTCGGCGCCGTCCGCGAGCCGCTTGCGGAGCTCGTCGGTCTTGCCGCGAAGGGCCGCGTCGTCGAGGGCCTGCGTGGCGGGCTCGAGGGCGTTGATCTCGGCCACCACCGGCATCATCCGCTTGACGTCGCGCTCGTGCTTGGTGCCGAAGATCTTCTTGAGGATCGCCTCGATCATCGCAGGAACATTATACGCCCCGGCTTCGGGCACGCTCCGCGCTCCGTCCACGCAAGAGCGCCCGCGCGTGCTCGAGCGCGGCGGCGCCGGAGGCGTCACCGCCCAGCATCCGCGCGATCTCCGCCACCCGCTCGTCCCCGGCGACCACGCCCGCGCTCGCGCGCGTGCGGCCGCCGCGCACGCTCTTGGCCACGCGCACGTGCTGGTCCGCCAGGGCCGCGATGGGCGCCAGATGCGTCACGCAGAGGACCTGCCGGCCCGCCCCGACCGCGGCGAGCTTCTCGCCGACCACCGACGCGGCGCGGCCGCCGATCCCCGCGTCGACCTCGTCGAACACCATCGTCGGGGTACGCTCGTAGCGCGAGAGGACGACCTGGACCGCCAGCATCGTCCGCGCCAGCTCGCCGCCGGAGGCGATGCGCGCGAGCGTTCGCACCGGCTCGCCGGCGTTCGCGGTGAACCGGAACTCGACGCGCTCGCCGCCCCGCGGGCCCCACTCGGCCAGGGCGAGCTCGATCACCGCGACCTCGAAGGCGGCGCGCTCCATGCCGAGCTGCCGCAGCTCACGCTGCACGGCCGGCGCGAGCCGCGCGGCGGCGTCGCGCCGCGCGCCGCCGAGAGCGCGCGCGGCCGACGCCACCTCGGCTTCGAGCTCCGCGAGCCGCCGTTCGTCCTCGCCCAGCAGCTCCTCGTGGCGCTGCAGCCGGTCGAGCTCGGCCGCGGCCTCGGCGCGGAAGCGGAGCATCGCCTCCTCGCTGTCGCCGTACTTGCGCTTGAGCCGCGTGAGCGCGTCCAGGCGGTCGTCGATCGCCTCAAGCCGGCCCGGCTCGAAGACGATCGTGTCGCGCAGCCCGCGGACGGCGGCGAGCGTTTCCTCGACCTGCACGCGCGCGGCCTCCAGACTCTCCACCGGCGCTGCGAAGGCCGGGTCGAGCCGGCCGAGGTCGGTCAGCACGCGCCCGGCCCGCGCCAGCCGCGCCCCGGCCGAGGCGGCGTCGTCCTGCAGCAGCGCGCCCACTTCCTCCAGCCCGGCCGCGAAGCGCTCGGCGTGCTGCAAGCGTCGGCGCTCCGTGCGCAGCTCCTCCTCCTCGCCCGCTCGCAGGCGCGCGGCGTCGAGCTCTCCGACCTGGAAGCGCAGGAGATCCTCACGCTGCGCGCGGTCGCGTCCGGCGCCCCGGCGCCGCTCGAGCTCCGCACGCGCCTCGGTGTGCTTGGCGTACAGCGTCGCGAAGCGCTCACGCAACGGCTCGGCGTCGGCGAACCGATCGAGCAGGTCCAGCTGGCGGGCGGGCTCGAGCAGCCGCTGGTGCTCGTGCTGGCCGTGAACCTGGACGAGCGCGTCGCCCAGTCGCTCGAGGAGACCGACCGTTACCGCGGCGTCGTTGACGAATGCGCGATGCCGGCCGCTGCGCGCAAGCTCGCGCCGGATCACGATCTCGCCGTCCTCGACCGCCAGCCCGGCTTCGTCGAGCGTCGCCGCCGCCCCGTCCGGCACGGCAAACACCGCCTCGACGGTGGCCGTCTCGGCGTCGCCGCGAATCACGTCGGTCTGCGCGCGAGCCCCCCGGACGAGGAGGATCGCGTCGACCAGGATGGACTTGCCGGCGCCGGTCTCGCCGGTGAGGACGTTGACGCCGGGGACGAAGGGGACCGTGACGTTCTCGACAACCGCGAAGTTCCGGATCCGCAGCTCGCGCAGCATCCGCGACGATGCTAGGTCAGCGCGGCGTCCCGCTCAAGACGTATCTATAAGGATGGGGTCCGACGGGGTCCCCGGTCAGCGCTCGCCCCACTTGAGCTTCGTTCTCAGCACCGAGAAGAAGTCGGTGCGCGGGAAGCGGACGAGCCGCACGCGCGCCGCGGCCTTCTCGATCTCGACCACGTCGTGCTCGCGCAGCGGGACGCCCACCTGCCCGTCGATCGTGAGCATGACCTCCTGGTCGGTCATGAGCGTGACCTCGATGCGCTGGGTCGCCGGCAGCACGATGGGCCGGTTCGTGAGCGTGTGGGAGGCGATCGGCACCAGCACGATCGCGTCCATCGTCGGAAACAGGATGGGACCGCCGGCCGACAGGCAATAGGCCGTCGAGCCGGTCGGCGTGGAGACGATCAAGCCGTCGGCGCGATACGCCGTCGCGTGGCCCCCCTCGACCGAGACCTTGAGGTTGATGATGCGGCTCATCGCGGATTTGGTGATGACGACGTCGTTGAGCGCGGTGTGCACGCCCACCGTCGTGCCGCCGCGCACGTGGCGCGCCGACAGCAGCATCCGCTCGTCGATCGCCATGCGGCCGGCCAGGGCCGCTTCGACCGCGGGCAGCATCTCGTCCAGCGTGGTCGCGGTCAGGAAGCCGAGATCTCCGAGGTTGACGCCGAGGATGGGCACGCCGAGGTCGCCGACGGCGCGCGCCATCGAGAGCAGCGTGCCGTCGCCGCCGAGCACGACGAGCAGGTCGACCTGCGCGGCCAGATCCGACTTTCGGGCGCTCGGCAGGGCGGCCGCCGGCGCCAGCCCGGCGGTCTCCTTCTCCAGCACCACCGGCAGGCCGCCGGGCCCCAGCCAGGCGATCAGCCGGGCGAGCGCGTCGGCGGCGCCGGCGGCGTCCGGCTTGGCGACGATGCCGACGCGCGTCACGCCAGGGCCTGCACCGTGCGATCGATGATGCCTTCGAGGTTGGCCGCCGTCCGCCCGTGCATCGAGAGGTGCAGGAAGAACTCGCGGTTGCCCTTCGGTCCGCGCAGCGGCGACGCCGTCACGCCCAGGACGTGCCAGCCGCGCAGCACCGCATACCGGGCGAGGCGCTGGACGACCGCGCGGTGCTGCGCCGGATCGCGCACGACGCCGCCCTTGCCGACGTGCTCGCGGCCGGCCTCGAACTGCGGCTTGACGAGCGTGATGACCTCGCTGCGCGGCGCGAGCACGTTGAAGATGGCCGGCAGCACCTTCTCCAGCGAGATGAACGCGACGTCGACGACGGCCAACGTGGGCTGGTCGCCGAACAGACGCGGATCGAGTGTGCGCGCGTTGGTGTGCTCCATCACCACCACGCGCGCGTCCTTGCGCAGCTTGTCGTCGAGCTGACCACTACCCACGTCCACCGCGTAGACCGTGCTGGCGCCGCGCTGCAGCAGGCAATCGGTGAAGCCGCCGGTCGAGGCGCCGACGTCCACGCAGATCCGGCCCTTGACGTTCGTGCCGAAGTGCTCGAGGGCGTGGACGAGCTTCTCGCCGCCGCGGCTCACGTACGGCGAGCGCCCCTTGAGCTCGACCTCCGCCTCCGAGGACACGAGGGCGCCGGCCTTGTCGGCGCGCTGGCCGTCCACCAGGACGTCGCCGGCCATGATGGCGCGCAGCGCCTTCTCGCGGCTGTCGAGCAGCCCCTTCTCGACCAGCAGCCGGTCCAGCCGCATCCGCGTCGCCACGCCCTCGATTATAGGCGTGCGTTTTTCCGGGGCTACGGGTGGATGCTTCTCCGGGGCCGGAGGAGGAACAGCAGTACCACGCCTGCCAGGAACCCGCCGATGTGAGCGAACCACGCTACGCCTCCACTTTCCGCGCCTCGCGTGGAGGCGCTCACGGTGAGATAGCCAAAGAGCAGCTGCATGACGACCCAGAACCCGATCATGACCATGGCCGGGATGTGAACGAACCGCCAGAAGAACGCGAAGCCCACGAGCGTGAGGATGCTCGCGTACGGGAACAGCACGACGTACGCGCCGAGCACGCCGGACACCGCGCCGCTGGCGCCGATCATCGGCACCGCCGAGCGCGGCGCGGTGAGCGCCTGCGCCATCGCCGCCCCGACGCCCGCGAGCAGATAGAAGACGAGGAAGCGACCGTGTCCCAGCGCGTCCTCGATGTTGTCGCCGAAGATCCACAGGAAGAGCATGTTGCCGACGACGTGCATCGGATTGAGCGAGTGCATGAACATCGACGTGAAGACGGTCGCCAGCGGGCTGGGAAAATCGTCCAGCGCCGCGCAGGCGCCTGTAAGCCGGCATGGCGTGGCGCCGAACTCGAACATGAACGCGCGCACCGCGCCCGGATCGGCGACGTCTCCGCCGCCGACGCCCAGCGAGAGCTCGTAGAGATAGACCAGCGCGTTGAGGACGATGAGGCCGATCGTCACCACGGGCACGGAGCGGCTCGGGATGTCGTCGCGCAGCGGGATCATCGCGCCGCGCCCGCGGGCCGCAGCACGACGACGGTCGGCCGCGCCAGATAGTGCTCGGCCACGCGCGTGAGGTCGGCGACGGTCACCGCCTCCACGGCGCGCGCGTATCGCTCGGGCCGGTCCCACCCGCCGCCGACGAGCTCGTAGAACGCGAGATACCAGGCGTGACGCGCGCTCGTGCGGCGATCCATCGCGAGGTTGCCGAGCAGCCAGGCCTTCGCGCGCGCCAGCTCGCGCTCCTCGACCGGATCGCGCCGCAGCCGGTCGACCTCCGCCAGCACGCCGGCAACCGCGGCGTCGGCGTTGGCGGGCGCGGTGCCGAGATAGGGCAGGAACAGCGAGGGCCCCGTGCGGTTCGTCGTCAGCACGCCGGTGGAGTACGCGAGGCCACGGCGGTCGCGCAGCTCGACGAAGAGCCGGCTCGACATCCCGCCGCCGAGGACGGCGCCGAGCACGCGCATCGCCGCATAGTCCGGGTGCGTGAGCGGCGGCGCCAGGAACCCGACGAGCACCTGCGCCTGGCGCGCATCACGCTCGACGAGCCGGCGCTCACCGCGAGGCACGGCCTCGCCGCCCGGGCGCGCGGCGGGGCCCGTGGCGCCTGGCACGGCCTTGAAGAGCCGCTCGGCGACAGCGATCACGCGCTGCCGCGGCACGCCGCCGGCGACGGCGAGCACCATGCGATCGGCCCGATACGCGGCCGCGTAGCGCTCGAGCAGCGCCTCCCGTGTCAGCCGCGCCACGCTCTCGGCGCGTCCGAGCCGGGGCCACGCGTAGGGATGGCCGACGTAGAGGTCGGCGAGGGCGGCGTCGAAAGCCCGCGGAAAGGGCTGGTCCTCGCGCGTCTGCAATTGGCCGAGGATCAGCGTGCGCTCCTTCTCGACCTCCGCGGCGGGCAGCGTCGGCTCGAGCGCCACCTCGGCCAGCAGCGCGAGCAGCGGCTCCCAGTGCCGCGCGAGCGCCGTGCCGCTGAGCTCGGCGTAATCGACGTCACCGGAGGCGTCGAGCGCGCCGCCCATCTCCTCGGCCGCCTCGAGGAGCGCCAACCTCGAGTGTCGCTTGGTGCCGCGCAGCAGGGCCTGCTGCATGAAGTTGGTCACGCCGGCCGTCTCGGCGGTCTCGAACGCCGAGCCGCTGCGCACGACGAGCGACGCCGCGACGACACCCACGGCCGGATCCTCGCGCACGAGAACGACGAGACCGTTCGGCAGCACGTGACGCACCACCGCGGGTCCCTGGGCGGCGGCGGACGGCACCAGCATCGCGACGACGACAAGCGTCAGCAGCGCCCGTTTCATCGGGCACCCGCCGGCGGGACCAGCGCGAGCCGCGTGTAGCGCTCGGGGTCGAGATAACGCCGCGCGACCGCGCGCACCTGCGTCGCGGTGACCGAGCGAATGCGAGTCACGTACGCCAGCTCGTCCTCGATCGTCCAGACCGTCTCGGCCTGGCCGAGCGCGCGCGCGCGGCCCTCGGCCGTCTCGGTCTCGAACTCGTGCTCGGCCTCCGCGGCCGTGATGGCGCGCCGGAGCTCGGCGTCCGTGACACCGGCGTCGCGGATACGGCGGATCTCCGTGAGGATCTGCGCCTCGGCCCGCTCGAGGTTGGCCGGCGGCAGCTGCGCGCTCACCGTGACCGCGCCGGCGCCCTCCATCGCGGAGAAGGACGCGCCGATGCTGACAACCAGCCCGTCGCGCTCGCGCAGCGCCTGCACGAGACGCGACGAGCGGCTCCGGCCCAGGATGGAGACGAGCAGGTCGAGCGCCGGCGTATCCGCGTGATCGATGCGCGTCGCAGGCCACGCCATACCGAGGTGCGCGTGGCCTCCCGGATGCGTCAGCCCCTGGCGTTGCGGCCGGAACGGCGGTGGCGGCGCGACGGGGAGGCGCGCAACGCCGCTCCGGGGCAGTCGGCCGAAGGTCGCGGAGGCGGTCGCGAGGACCTCTCGCGGGTCGACGGCGCCGACGACGACGACCGCGAAGCCCTCCGGCACATAGTGACGACGATAAAATCCCGCCAGCGTGTCGCGGGTGAGGCCGCGCACGAGCTCCGGCGTGCCGATCACCTGACGGCCGTACGGGTGGCCCTCGAAGAGCTGCGTGTAGAGTTGCCGACCAAGCCGCCGACGCGGATTGTCGTCGCCGAGGCGCATCTCCTCGAGGACGACTTCCTTTTCCTTCTCGAGCACGTCGGCATCGAGCGTCGCGTTCACCGCGATGTCCGCGAGCATCTCGAGACCCGGCACCAACCGTTTCGCGGGCAGCGTGACGTAATAGTAGGTGTAATCCCACGACGTCCCGGCATTCATGCGACCACCGACGCCCTCGACGTCGCGCTCCATGAATCCGCCCGGACGCAATGTCGTGCCACGAAAGAGCATGTGCTCGAGGTAATGCGCGAGGCCCAGCTCGGCCGCCGTCTCGTCGCGCGCTCCGGCGCGCACCCATAACTGGAGCGCGACGACGTCGCTGCCGCGATGTTCCTGAATGATGACGGGAATGCCGTTGGCGAGGACGTGACGCGTCGGGCTGGTCGCAGCCGGTGCGGCCCTCGGAGTGGTTCGAGCAGCGCCGCATCCCCAACTCGTCGCGAGGACGACCAGCACCACGGCAACGCGTGCCACCGGGGCCATAAGCCCTAAGAGCCTATCACGGCAGGCGTCTTTGGCCGTCGCTTCATCGGTCCGACCCTTCGCGGGACGCGGGCAATTTGCCGGGTGGCGCAGACCGGGGCGAACGGCACATCGCCCCGGGCTGCCGAGCCTACGAATGACAACTGCGCGTCGTTACAGACGATATTGTTGCTCCGTCCTCCTGGCAGACGGCTTGCTCCCTTGCGCACCGATCGATTCCGGAACCCTCCGCGCGTTCCGAGGATCCATAGAGGAAGAGAAACGCGGTGACCCGATCCGGCGGCGGCCAATGGGGGTCGCGCCAGTCAACCACCCTAAACAAACTGGAAGGGACGCGATGAAGAGAGTGTTTGCAGTGTTGATGAGCGCCTTCGCGATCGCCACGTTTGCCACGGCGACCGTCGAGGCCCAGACCCAGTGCCCGCCCGAAGTCGCAAAAGCCAAGGAGCAACTGAACTTGCGGAGCGCCAAGTCTGCGGACACGGCGCAGGCGCCGCGCTCGCTTGCGGGCGCGCGCCAAGTCGAGGCGCCGCGTGGCCAGGACGTGCAGGCCCCGCGCGGTCAGGATGTTCAGGCGCCACGTGGTCAGGCTGTACAGGCGCCGCGTGGTCAGGATGTGCAGGCCCCGCGTGGTCAGGATGTGCAGGCGCCGCGTGGCCAGGACGTTCAGGCGCCGCGCGGTCAGGACGTTCAGGCCCCGCGCGGTCAGGCCGTTCAGGCGCCGCGTGGTCAGGACGTGCAGGCTCCGCGTGGCCAGGATGTTCAGGCGCCGCGTGGTCAGGACGTTCAGGCCCCGCGCGGTCAGGATGTGCAGGCTCCCCGCTCGCTCGCCGGGTCGAAGGCGGCCAGCAGCAAGGCCTTCAACCTGGTGAAGGAGGCCGAGGCCGCGTGCGCGAAGGGTGACATGACGACGGCGAAGGCCAAGGCCCAGGCGGCCCTGGCGGAGATGAAGTAGCTCCAATCCGACGCCGTTCGAGTCGTCGAGGCTCCAGGAGTGCAACCTCCTGGAGCCTTTCGTTTTCCGTTACAATCGCGCTCGTGCGCAGTCTCATCGGCGCGCTGCTCGTTCTGCTCGCTCCCGCGCTCGCCTCGGCTCAGCCGGTGCTCTCGCTTCAGGAGGCGTTGCTCCGGGCAAAGCCTGCTGTCGCGCTCGTGATCTCGGAGGTCGGTGGCGACGTCGCGGTGCGCTGCGGCGCCGGCGCCGAGACGACGGTGACGCCCGCGCCGTTTCGCGAAACGGGCACGGGGTGGTTCGTCGCCTCCTCGGGTTGGCTCGTGACCAACGGCCACGTGGTGTCGCCGGCCCACCGTCCACCCCAGTGGCTGGTCCGCGAGCAAACGCAGAAGGCGATCACGCAGGCGTGCGGCGCCGCGGCGGGAACGGGACGAGCGCGGCTCGAGCCGTCCATCTCCGTGCTCATCGCCAACGGCGTGCGGCTGCCGGCCACCGTCGTGAAGTACAGCCCGCCCGTCGCCGGCGAGGCGATGTCGGGTCAGGACCTGGCGTTGCTGAAGCTCGAAGCGGCCGACATGCCGGCGCTGCCGCTCGCCGACGCTGCACAGGCGCGGATCGGCGACCGGCTCCACATCATCGGCTTTCCCGCCGTCGTGCTGAGCCACGAGCTGCTGAACTCGTCGGCCAAGATGGAGGCGTCGGTCACGGGCGGCGCGATCTCCGGCTTCAAGCAGGACCGCGCCAACCAGCCGGTCATCCAGACGGACGCACCGGCGGCGGGGGGAAACAGCGGCGGGCCGGCGGTGAACGACGCCGGCGAGGTCGTCGGCGTGTTGACGTTCGTCACGCTCTCGTCAGACCCGCAGGCCGACATCGTGCAGGGCTTCAACTTCGTCATTCCCGCGGCGGCGGTCGCGAAGTTCCTCGAAGGCACGCCGGTCCCGCGCGACGAGCGCAGCCGGTTCAATGCGGCGTGGCAGGCAGGGCTGCGCGATTACTTCGCCGGCAACTACCGACGCGCGCGGGCCGAGCTGGCGGAAGCGAACCGGCTCCTGCCCGAGCTGCCGGACGTGCGGCGGCTGACGCAGGAGAACGACGAGCGTCTGAAGCGGGAGCCCCTGCTGCCCTGGACGTGGATCGCGCTCGGTATGCTCGTCGTCAGCGCCGCCGGCTGGACGGCGCTCCTCGTCCGCCGGCGGCAGCGCAACCGTTTCCGCATCCCACCCGCCGAGGTCATGCGGCTCATCGAGGGCCCCGCGCCGCCGATGATCCTCGACGTCCGCGAATCCGAAACGTACGCGCGCAGTCCCGTGCGGATCCCCCGCTCGCTGCACGTCCCGCTCGATTCGCTCTCGAACGGCGCGCCCGCGGTGCCGGCGGATCCGTCACGCGTCGTGGTCGCCTACTGCACCTGACCCGACGAGATGACGAGCGCCCGTGTGGCGCAGCGACTGCGACAGCTCGGCTTCCGCGACGTGCGCATCCTCAAGGGTGGACTCGGGTCGTGGGCAAACGCAGGCTTCCCATTGGAAGCGAAAGCCTAGTCGTCCCCGAGGCGCGCCCCGGCTTTGCCGGGGCCTAGCCGCCGCGCCGGCGTCCTGCCGTGAAATGGAAGTGGACGTGGTACACGACCTGGCCGCCCTCCGGTCCGGTGTTCACGCTGATCCGATAGCCCTCTTCCGCGAAGCCTTTCGCCTCCCCGAGCCGCCGCGCGGCGAGAAAGCACCGGCCGATGAGGTCGGCATCGGCGTCCGCGAGCTCGGCGATCGACGCGATGTGGCGCTTGGGCACGATCAGCATGTGCACGGGCGCCTTCGGATAGATGTCCTTGAAGGCCATCA
>WNEQ01000487.1_pt1 | contig 20668 bp, 15 predicted proteins | sample 5399971 | NCBI WGS metagenome assembly WNEQ01 (sample SAMN13153330, study PRJNA577476) | soil metagenome | isolation source: 20 cm grassland meadow soil 2 days after 1st rain plot 5 | place: USA:California | collected 2015-09-18
CGCGAGCACCTCGACCCGCTTGGCCGTCGGCAGGAAGTGCTCGAGGCCGAAGCGGTCCATCCCGATCGTGCTCCCCCGCTCCATCAGGCCGCGCAGATATTCCAGGTCCTCGCTGTCGCCGCTGTGGCCGATGACCACGCGGCTCAGATCGACGCCTTCCTGCGCGAAGATCGCCTGCTGAGCCTCGCCGGAGCGGCCCGCGGCCCACGTGTGCGTCGAGATGGGCACGCCGGTCGCCTTCTGGGCTCGCGCGGACGCTCGCAGGATGTTCTCGATGACTGCCGTCACGCCGGCGGTGTCGGTGGCGCACTTGATGATGGCGGCCTTCACGCCGCTGGTGCCGATGCCCCGGGTGATGTCGCGGATGAACAGCTCGGCCACCGCATCGACGCCGTGGGCGCTGAAGTAGCGCTGCGGCATCCACCAGACACCGGTGGCGACGATCACGTGGACGCGCGAGCGGCGCGCCACGTCGACGATCAGGCCGATGTCCCGGCCCAGGTCGACGGTGGTCAGGTCGACGATCGCGCGGATACCCCGGCCGTGGAGGTCGGCCATCTTCCGCTCGGCGATCGCGAGGATGGCGCTTCGGTCCCAGAGGTGCGGCCAGTTCTCCTGCACGCCGGGCGAGCGCGTGACGACGTGCTCGTGCATCAGCGTCGGACCGAGCTCGCCGGTGGCCACCGGACCGAGCGCGGTCTCCACGGTCGTCATCGCATCGACTCCGGCGCCACGGGGCGGCGGGATCGCGAGGCCTCGTAGATCGCCAGCGGCACCTGGAGGACCTTCGTCGCGGTGACGACGTCCTGGGCGGGTTGCCGGCCCTCCAGCACTCCGTCGATGAAATCGCGCGCCGCTCCATCGAAGCCGGTGCGCCAGTCCATGGGCACCTGGTAGCTCGTCGTCTCGGTCCCCTGGATCAGCATCACCGGCGGCAGGTCGAGCATCTCGCCGGTGCAGCGGGTGACCCACAGGATGCCGCGCGAGCCGTGGATCTCGAAGAACTCGTCCGCGCGATAGTAGCGGCTCCGCATCGGCATCTCGGGGGCGTAGGTGTAGTCGATGATGCCGAGACAGTCGCGGTCCTTGAAGCGGAAGTGGGCGACGCTCGGCGTCTCCTGGATGAAGTCCTCGCCGCGGCCGACGATGGCCGAGATCTCGCCGATCTCGCCGATCCAGTACATGGCGGTGGCGTACTTGTGCACGCCGTCGTCGTAGAGGACACCGCCGGGGTTCCGACCGGGATCGCGACGCCAGATCAGCGCCTCGGGATCGAGGGTCAGGGTGGCGCCGACGCTTTCCCTGGCGCGGGTCGTGTGGATGCGCACGAGCGACGGCTCGCCGATGGCGCCGGCCTCGAGCAGCTCCTTGGCTTTCACGATGGGCGGGTAATAGAGGAAGTTCTCGGTCACCCGGAACGTCGTTCGCGCTTTCGACACCGCCTCGGCGATCCGATCGGCCTCGGCCACGCTGATGGCGATCGGCTTCTGACAGGAGACGTGCTTGCCGGCGGCGAGAGCGGCGATGATCTGCTCGGCGTGGAGATAGGTGGGCGTCAGGAGCTCGACGGCATCGACCGTCGAGTCGTCGAGCAGCTCGGCATAGTCCTTGTAGATCCGCGGCGTGATCCCCCACTGCCGGGCCCGCAGCTCGGCACGCGCCCACTCGGTGTCGCAGAGGGCGACGACGTCGCAGCGCGGGTGCTCGAGATACCCGGGGGCGTTGAGCTGGCAGATGTTGCCGCAGCCGACGATGGCAAGACGGACGCGGTCCACGCGCGTCAGCCGCGGGCGCCCGCCGCAGCCCGCTCGACGAGCTCCTTGGCGCCGGCCTGGATCCACGGGAAGAAGCTGGTGAACACCACGCGCACGCCCATCCGCGTGTAATGCTCGACGTTGCCGGCGTTGACCAGGGTGCCGGCCACGCGGCCGGCCTGCACGATCTTCGTCAACGCGCCGTCGATCGTCTTCTGGACGTCCGGGTGCCCCACGTCGCCGATGTGGCCCATCGAGGTCGCCAGGTCGCTCGGCGCCACGAAGAACACGTCGATGTGGTCGACCCTGACGATCTCGTCGAGCTTGGGGATGGCCGCGATGTCCTCGATCAACACCATCAGCAGGCTCTGGTCGTTGGCGGTCTTGAAGTAGTCGTCCACGCCGAAGCCCTGGCGGCTGGTGAACATGCCGCGCTTGCCGAGCGGCGCGAACTTGCCGGCCTCGACGACCGCCTGCGCCTCGGCGCGCGTGTTGACGTGCGGCACCACGATGGCCTGCGCGCCCCGATCGAGCGTGCGATAGATCGTGGCGTAGTCGTTGTCCATCACCCGGACGACCGAGGTCTTGCCCCAGAGGTCGCAGGCCCGCGTCAGGTTGCCGAGGTCGGCGTAGTCGACCCCGCCGTGCTCGCCCTCCAGCCAGATGCCATCCACGTCGAGCGTGCCGAGCTGATCGATCAGGTCCGGGTCGTTGGTGCCGCCGATGATCGTCGCGACTCGGCCGGCGGCGAGCGTCTGTCTCAGGCGATTGGGTCGGATCTTCACGTTTGTCTCCTCGCGGGTGGTGAGGGTCGTGATCTTGACGGCGTACCGTACCATGGCCCGGGATGAGCGGTGTGCCAGCGGAAGCGACTCCCGAACGTCTGACCGCCGTCCTGCGCCGCGCCGGTGTCCTCACCCGCGGCGAGGTGGTCGACGTCGCGGTCGAAACGTCGCGCGACACGCTGATCTCCCGCATCGCGCGGCTGCGCCTCACGTACGCTCAGGGCGACGACGCCGGCCCGTCGCACGTGTTCTTCAAGACGTCGCGCGAGGACGCCGCGGAGGCCCTGCGCGAGCTCGGACGCAAGGAGGTGACCTTCTACGACGTGGTCGCGGTCGCCACGCCGCCGGGTCTCCTGCCCCGCTGCTACGAGGCGGCCGCGGAACCGGCGGGGCGCTGGCACGTGATGCTCGAGGACCTGACCGCCTCTCACGAGCCGCTCGGCGAGTGGCCGCTGCCGCCTCCCATGGAGCGGTGGCACGCGGTCGTCGCGGCCCATGCCAGGTTCCACGCGGTCTGGTGGGACCACGAGCGTCTGGGCGTCTCGGTGGGCGCGTTCGCGGACGATTCCGGTGCGCTCGACCGCCATCTCGCGGCATTCCCGAAGGATCTGGCCGTCTTCGCCGATCGCCTGGGCGACCGTCTCTCCGCCGAACGCCGGCGCGTGTACGAGGGTCTGATCGCCGCTGCGCCGCGCCTGCTCGGGCGGTACCGCTCGCACCGGGACCTGACGATCGTTCACGGCGACGCCCACGTCTGGAACGCGCTGCTCCCGCGCGATCCCGGTTCCGACGACGTGCGGCTGATCGACTGGGACGCGTGGCGCGTGGACACCGCCACCGACGACCTCGCCTACATGATCGCCGTGCAGTGGTATCCGGACTGGCGGCGCCGGTACGAGCGGGAGAGCCTCCGGCGCTATCACGACGCGCTGGTGGCCGGCGGGGTGCGCGGCTACTCGTTCGACGCGCTGTGGGACGACTACCGGCAGTCCGTGCTCTGGCAGATCACCACCCCGATGTGGCAGGCGAATCACGGGCTCGGTCCCTGGATCTGGTGGAACCATCTCGAGCGCATCATGAGCGCCGTCCACGACCTCGGTTGTCTCGAGCTGCTGGACTGAACGGTCACCCGAGCCGGAAGCGGCGCAGGCGCTCCACCATGGCGAGCGCGTACGGCGCTCCCTCCAGCAGCTGCGCCAGCATCAGATCGTCGAGCTGGACTCCCGCCCGCCGCGCGCTCTTCACACACAGGTCGCGCGTCTCGGCGTCGACCTGATCGGCGCCGCCCGACAGCACCGGCGGAGGGACGACGTCCGGCGCGGCCGCGCCGCGCACGAGCTGGGGGCGCCGCGTGTGCCACGCCGTGGCGCGTTCGTAGGCGTGGCCGACCCTCAAGATCGTCGTCTCGCCGAAGGGCCGGCCGACGATCTGCATGCCGAGCGGCAGCCCGTTCCTGCCGAAGCCGTTGGGCAGCGCCAGCACGGGCTGGCCCGTCACGTTCCACGCGGTCAACACGCTCGGCTTCTGCCAGAACGAGACGCTGCGGTAATCGCTCAGCCGCGCCGCCTCGCCCATGCCGGCCGTGACGAAGGCGTCGAATCGGCCGTAGAGCGGCTCCATCTCCACCATCATCCGGCGATGCTCGCGCGTGGCCTGGACGTAATCGTGGGCGGTGAACAGCACGGACGGCAGCACGCGTGAGCGGAAGTCGGCGCCGAAGTCCTTCGCGCGGGTTTGGAGATTCGCCTGGTGGACGCTGAAGATCTCGCTCTCGGCGATGACGATCTTGACGTCGAAGTAGGCGGCCAGCGGCCGCACGCGGCATTCCTCGAGGGTGGCGCCCAGCCGGCGTAAGACGTCGAGCGCGGCGTCCATGGCGTTACGAACGTCCTCGGCCGCCGGGATGTCCTCCTCCCAGTGGTGCCGCAACACGCCGATCCTGAGGCCGCGGAGATCGTCGCGCAGCGCCTCGCGATACGACGGGATGTCGCGCCTCACGCTCCCCGCGTCGTTCGGGTCATAGCCGGCGAGCGCCTGCAGCACCAGCGCGCAGTCCTCGACCGTCCGCGCCAGCGGCCCGCAGTGATCGAACGTGTACGAGTTGGTGATGACGCCCGCGCGGCTCACGAGGCCGAACGTGGGCATGAGTCCGACGACGCCGCAGAGCGATGCCGGGCCGCGGATCGATCCCCCCGTGTCCGAGCCGAGCGCCACCGGCACCATGCCGGCGGCGACGGCGGCGCCCGAGCCCGACGAGGAGCCACCCGTGAAGTGGGCCAGGTTCCACGGATTGCGCGCCGGCGGCCACGGCAGATCGAACGAGGGACCCGCGTGCGCCATCTCGTGGGTGGCGAGCTTGCCGAGCAGCACGGCGCCGGCGTCGTAGAGCCGCCTCGTCGCGGTGGCGTCCTCGGCGGGAATCCGGTCGATGAAGACGCGCGAGTGGCCCGAGGTGAGGATCCCCCGCGTGTCGTAGATGTCCTTGAGCGCGAACGGGATCCCGTGCAGGGTCCCCCGGTGTTTGCCGGCCGCGATCTCGGCCTCGGCTGCCCTCGCCTGTTGGCGAGCGAGGTCGAAGGTGGGCGTGATGAAGGCGTGCGTCTGCGCGTCGTAGTCCTCGACGCGCCGGATGAGCGCCTCGACCAGCTCGACGGGCGACAGCGTGCGCGCGGCGATCAGGCCGGAAAGCTCGGCGATCGAGAGGTCGGTCAGCCCGGTGGCCATGGGCAGCGATCGTCCTCCAGCCACCGGGCATCGTCAAGGGACGCCGGTCAGGCCGCGCGGCGCATCTTCCCCCGTCGAACTTGCACGCGAAGCTGGTTCGAGACGGCGCGGCCTCCCCGACGGAAGGCCGCGCCATCTGCCTGGACTAGACGCGAGTGCGAATCCAGCCCAACCGCGAGTGGTCGGGAACCGACCCCTCGGCGAGATACCGTTGCTTCATCTTCGAGAGGTTGTCCGAGGCGAAGCCGGGGAATTCGAGCAGGGTCTTGAGGCTATTCGGCATCCTGCTCTCGAAGTCGGCCGGTATCGCTCCGAACTTCTTGGGGATCGTCGAGGAGACGTGGTACAGCCGCGCGGAGTTCAGTCCGATGATGTTCCGCCTGTCGGCCTCCGTGATCTCGGGGTAGCCCCACCTGTCCTGCAGCGATTCGGGTATCTGGAACCGCCAGAAGGCCTCGTACTGCCACTTCGGCGAGCCATACCAGAGCGAATCGGAGCCGAAGACGATCCGGTGCGATCCCATGTTCTGCAGGAGCTGGCCGACGATGTGAGCCCACACGGTGGGGAAGGTGATCACCGTCGACGCGAACGTCGAGCCGACTTCGGCATAGACGTTGTTGAGATTGCGTGAGAGCTGGGCGAACCGTGTCGTCCAGCGGATATCCGGGACGCCCTCGCGCAGGACCGGGTGCGCGCTCAGAAGGTTGCTCAGGGGCTCCGGGTTGTAGAACAACACCGGGGCGATGCACGAGTGGTAGATGATGAAGTTGAAGCTCGGCCAGTCGCGTGCGGCCTTCGGCAGGTCTTCGGGGTTCCCGTTCTGCGGCGTGTCGTCCACCGTGGGCGCGAAGCCTTTGTGCACGCAGATGTTGCCGAACGCAGGTCGCTCGTCCCGCAGCAGGACCTGGTTCTTCCTGATGAGCTCGAACGTCGGGTAGACGACCTGCTCGTCATCGAGCCGCCACTGCTTCATGGGTGCGCCGGCTGGATCCGTGAGCTGCTTGGCGGCCAGGGACACGCAGTAGCCCTTCCACGCATCCGGCTTGTTGTGGTCGATCTGTCGCTGGATCTCGAACAGGTTCGCCGTGCCCGGATAGATCAGGCCGTGAGCATAGAGACGCTGGGAGCCTGCCAGATTGTTGACGAAATTTCTCACGCCAACAGTCTGGTCGGCCGTCAGGACTTCAATGCTACGGGCCTCGTTCACGTTTCTCGGCTCTGGGCCCGTAACGAACACGGGGAGAAATCCCGTGATGTTGCTCAGCATGCCGACGGTCATCGGACTATCGAAGTACAGCGACTTGACGAAGGCCGCGAAGTGGAAGATATCCGGTCCCATCGGATCGCCCTTCAGCGCCGGGTTCCAGTTTCTCCACAGCCCTCCCGAGACGTCGAAATCGCCGTGTAATGCGAGCTCGTCGAGCACGGGGTGGGATAGGCCCGAATTCAGCGGCGGGTTGAACGGATTCGAGTGGAACTCGGCCGCGCCCGGGTATCCCTGCGCGAGCGCCCGCAGCGCCCGATTGGTCGTCGTGTTGCTCTGACGGATCATGTGGAGCTGGTCGTCGAAGATGAACGTGTCCGCGGGAGGACCGTCGGCCGCAAACGCCTCGGACTCGAACAGCGATTCGCGGCTCACGTTGAAGAAGCGCCCGAAGACCTCGTTCATCGCCAGGAACGTCGCGGCCATGCCTCCGGTCGTCGCCATGAACTTCCGGCGGCTCATGCCGAGCTTCTTGGCGGCGCCGTCGGCGAGCTCGTTCGTGCGCGCCTCGATGCGCTGCTGTTGCTCGGTCTGCGGCATGGGCATCCACTCGCCGTTCGACACGATCTGAGTGGGAATGGGTGACGGGGAGGGATCGAGGTCGGCTCTGGTGCACTTCGCCAGCTGCGCGTCACTCAGCCAGGTTTCGCTCCTGAGATCATCATCATGCGACATGCTTTGCACTCCGTTTCTGGGCCTCCGCGGCTCCGAAAGGTATGAAGCAGACACTGCCGCAAGAGTGCGCGACGGAGCGCCGGGCGGTGGAGCGCGTGCGGATCCCACGGGAATTGACACCTCCGGACAGAGGAGCGATCGACCGTGCGATGCTACGGCGCCGGATCGAACCGTGTCAACTGAAAGTTCCTTCCCGAGGCGCGGTCCCCGGACCGGAGGCGCGCCTCCGGTCATCACACGCGGTATCATCCACTTCCACCGGTCAATGTTTGCGACGGAGGCGCGGCCATGCTGAGCAAAGGTCAGACCGAGGCGCGGAAGCTTCGCTCGCGCTTGAGCCACCCGATCATCGACGCGGACGGGCACTGGGCCGAGTTCGCCCCGCACATGCGCGAGGAGTTCCGCCGCATCGGCGGGGACGCGGCGGTGGAGGCGCTGGCCATGGCCAGCGCACGCATCCCCAACTCGCTCAGCATGTCCGTGGCCGAGCGGCGGCGCCGGCGGATCGGCCAGGAGGCGTTCTGGTTCCTGCCGACCAGGAACACGCTGGACCGGGCGACCGCCATGATGCCGCGTCTGCTGTACGAGCGTCTCGACGACCTCGGCCTCGACTTCTGCGTGGTCTACCCGACGGCGGGGCTGGGATACTACCGCCTGCCGCAGGAGCGGCTGCGGCGCGCGCTCTGCCGCGCCTACAACGTGTTCACGGCCGAGCAGTTCAGGCCGTTCAACGATCGCATCATCCCCGCCGCGATCATCCCGATGTACTCACCGGAGGAGGCGATCGAAGAGCTGGAGTTCGCCTCGAAACAGCTCGGTTACCGGGTCGTCATGATGGGCGGCCTCATCCGCCGCCCCATCCCGGCCCTCGCCGAGGAGCACCCCGAGGCCTCGAAGTTCGTCGAGTGGTACGACGTGATCGGCATCGACAGCGAGCACGACTACGATCCGGTGTGGGAGAAGTGCCGCGAGCTGCGCATCGCGCCGAGTTTCCACAACGGCGCGCGCTCGATCCTCCTCCGCAACTCGCCGTCGAACTTCTGCTACAACCACATCGGCCACTTCGCCTCCGCCGGCGAGGCCATGGCCAAGGCTCTCTTCTTCGGCGGCGTCACGCGGCGCTTCCCGGAGCTGAACTTCGCCTTCCTGGAAGGCGGCGTGGGCTGGGCCTGCTCGCTCTACGCCGATCTCGTCGGCCACTGGGAGAAGCGAAATAGCCAGGCGCTCGAGAATACCAACCCCGCACGGCTCGATCAGGCGGGCATACTCGCGCTGGTCGAGAAGTACGGCAAGCCCGCGGTGGTGGAGGCGGTGCGCCGCGGCGAGGGGCTCGACGACAACGGCAACGGCACCGGCGGCGTCGAGGACCTCGACGACTACGCCCGGTGCAAGATCACGCGCAAGGACGACATCCGCGAGCTGTTCGTCCCGCGCTTCTACTTCGGCTGCGAGGCCGACGACCCGATCAACGCGTGGGCCTTCAACCGCAAGGCGAACCCGATGAACGCGCGCCTCAACGCGCTCTTCAGCTCGGACATCGGTCACATGGACGTCCCCGACATGACCAGGGTCTTGCCCGAGGCCTACGAGCTGGTCGAGCACGAGCTGCTCACCGACGGCGACTTCCGCGATTTCATGTTCACGAACGCCGTGCGCTTCTGGGGCGAGGTGAACCCGGACTTCTTCAAGGGCACGGTGGTCGAGAAGCAGGCGGCGGAGGTGCTCGCCCGGCCCCGCTGAGGGCTCGCCCGGTCGAACTGGACAGGAGGCACAATGAATACGCATCGCTCCCTCGCGATATCGCTCGTTGCCCTGATGCTGGTCGTCCCCGCGCTCATCCAGGCGCAATCCAAGGACCAGCTCGGCAAGGTCGACTTCCAGAACTCGTGCAGCCCCGCGGTGCAGGAGCGCTTCCAGCGGGCCGTCGCGATGCTGCACTCGTTCCGGTACGCAGAGACGGAGAAGGCATTCGGTGAGGTGCTGGCGCACGACCCGTCCTGCGCCATCGCGACGTGGGGCATCGCCGCCATCCTGATGTCGAACCCTCTCGCCGGCATCGGCCCGTCGCCGCAGTGGGCCGAGCGCGCGAAGGCGGCCCTCGAGCAGGGGCGAAAGATCGGCGCGAAGACGTCGCGCGAGCGCGACTACATCGACGCGGTCGGGACCTACTACAAGGACTGGGCCAACCAGCCCGAGCGCACGCGCCAGGCGAACCGCGCGCGCGCGTTCGAGGCGCTGGCCGCGCGTTATCCGAACGACGACGAGGCGAAGATCTTCAGCGCGCTGTACATCGCCGCGACGCAGTCGCTCGCGGATCAGAGCTACCAGGCCTACCTGAAGGCGGCCGAGACGCTCGAGAAGCAGTTCGCGAAGCATCCGGACCATCCGGGTGTCGCGCATTATCTGATCCACTCGTACGACGCGCCGCCTATCGCGTCGAAAGGCCTCCCGGCGGCGCGACGCTACGCAAGCATCGCGCCGGCGGCGCCGCACGCGCTGCACATGCCGTCGCACATCTTCACCCGCGTGGGCTCGTGGACCGAGTCGATCGCAACAAACGAGCGCTCCGCGGTGGCCTCGAAGCAGGACAAGGACTTCGACGAGCAGCTTCACGCGATGGACTACATGGTCTACGCCAACCTGCAGCTGGCCCGTGATGCCGAGGCGCGTCGTGTGATGGACGAAGGCGCGACGGTGACCGGCTTCACCACGCTGCGCTTCGCCGGGCCCTACGCCCAGGCGGCGATGCCTGCACGCTACGCGATCGAGCGCGGCGACTGGAAGCAGGCGATGACGCTGGACCCGCGTCCCAGCCAGTTCCCGTTCACCGTCGCGCTCACCCACTTCGCGCGCGGCCTCGGCGCGGCCCGCAGCGGCGACGCCGCGGCGGCGGACACGGAGGTGCAGCAGCTCGCCCAGCTGCACTACGCGCTGAAGACCGCGAAGAACGAGTACTGGGCCACCGAGGTCGAGGTGAGCCGGCTCGGCGTCGCAGCCTGGACGGCGCTGGCGCTCGGCAAGGAGGAGGAGGCACTCGGCCTCATGCGCAGCGCGGCGGACATCGAGGACAAGAGCGAGAAGCACATCGTGACCCCGGCGCGGATCGCGCCCGCGCGCGAGCTGCTCGGCGAGATGCTGCTGGCCCTCAAGCGCCCCGCCGAGGCGCTGAAGGAGTTCGAGGCCTCGCACGTGCGCGAGCCCGAGCGCTTCCGCGGCTACTACGGCGCCGGCGAGGCCGCCGCGCAGAGCGGCGACACGGCAAAGGCGAAGCGCTACTTCACGCGGCTGGTCGAGCTGGCCGGTCAGGGCGCCGCACGCCCAGAGCTCGCGCAGGCACGCGCGTTCCTGGCGGCGAATCCGTGAACGCGCGGCGCTGATCGCCGTCGCTACGGCAGGAGATCGGCGACGTAGACGCGCGCGGACGGCGCCGCGATCGGTGCGACGGTGGCCTCGGCGCCGAGCGTCTCGACCGCCGCGTAGCCCCAGCGCCGGCGCGCCGGGCCCGGTCTGGCCGGCTCGTGGTGCACTTCGAGCACGCGATCGACGAGGTTGACGATCCAGTAGTCCGCGATCCCCGCGCGCGCATAGGCGGCGGCCTTGCGTCCCCGCGCCATGCGCAGGCCCGAGAGCGCGACCTCGACGATCAGCGCCGGGCGCGTCGGATGCGCACGGACGTAGTCGCGCGGCGAGCCCTGGACAACGCAGACGTCCGGCTCCGGCTCCGACAGGTCATCGAGGCCGATCGGACTCTGCACCTGAACGAACCACCCGTCTCCGAACGCGCGCTCGAGCGTCTTCGCCACGAGCAGCACCGCCGTCCTGTGCGGGCTCGACTGCGGCTCTTTCACGAGCAAGAGCCCGTCGAGCAGCTCGATCGGCTCGTCCTCGTCGAGGAAGCCATGGTCGATCAACCGCTCGTACTCCCGGCGGGTCCAGCGACGCAGCGCGGGCCGCTCCGCGTGCTTCATGCGCGCATGCTATCGGCCGCGCTGCGGCCGGTCAACGTGTCCGGATGGATACACCGGAGCCGAAAGCGCTGGCCGGCCGGTAACGTCGGGGCGCCGGACAGGCTACAATGACACTCCGCGGCGGCCGGCGGGCCCGGCCGCGCACATATATAAGGAAGAGGAGTCCCATGGCACGCACGCTGCTCGACAAGGTCTGGGAAGCCCACACGGTCCGCACGCTGCCCTCCGGCCAGACGCAGCTCCTGATCGGCCTGCACCTCATCCACGAGGTGACGACGCCGCAGGCCTTCCAGATGCTCAAGGAGCTGAAGCTCAAGGTCCGGATGCCGGAGCGCACGTTCGGCACGCTCGATCACATCATCCCGACGGCCGACCAGACCCGTCCCTACGCCGACCCCGAGGCGGAGGAGATGGCCGCGCACATGTACCGCAACATGAAGGACTTCAATCTGCAGCTCTTCGACATGTCGACGGGCAAGCAGGGCATCGTCCACGTCATCGGCCCGGAGCTGGGCCTCACGCAGCCCGGCATGACCATCGCGTGCGGCGACAGCCATACGTCGACGCACGGCGCCGTCGGCGCCATCGCGTTCGGCATCGGGACGACCCAGGTGCGCGACGTGCTCGCCACGCAGTGCCTCGCCATGGCCAAGCCGAAGCTGCGCCAGGTGCGCGTCGAGAGCGCGCTGGCCAGGGGCGTCTACGCCAAGGACGTGATCCTCACGATCATCAATCGCCTCGGCGTCAAGGGCGGCGTCGGCTACGCGTACGAGTACGCGGGGCCCGTGATCGAGCGCATGACGATGGAGGAGCGGCTCACCGTCTGCAACATGTCCATCGAGGGCGGCGCGCGGTGCGGCTACGTCAATCCCGATCAGACGACGATCGACTACCTGCGCGGCAAGCCGTACGCGCCCGCCCGTGAGGCCTTCGACCGGGCGACGACGTGGTGGAAGTCGATCGCGACCGAGCCCGGCGCCTCGTTCGACGACGTCAAGAAGATCGACGGCGTGTCCATCGAGCCCGTCGTCACGTGGGGCATCAACCCCGAGATGTCCGTGGGCGTCAGCCAGCGCATCCCTTCCCCCGATGCGCAGCCCGAGCCCGAGCGCCCGACCTTCCGCGAGGCCCTCGCCCACATGGGCTTCGCGGCCGGCCAGCCGATCAAGGGCGCACGGATCGACGTCGCCTTCGTCGGCTCGTGTACCAACGGCCGGCTGTCCGATTTGAGGGTGGCCGCTGAGGTCGCCAAGAAGGGCAAGGTCGCCAAGCACGTGCGCGCGCTCATCGTCCCCGGCTCCCAGCAGGTCGCCAAGGCCGCCGAGGCCGAGGGCCTGCACGAGATCTTCCAGGCCGCCGGCTTCCAGTGGCGCAAGGCCGGCTGCTCCATGTGCCTCGGAATGAACGACGACAAGCTCCAGGGCCGCGAGATGAGCGCGTCCTCCAGCAATAGAAATTTCATCGGCCGCCAGGGCAGCCCCACCGGCCGGACTCTCTTGATGAGCCCCGCCATGGTCGCCGCCGCCGCGATCGCCGGCGAGGTCGCCGACGTCAGGGAGATCCTTCGATGAGCACCGACTTCAAGCGCCGCCAGATCACGGGTCGCGGCATCCCGGTCCCCGGCAACGACATCGACACCGACCGCATCATCCCCGCGCGCTTTCTGAAGGCCGTGACCTTCGAGACCATGGGCGAGCACGCCTTCGAGGACGCCCGCAAGCAGAACCCCGAGCACCCGTTCAACTCGAAGGTCTTCCAGGGGGCATCGGTTCTCGTCGTCGGCCAGAACTTCGGCTGCGGCTCCTCACGCGAGCACGCGCCCCAGGCGCTGATGCGCTGGGGCATCCGCGCCATCGTCGGCGGCTCCTTCGGCGAAATCTTCGCCGGCAACTGCGTGATCCTCGGCATCCCCTGCCTGCGCGCCTCGCAGGAGGACATCGAGTGGCTGCAGAAGGCGGTCGCGCGGTCGCCTCAGCAGGCGGTGAGCGTAGACGTCGAGAAGCAGGAGGTTCGGTTCGGGGATCGCGTGATCAAGGCGAGCGTGCCGGACGGGCCGCGCAATCAGCTCGTCAACGGGACGTGGGATTCGACGGCGGTGCTTTTAGAGGCTGGCGCGGCGATCGAGGCGACGGCGGGGAGGTTGCCGTATGTGAAAGGGTTCTGATCCAGCGATCTCCAAATGAACGATCCCCTCTCACAGTTCCGGCTGGACGGCGACGTCGCTGTGGTCACGGGCGGCGCCTCCGGCATCGGCCGCACGATCGCCGAGGCGTTCGCCGGCGTCGGCGCGCGCGTGGCGCGCTTCGATCTCAAGGCCGAAGGGCCCGACGACTACGAGGTGGACGTCACCGACGAACAACAGGTGACGGCGGCGTTCGCCGACGTGATGAAGCGGCACGGGCGCGTGGACGTGCTCTTCAACAATGCGGGCATCGCGCTGCGGCGGCCGACCATCGAGCTGTCGTTCGAGGACTGGAACAAGGTCGTCGCGGTCAACATGACGGGCGTGTTCCTGTGCGCGCGGGAGGCGGCCCGCCACATGCTGGCGGGCGGGCGCGGCGGGCGCATCGTCAACACCGCCTCGATCATGGGCATCTCGGGCGGTGGGCTCTACCCGAACATTTCGTACCAGGCGACGAAGGGCGCGGTCGTGAACATGACGCGCGCGCTGGCCGTCGAGTGGGCACGCCAGGGCATCCGCGTCAACGCGATCGCGCCGACGTGGGTGCGCACGCCGCTGATCCGCGCGATCACCGAGAACTCCGAGGTCATGAAGCGCATCGAGGAGATCACGCCGATGGGCCGTATCGCTGAGCCGGAGGAGTTGGTTGGCGCGGTCCTATTCCTGGCGTCGCGCGCCTCGGCCATGGTGACCGGCCACGTGCTCGCCGTGGACGGCGGGTTCCTGGCGCAGTAGAGGTTCACCCGGCGGCGAGCGGGTGCAGGACGTCGATCGCGTACCCGACGTTCAGGCGCTCTCCCAACCAGTTCGGCATCGCCGTCCGCGCGTGAATGTGCAGTTCCTGGGCGTCATGCTGCATCCGGAGCGCGTGGATCGGATCGGCAGGCACCGTGGCGGGCGACGGCGCGTCGGGTAAGAGCTTGCCGTCGGGGCGCCGAAATCGCAGCTCTCCGTCGGGAAGTCGCTCTACTTGATAGCCCTCCTCGTGAACCGCACGGTGGTGGCGGCGACACAGGAGGGCCAGGTTCGACAGCGTGGTGGGGCCGCCATTGGCCCAGTGCTGGATGTGATGCCCCTGTCCGAACGGCAGCCCGCACCCGGGGAAGCGGCAGCCGCGGTCTCGATAGTGGAGCACCCGCCGCAGAGCCGCCGGAATGGTCCGTGTCAGTGCGCCGACCTCCACCACCCGGCCGTCCGGGTCGTGGCGCATCACCACACGGCTCGCGTCGCACCCCAGGCGCCGGGACGTCTCCGCCGAAACGTGCGCGCCGGGCTCGAGCGCCGACTGGCCGGACGCGTCGGGGTCCTCCAGCACGGCCGCATCGACGTGGACCACAACCTGGTAGCGCTCGCCCGGAGAGCCTGGATCCATCCCGTGATGAAGCGCCGTCTCGGCGATCAGGCCCAGCGCGTCCGCCTGCTGCTGGGCCATGGTCGGAGGCTCCATGGACGCGTCGGCCGGAAACGTTTCCGCGGAAACGTTTCCCGTTTGTCGATACAGCCTCTCGCGCGCCGCGGCCAGCGCCTGAATCAGCACGGCACCGGCCTCGCGATCCAGTCGCCCGCGGACGACCACCATGCCGTCTTCATCCTGATACACATGCAGGGCCCGGCTCTTGTGGAGCATGGCGGCCTCGGCAGCTTCGGCGTTGCGGTCCACCCGGCGCCAAGCGCGGACGATGCGCTCGACGTGCTCGGCGGTGCCGGCGCGACCGACACCGAGCAGCCGCTCTTCGGTCTCCGGTGTCGCCACGCGGCTCAGCGCCCGCACCTTGGCGTACGACAGCTCCCCGCGCGCGAGCGCCTGCGCTAGCCGCGGCAGCGTGCCGAGCGCGCGGGCCACGCGGACACGCTCGCGCGCCGCGCCCGGGTCGAGCCCAATGCGCCAGGTCAGCCACGCGGCGCACGAGCGGAACCCGTTGCCCCAGCCGCCGCGCGCATCGAAGTCGCGGATGAGGTCGAGGAGGTGAGCGGTGGCGGCATCGAGATGGGCGGAGAGCTCGGCGATCTCGTCGCCGAGGCGATCCAACTCCGCGATAGACGCGACGGGCAAGCTGGCGACACGAAAGTCGGTGTTCATCGGCGAGTCTCCTTCTTCCTGCGCCGACTCTACACCCCGACTTTCGGGCCTCCGTGACGCCCCGACAGCGCGTGATCGTCCGGCGATCCCCGAATTTTCGGACGCCGACCTCTCTCAGGCATCTCGGCGCCGCTGCGGCGCGTTGGGCCGGGCTCCACGCGCGACTGAGCGCGCGCAATGGCTCGCGATCAGCGACGCTGTCAAGCGGAATCTTGCGTCAGCTCTGCTAATCTTCAACCGCTCAGCGTTCTGTATCCGCTCGGCGAAATCCGGCCACCACTGTCGACAAACGGATACCCCGAACGCGCTACGCCCTCACCCCTTTCCAATCTCCCGCTTTCTCGAACGCGGACGCCGCGCGGTAGATCGACACCTCGTCGAAGTGCTTGGCCGTCAGCATCATCCCGGCGGGCAGGCCGTCGCTGAGGCCGCACGGCACGCTCATGGACGGATGGCCGGTGACGTCGAACGGGCAGGTGTTCGCGATCATCTCGAACCCGCGCTGGATGATCTCCATGCGCGGCGCCCCCGGCGCGGGGATCCGCGTCGCCTTCAACGGAAGTGTCGGCATGAGCAGCAGGTCGTAGTCCTTCAGCACGGTGTCGTAGGCCGCGCGCAGCGTGCGGGCGAGGTTCTGAGACTTCGCATAGTAGTGGCCGCGGTACTTGTTCAGCGCGTACTGGCCGAAGAGGATCGTGGTCTTGAGCGTGTCGGAGAACTCGTCGGCGCGCTGGCGCCAGGCGGAGTGGGCGTCGATGAGGCTGGTGACGTAGAGGCCCTTCCAGTTGAAGCCGAAGCCGTTGCCGTTCAGCATCTGCCACGTCGCGCCCTCGACGGCGATCGGCGTCCAGATGACGGGGCCGGCCAGGTGCAGCGGGATCGAGACCTCGTCCACCTGAGCGCCGAGCTGCCTGAAGGTCGCGGCGCCCTTGCGGACCAGCGCGTCGACGTCCGTCTCCGAGTTCGCGTGGCCGAAGCCTTCCTTCACGACCGCGATCTTCAGACCCCGCGCGTCAGCGGTCAGCGCGTTCGTGTATGCGGCGGTCTTGACATTCACCTGGCGCGGATCGAGCCCGTCGGGCCCGGCGAGCACCTCGAGCAGCAGCGCGTTGTCGGCCACCGTGGCCGTCATGGGACCCGTGTGGTCGAGCGTGAGCTCGATGGGGAAGATGCCGGTGTACGGCACGAGGCCGTGCGTCGGCTTGAGACCGTACACGCCGCAGTAGGCGGCCGGGATGCGGATCGAGCCGCCCTGGTCGCCGCCGATGGCCATCTCGACCTCGCCCGCCGCGACGACGGCGGCGCTGCCCGAGGACGAGCCGCCGGCGGAGTAGCCCGGCTTGCGCGGATTCTGCACGGGGCCGGCCGCGCTCGTGTGGCTGCCGCCCGAGAAGCAGAAGTACTCGCAGTGCACCTTGCCCATGATGGTTCCGCCCGCGTCGAGGATGCGGGTGACGATGGTGGCGTCGACGTCCGGGACATAGCCCTCCAGCGTGGAGGCGCCGTTCATCATCGGCACGCCGGCCAGGCACACGTTGTCCTTCAGCGCGATGCGCTTGCCGCGCAGCTTGCCCGCCGGCGCGCCCTGGACCTCGCTCTTGTAGTACCAGGCGTTGTAGGGGTTCTCCGCGCCTTCGGGGCGATAGCCCGGCGTGCGCGGATACTGCACCGGCGGCATCGGGTCGGCCATCGCCTCGATGGCGTGATAGGCCGCCACGCTGCCGCCCATGGTCTCGAGGAAGAACGCGACGTCGGCGTCGGACAGATTCATCCCCAGTTGCCGGCCGACCGTCTTGAGCTCGTCGGGCGTCGGAAGCTTTGCGCTGCCCATGCGACCTCCTTTGGTGCGCTGATCCAGGAAAGGTACCACCGCCCAACGCGCTTGGGACGACTTGAAGACACGCGGCCAACGGGCTTAGGATGCCTCCCTCATCGGCCGAATGCCGTGCACCGCCCACAAGGAGTGGTCGCCATGAAGCGTGCCTGGATGATCGCGGTCGCGGTTCTCCTGCTCTCCGCCTCCGGCGCCGTCGCTCAGACCGATTGCTCGAAGCTCGTCCCGCCGTCGCCCTGGGGGCCTAACGACCAGACCGGGGCCACCAACCGCGTGACGCCGGCCGTGACCAAAGCCGCCGCCGCCGAGATCCAGGAAGGCAAGGTCGTTCCGATGTCGTACCCGCTGGTGGACGGCGTGCCGCTGTTCGGCACGCGCTTCACGAAGACGATCCTGACGGCGACCTCGCTCGCGCCCGGTGCCTCGTTCGGCGAAAACGAGCTGACCTACATGGAAGACACGTGGCTGAGTCAGAGCCATGTGGGAACGCATCTCGATGGCCTCGGCCACATCGGCCGCAAGGACTGCTACTTCAATCAGATCGCGATGGGCAAGTTCATCACCCAGAACATGATGACCAAGCTCGGCCTCGAGCACCTCAAGTCGTTCGCGACCCGCGGCGTCCTGATCGACGCCGTCAAGGTGTTGCAGCAAGCCGGGAAGTTCAAGGGCAATTCCGCGTGCAAGAAGCCGTGCCTCGACAAGGGCACGGTCATCACCGCGGCCGACCTCCAGGCGGGTCTGAAGATGTACAACGTCACCCTGCGCGAGGGCGATATCGTCGTCATTCACACGGGGTGGGGCGATCTCTTCGAGCAATTCCCCGCGCAGAACGCGACCTATAACTCGGGCGAGCCCGGGATCGGCAAGGACGCGGCGAAGTGGCTCATCGGCCAGAAGGTGGTGGCGGTCGGCGCGGACTCGTGGGCCGTCGAGGTCATCCCCGGCGAAGATCCGAAAGAGGCCTTCATCGTCCACAACCTCCTGATCACCGACAGCGGCATCCACATCATCGAGAACGTTCGCACCGACCTGATGGCGGCCGAGGCAGCGCGCACGAATCGCGCCACGTTCTTCTTCAACATGACCGTGCCTCGGGCGGTCGGCATGACCGGCAACTTCGTCGGTATCGACGGCATCCGCTGAAGAGATCGCGGTTGTCGTCCGCGGCGGTCGTTGCGCCGGCGCCCGCAGAGCGGCGCGGGGTCATCCTGGCCGCTCTGCTGGTCGCCGTTGTCATGCTCGCTGCGCACGTCGGCGCGGACGAGCGGCGCTACACGATCGCCGTGTCCACGCTCACCGAAGAGCCCGGCGTCACGCTGGAGGCGACGGGCTTCACGGGCCGCGAGGTGCGCGAGAGCTTCGCGCTCGCCGCCCGTCGGCTGCCCGTCGATCTCGTCTTCTACGACAACCGTGGCGACGCCCGCGCGGCGCTCGACAACGCCGCCGACGCCGCCCGCCGCACCGTGGACCTGTACGTCGCCTACTTCAACGATCCGTCCACCAACGACGCGATCGCCCGGATGATGCGCGACGCGCGCATCCCGGTGGTCGCGATCAACCACCCGGTGGGCGACGCACCGCTGTATACCGCCGACAACCCGCGAGCCGGCCGCATTGCCGGCGAGGCGCTCGGCGATTTCGCGGCGCGCGCATGGCAAGGCCGCAACGTGGTGGGGCTCATCGTGGGCCCTGTGGCTGCACGTCGTGACCGGCTGCCCGAGCGCGTGCGAGGCGTGACCGAGGGGCTGCGTCGCCAGCATCCCGCGATGGGCATCATGACCCTCGACACGCAGGGCAATCCCGCGACCGTGGCGAGCCTGGTCGGCAAGGTGGTCGCCGCTCAGCCCAACAGCAAATTCCTGGTCGCCGCGCTGGACGATGCGACCGCGCTCGCGGCGAAGGGCGCACTGGAAGCGGCCGGCCGGCTCGCCGACGCTGCGATCGTGGGGCACGGCTGCGACCGCACGATCCACGGCGGAGCCAGCGACCACAAGGAGATCGACCCAAGCAACCGCGGCAGCATCGTGCTCGGCTCCGTCGCCTTCTATCTCGATCGCTACGGCTACGAGGTGCTGCCGCTGGCGCTGCGGGTGCTGCGTGGGGAGCCGGTGGCGCCGCGCACGGCGACCGCCCACGTGCTGGTCACGGCGGCCAACGTGTTTCGCGAGTACCCGCCGTACGACATGCAGTGACGTCAGGGCAGCCCGGCCGGGACGAAGAACAAGCCTTCGACGCCGCCGTCCGGGCCGGGCGTCGTCGCGAACGTCAGCGCGCCGGCGGGGCTCACGGAGACGATCGGATAGAGACCGAAGGAGCCGAGCCGCTCGCCTCCCAGCACGTCGCCGAGGGCCACGACGCGGCGACCGCTGCGCTCGGAAGCGACGAAGACGCCGAGATGCACAGCGGCGCCGTCCACGGCGGCGGCGAACGCCACACGGCCGTCGGCGGCCAGCGCGGGCCACAGCGAGAAATGGGCGAAGCGGCCGCCGCCGGGCGCCACGTCGCCGAGGGCGGCGACCTTCTTGGCCGCGTCGTCGGCGATCGTGAAGATCGCCTGCTCGGCCGCGGCGTTTTTCAGCACCGCCGTGAAGGCGACGGTGCCGGCGTCGTTCAGCGCGACGCGCTCGGAGAACTTCACGAAAATACCGCCGATGGGCGTGTCGCCGCCGGCGGCGGTCACCATCCGCAAACCGGCTGTTTCGGCCACGAAGACGCCGCCCGGCACCGCGCGGCCCTCGACCACCGCCGCGAATGCGATCCGGCGACGGTTGTTGATCACCGGCGGACCGAAGCCAGCGAAGACGCCGCCCGCCGGCGCCGGATCGCCTTGGGCCACGATCTTCCGCATCCGGCCGCCGATGACGGCATAGACAGCCTCAACGGTCTCCCGGCCTCGGCGGATCGATGTCAGAAACGCCATGTCGCCGTGGTCGTTGAGCGCCGGCGCGTCGATGGCAGCGATCGTGCCGGACGCGACCTCCGGCGCCGCCCCGCCGGTGACGACGATCGCGCGAAGACCCCGCGCGCCACGGAGAAAGATGCCCTCCACCGTACGCCCCCCGGTGACGGCGGCGGCGAAGGCGACGTCACCCCGCTCGTTCAGCGCGGGGATCGGATGGCGTCCGAAGCCCGAGAACGTTCCTCCGCCGGGGACGGCGTCGCCCTCCGCCGCGATGCGGACCGTGCGGCGCTCGGACGCCAGAAAGAACGCCTCGCCTGCGCTCGCCCTGAGGAGTGTGGCGAAGAACGCGACCTGCCCCTTGGTGTTCGCCGGCGCGACGACCGGCAGCGACTCGACGCCGAAGTGCTCGAAGGTGCCGCCGCCGGGGGCGGGTTGGCCCGCAAGGGCCACCGCGCGTACAACCGGCTGGGCACGGATCGCCGTCGTGGCGGCGGACA
>WNEQ01000495.1_pt1 | contig 20615 bp, 18 predicted proteins | sample 5399971 | NCBI WGS metagenome assembly WNEQ01 (sample SAMN13153330, study PRJNA577476) | soil metagenome | isolation source: 20 cm grassland meadow soil 2 days after 1st rain plot 5 | place: USA:California | collected 2015-09-18
GGTGGATTAGGAAGTGGTGCCCCCGCCGAGCAAGGGGTGGCAGCCTCGCGGTCGTTGGGAGGGGAGGCTCCTCATAGGATTCAGACCGCCGTAAAACGCTTAATATCGACGTTGTCGGCGAAGCGAATAACGTTGAAGGCCATAATCTTGAGTGGTGGCCAGGGTCTACGCCTTCGGCCGCTGACGGACGACAAGCCCAAACCCCTCATTCCCGTCAACGGAAGGCCAATCTCCGAGCACCAGATAGAGTGGCTCAGGAAGAACCCAGCAATCGACGGGATTGTCTTCGCCTGCGGGTACCGATGGGAGAAGCTGAGGGACCACTTCGGCAAGGCCTACCAGGGTCTCTCGATAGATTACAGCGTCGAGGAGGAGCCGCTCGGGACAGGAGGAGCCATCAAGAAGGCTCTCGCCCGGGTTGAACCGGAAGGTTCGGCTGTCATTCTCAACGGTGACGTCATAACAGACCTCGAGCTGAAGCGGATGGCCGACTGGCACAGCTCGACCGCTCAGACGACAGTCACGATGCTCGTCGTCCCTTACAAATCGAGGTTCGGCGTCGTCTACATCGACAAGCTCAGGACCGTGAGGAAGTTCGAGGAGAAGCCTGAGTTTCCAGACGTCTGGATCAACGGCGGCGTCTACGTCGCGAACGTGAAGAGGCTGATGAAGTACCTCCCTGAGAAGGGGGACATCGAGAGGGAGACCTTTCCGAAGCTCGTCCCATACGGCGAGATAACCTCCTTCCCCTACTATGGGAACTGGTGGTACGTCGACTCGATGAAGGACCTGCAGGAAGTCGAAGTCGAGCTGAAGGCGAAGCAAGGCTAACGCTGGTTCCTTAGCGCTCCAATTTCTTGGCGTCTAGCTGGCAAAGATTCGAAAGCGACTTCATGGAGGAGACAATCTCCTTGAGCTCCATTCTCACGCAGCCGTTTACCATGTAGCGGAAATCCTCGAGAAGAGAAGAGAGGAATTCCCTCGGTCGGGCGATAGTTATGCCCTGACTGCTTAACAACCTCCAAGCCGCACGAGAATTCTGACTACGCCTTCAAGACCCCCATCCCCGAGGAATCATCCGAAGCGATGCGATCAACCGAGGAGGCCTGGGGCCCACCTTCCCAGGCACATCAGCTGGTAGTGCCCAGCACCCTTCGCACGTCCTGCCTGTTGTGGCAAGCGACCAGGTGTCCTTCACCTACCTCTATCAAGGGCGGGTACTCCGTCTTGCAGACCTCCGTCGCGAAGGGGCACCTGGGATGAAGAGTGCAGCCCGACGGCGGCTTCCTCGGGCTTGGCATTTCGCCTCTCAGGATGAACTTCTCCTCCAACTCGCCTCCCCCGAGGAGATGGGCAGACCCCAGCAGAGCAGCGGTATAGGGGTGCTGGGGCTCGAAGAAGACCTCCTCGAAGGTCCCCGTCTCGACTATCTTCCCCGCATACATTACGGCGATCCTGTCGCACATGTGCCCGATCACGGAGAGGTCGTGGGAAACGAGAAGGTAGGTGATCCCGAATTCTCTCTGGATGCTGTTGAAGAGGTTGAGGATTTGAGCCTGAATCGAGGCATCGAGGGCGGATGTCGGTTCGTCGAGAATCACGAGGCGCGGCCCTACCGAAAGCGCCCTGGCGATCGCGACTCTCTGCGACTGCCCGCCACTCAACTCGTGGGGATATTGCTTGGCGAGAGAGGGTGAGAGTCCTACCTTCTCCAATAGCTCCCCGGCGACCCGGTCCTCGTCGAGTTCAGGGGTTCTCTGCGCCCTCAGAGGCTCGAGGACGATGCTGCTCACCTTCATGTGAGGGTCGAGTGAGGAGAGGGGATTCTGGAAGACCATCTGTACCCTCGTCCTCACCCTCTTGAGCGCCGCGCTCCTCGCGTGAGTGTACTCCTCCCCCTCGAGTAATAGCCTCCCCGATGTCGTTCCCAGAAGTCTCGCCAGGCAGAGGCAGAGTGTAGTCTTCCCCGAACCCGACTCCCCGGCGATGCCGAATGTCGTCCCCTCCCGAATCTCAAAGGAGACGTCGTCGACCGCCCTGATGACCCTTTTCTTTCGGTTGAGCAAACCGCCTCTGAGCGGGTAGTACTTGGTCAGGTTCTCGACCTTGAGAATCGTCTTACTCAACTTACTCCCTTTGATACAGATAGCATAGCGCTCGGGTCCCGTCAGCTTGGTAGAACGACGGCTTCTCCCCGCTACAGATCTCCATGATGTATGGGCACCTTGGATGGAACCTGCAACCGGAGGGGGGATTCATCAAGTCAGGGACCTGCCCCCAGACGACAGGAAGGTCCTCCTTCCTCCCTCTCGTACTCCTAGGCACGGGGATGGACCTGATTAGCGCCTCAGTGTACGGATGCTTCGGGGACGCGATGATGCGACCCGCTGGCCCCTCCTCGACGATGTCTCCCGCGTACATAACAGCGAGTCTATCGCAGACCTCCTGCGCGACGGCGATGGAGTGGGTGATGAGGATCATCGAGAAATCCCGCTCCGCTCTCAGCCTCCTGAAGAGGCGAAGGATTTGTTCCTGTATTGTTGAGTCCACCGAGCTCGTTGGCTCGTCAGCGATGATGAGCTTGGGGTTGGATGAGAGCGCCATCGAGAGCATCACCCTCTGCTGCATCCCGCCTGATAGCTCGAAGGGAAACGAATCCATGACGCCTTCGGCGTCGGGGAGTTCGACCTGCTTCAGGAGCTGGACCGCGTGCTGGCGCGCCGGACTTCCCTCCAACCCCACATTCTCCTTTATCACCGCGAGCATCTGGTCCTTCACCCTGAAAAGCGGGTTCAGGGAGGTCGAAGCGTCCTGGAAGACCATCGTCAGCTTCTTTCCCCTGATTTTTCGGATCTCGTCCTCCCTGAGCTCCAAGAGTGACTGGCCGTCGAGGATGATTTCACCTCCGAGTATCCGCGCGTTCGCTGGGAGCAGCCTCACAATCGCGTACGCCAGCGTTGATTTCCCGGAACCGCTCTCCCCGACTATTCCGAGTATCTCCTTTCTTTCGACGGTCAGGTTGAACGACCTGAAGAGCTCGAGGCTTCCCGTCTCCGTTTCAAAGTTGAGCCTCAGCCCGCGGATATCCAAGAGTGGCATATTCTCACACCGCAGCTACTTCCTCCTTAGCCTTGGATCCAGATACGTGTTTATCCTGTCTCCTATCAGGTTGAAGGAGAGGACTAGGAGGATGAGGAAGAGACCCGGGAAGGCGGGATACCACCACGCTGTGGTGAGGAAGTTTCTCGAATCGAATATCAAGACGCCCAAGTCGGCTGTCGGTGGCCGCACGCCGAGCCCGAGGAAGCTCAGCCCCGCCTCCGCTAGCACCGCTACCCCCATGTCGAGGGACATCTGGACCGTCAGAGGTGCGAAGGAATTTGGAAGGATGTGCCTTAGCATGATTCCTCCGCCTCCGACACCCGCCGCCCGAGCCGCCAGAACGTAGTTCTGAACCTTCACGGTCATGGCTTTGCTCCTGGCGAGTCTGGCGAAGGAGGGCCACCAGGTGGTCCCGAGCGCGATAAAGACGCCCTGGAAGCTGGGGCCCAGTGTCGCCACTATCACCAGCGCGAGGATGAGGTGAGGGAAGGAGAGAAAGATGTCGGTTATCCGCATCAGTATTTCGTCGACCCAGCCCCCGAAGTAAGCCGCGGTGAGTCCCACCGTTATTCCTACAGAAGTTGCGATCGCAACGACGTAGACCCCGATCAGCAACGCGGTCCGAATCCCGAACATCACCCTGCTGAGCAAGTCCCGCCCCAGGGTCTCAGTTCCGAGGGGATGGGCTAGGCTCGGGGGGCAGACAGCCACCACTGAAGTGGGAATCCCCGGGCAGCTCGGAGGAGGGATGGCCGCGGCACCCATGCCTTGACTCGGGTAAGGGCTGAGCCACGGAGCCGCCGCGGCCAGAAAAGCCAAGAAGGCGACCGTGACGACCCCGAATACGAAGAGTTTGTCCCTGGAGAGTATGCGGAATGTGTGCGCGAGCCTGAAGAGTTCCCCCGCGTCCCGCCTCAGGGAACTCCTTGAAAATAGGGATGACACGCCTATCTGATCGCTCTCCTGTCGAAAAAGATCTGCACAATGTCAACAACGAAGTTCGCAGCAGCATAGATGATGCTGACAACGACCGCGAGCCCGATAATCAGAGGGTAATCTACCGCCCCTATTCCTGTCGAGGAGATGCAGGTACCGGCTGCATGGCATAACAGCTGCCCGAGACCGGGGAATAGTGCGTAGACGTCCTCGATGAAGACAACACCGATGACCGAACCCGCGAAGATCAAACCGAGAATCACGATGATCGGAGGGAGTGCATTCCTGAGAGCGAAGCTGTAGTTGATCTTGTTTTCTGGTATCCCGTACGCCCTCGCCGTTCTTATGTAGTCTTGGCTGAGTATTCCCTGCATGGAGGCGCGAGTCTGCCTCGTAACCACTCCGATCGGGTAGAGAGCAAGTGTGAGGACGGGGAGTATCATGCTCCATGAAAGAGCGAGGAATCCCGGCAGGTCGCCCGAAAGGATGGAATCGAGGAGGTATGAGCCCGTTATCACCCTTATCGGATGGAGATCGGTGTAGAGGAGTGTCCCACCGTACGAAGCGAGAGGAAGTATCCCGAGATAACCAGCGAATATCAACTGAAACATTAGACCAAGCCAGAATGTCGGTATCGCGACAAAGCCTACCGAGAAGATTCGGACAAATGAGTCGAGGAGTCTGCCCGACCTTCTTGCAGCCGCGACTCCCATTGGAATCCCGACTAGCGCCGCGAGACCAGTCGCGAGCGCGGCGAGAGTGAAGGTGTTGGGGAGCGCCGCGGCGATGAGCTGCGATACGGGAGTTAATGAGAGTGAATAAGATTGACCGAGATTGCCGGAGAGTAGCTGGCTCAGGTAGATGAAAAACTGGTTGTAAAGCGGAGTGTCGAAGCCGTACGTTTTCGTGATTGCGGCAATCTGGTCGGGAGTGGGGTTCTGACCTGAGAAGAGGACCGCTGGATTCGCCGGGACTGCGTGTGACAAAAAGAAGGTGACTGTGACGGTCCCCAGAATGACCAACACCGACAGCAGGGCCCGCCTTACGACGTACGCTCCTACATTCAAGTCGCTACGGCTGATATGTCATCTTGTAGAAGAACCAGAAGTCGAACCCGTAGTAGGGATTCGGAACGTACCCCTGTAGGTGTGGACTCAGCACCCACACCTGATCGCTGGCGAATAGAGCGTGGCCGGGGGCTGCTTGATAGAACATCAAGTTGAGTGTCCTAAATTCCTGCGCTGCGAGTGTTGGGTTCAAAACCTCATCTATCCGGGCCTTGTTGAGAAGGTCGGTGAACGTCTGGTTCCTCCAGTACGACCAGTTGAACTCGATCTTGTCTTGGTATGGGGGGCTCTGGATCGCGAACAGGTTGGTGGGGACGAGCCAGGGGTCCGCGGTTGTTCCTACCCAGTTAAGGAGGGCCAAATCCTGGGCCTTGTTCGTAGATGCGTACGAGATGTTGCCTGGAGAAAATGGTGTGCCCTTCGAGTCTACGTATCCCGCCTTGATTGCCTGCTGGGTGAAGCTCATGCCTTGGATGTTCAGAGTGACGCCGAGCGGTGCCCAAAACGTCTGCAGCAGCTGCGCAATCGTGCCCTCGAACGGACTGCCGAGAGAGTAGGTGACGGTCCAGGTGGCGTTGAGGCCACCCGGGTAACCCGCTTGCTTCAGCAGTGCCTTCGCAGCCGTCGCATTCGGCTTGGGACCGTAGGCTGGTGCCGTGGGATCGTAGAAGGCCTTCCCCGGGTTGATGATTCCGCCGAACGGTGTTCCGTAGCCGTAGAAGGCCTGATTGATCAACTGATTGAAGTCGATCGCTGTGAGGAGTGCCCTCCTCACGAGGGTGTTGTTCAGGTACTGGTGTTGATTGTTGAACAAGAGCCATATCGCGGCAAAGGATGGCCCGCTCTTGACCTGAAGGCCCGCGGAGAGGAGTTGAGGCACGTACTGGAATTGTCCACTTATCCCGATTATGTCGAGCTGCCCCTTTAGAGCGAGCTGAACGGCGGTATCGACGTTTGTGACGACTTTGTAGATTACGTCCGTTATCTGCCCGTTCTTCCACCCTCCCCAGTAGTCAGGGAAACGGTTCAGGACGACCTGCCCGGCTGAGAAACTCGAAGCACTTGCGTTGAGCACGTAGGGACCTGTTCCATCGCCGTGAGGCGCGTTGAACCACTTCGCCAGAGAAGAAGTATTGTCCGTGACGCCCGACTGCTTCACGACGTTGTGGCTGAAGATCGCTGCTTGATAGGCGGCCGCTGTCACCTGCGGCATGTTTGTCGGCTGGGTTGCTGTCAGCGTAACTGAGTAGGGGCCGGTCGCGACGGCATCCTTGAGGGTAGGCCATACGTCGGGTGCATCACCCTGTCCGAATGCTTTCGTGTTCTTGATGGAGAAGACAACATCGGTCGCGTTGAAGACTCTGCCGTCGTGGAACTTCACCCCTTGGCGAAGGGCATACTGCCAACTGGTGAAGTTAGCATTTGGAGTCCAGCTCACAGCCAGGCCCGCGACGATCGTCCCGTTCGGCGTCACGTAGGTGAGTGTCTCGTAAATTTGTTGCGTGATTTCGATGGCCGAGGTGGCTCTCGGGTCAAGATTGCTGATCGGTGCGTTCCTCTGTATCACCGCCGTGTGTGGTGTCACCCCGGACTGCGTTGAGCTGTTCGACGTACTGACCGTGACCGTCTTCAATGCGGTAGTCGTGATTGTCGTCGAGACAGTGCCGGGCGAAGTGGTCGATGACCCCGAGGGCCCTGGCACGGGAGTCAGCGCCAGGTATGCGCCCGCACCGACCAGGACGACGATAACAACAACTGCGATAGCGACTTGGACCGTAGACACGCCTCTGCGTGTTTTCATTTCGTCTGACGCGACGAAAGCCGATGATTATTAAAGCCTTGATAGCTTGTTGGGTTCTTGGAAAGTTGCGCCGTCATCGACGCAGAGTTCAGCCGAATACGTGCGGCTCACTCAGGAGGTCTTACCGCACTGTGGATGACGTGGGGCGAGTATAGCTCTTCGAGGCGTTTGACGTCGTCCCCGCTCAGCGTGACATCGAGTGCCTCGACCGCCTCATCGACCTGCTCGACATTCGTCGCCCCCAGGATGGGAGCGGTGACCCAGGGCTTGCTGAAGTGCCAGGCGAGGGCGACCTGCGCCGGCTTCACCCCCTTTTCGCGCGCCACCTCCTCCACGCGCTCTAGTACTTCGAAGTCGTTATCGTAGAAGTAAAAGCCCTTGAAGTACTCGTCCGTCCTGTAGCGCGCACTCCGCCATCGCTTTCCTTTTTCGTACTTCCCCGAGAGGAAGCCTCTCGCGAGCGGGCTGTACGGGATGATCGCGGTCCCAAACTGCCTGCAGGCTGGAATCATCTCCCTCTCCTCCTCCCGGTAGACCAGGTTGTACCTGTTCTGCATCGAGACGAAAGACTCGTACCCCTTCGCCTCCGAGGTCAAGAGCGCCTGGACGAACTGCCATGACAGCATCGAGGAGGCGCCTATGTGCCTGACCTTCCCTTCCTTAACGAGTCCCGTCAATGCCGAGAGCGTTTCGTTAATCGGTGTCGAGTAGTCCCACCTGTGAATCTGGTACAGGTCGATATAGTTCGTCTTGAGCCGCTCAAGCGAGCCCGCGGCCTGCCGGAGAATCCTTGAGGGAGCAAGCCCGACGTTCTTGGGGTCTCGCCCGAATTGAAGCCCCACCTTCGTCGCAATCACGAGGTCGTTTCTCCGCCCCGCAAGAGCATTTCCGACGATCTTCTCCGTCTTGCCGTCCGAATACACATCGGCCGTGTCGAAGAAGGTGATCCCGAGGTCGAGGGCTCTCGCGATTATTTTCTTCCCTCCAGCGGCCGTGACCATCCATCCGGACTCATCGCCGAATGACATGCACCCGAGGCAGACCCGCGAGACTTTGAGCCCCGTCTTCCCAAGCCCGACGTATTCCACGCCCCACGACCCCTCCCACGAATATTTAATCGGAGAGGAAAAAGGTCGAGCGGGAGAGGGGAAGAAACTGCAAGGCCTCCCTAAGGAGTTCGTCCTACCCGAGTACGATTCGTACTGCCTCTCCAATGTGACGCCCACCGTTCTTTCCCTCTTCAATGTGAAGTCCGAGAGGCCGAAGATTCCCAGAGACGCCTTCGGGGACGTCGAGGTGGATTCTCCGGAGCGTGTCATCCTCATCGTCCTCGACGGATTCGGGTATAGGGAATGGGAGAACCAGGCCGCGGAGGGCTTCGTGAAAGCGATGACGACGAAGGGGCACACCCGCGCCATCACGACAGTCTTCCCCTCCACAACCGCTGCCGCGCTGACATCGCTGAGCACGGGTCTGACGCCCCAGGAGCACGGCCTGCCGGAGTGGTTCGTCTACTTCAGGGAGCTCGACATGATAATCGCCACGCTACCCTTCAGCCCCATGGGTGACCCCGGGCGGGACACACTCCGGAGAACCACCGACCCGAGGATACTCTTCAAGGGTGAAACGGTCTACCGGAAGCTCGCGAGGGAGGGGATCCCCTCACACTCCTTCGTAAACCGAAACATCGCCGAGACCGCATACTCGACCGCCTCCCTGAAGGGGAGCGAGACGAACTCCTACTCCAGCTCCTCTGATCTGATGGCGATGGTGAGGAGGAAGGTCGAGGCCGCAGCCACCTCGCGCGCCTTCTTCTATGTCTACTGGAGCTACGTTGACACGATAGAGCACAGGTATGGACCCAACACCGATGAGTCCTTCCTCGAGGCGGCCTTGATCTCCTACTCCATCCAGAAGGGGCTCGTCGAGAAGATGGATTCTAAAGTGGCGCAGAAGACCCTCGTGATCGTGACGGCGGACCACGGCCAGATAAACGTCTCGCCGAAGGCCACTCTCTATCTGAACAGGTACCGCAAGCTCGTCAAGAACTTCGAGAGGAGCGAGTCAGGGAAGAAGATTCTCCCGGCCGGAAGCCCGAGGGACGTCTTCCTCCACCTTGGGGCAAACGCCGATGACATGAGGGAGTACCTCGAGAAGAAGCTCGAAGGGATGGCGACCGTTCTAGGCACGGAGGAGTCGATTCGCATGGGCCTCTTCGGAATCAACAATCCTCAGAGGAACTTCCGCGACAGGGTCGGGGATCTCCTCATCCTTCCTCATAAGAAAGACACCATCTGGTTCGACCACGCTAAGGAGACGGGTCGTCCGCGCCGCGCGCCCGACGGTAAGTTCGACTTACTGGGCCACCACGGCGGCCTCTCTGAGGATGAAATGAGGATTCCGCTTGGGGTCGCGAGGCTGGCGGACCTTCGCTAGCTAGTCGCTGCGAAGAGGTTTTAACGGCTAGGGTGCTCGTGTTCTCGATGGTCAGCCGGTCCCTTGTCGTCTCGATCATCGCGGCGCTGGCGGGCGGGACGCTCCTTACCGCCTACGCCCCGAGCCTAGGCCTTTCGGGTCGAGTGACGAACGGTTGCGATAGGCCCGCGGGATACACCCTGCTGGTGGCGGACGAGAACGGCTACAACGACAGCGTGCATCATTCGCGCCCCTGGCCCATCATTCAGGTTTCGCGGGGAGAGACTGTCAAGATCGTCGTCTGCAATTTAGACCCAGTCTCCCCGCACGGCTTCGAGATCAACAACTACGTCAACCCGGTGCAGCTGACCGCCGGCCAATCCTTCGCCACAACTTTCGTCGCGGACAGACCAGGCAACTACTCGATGTTCTGCTCGATCTTCTGCCCCGTCCACCCGTACATGGTTAACGGCCTTCTCGTCGTCCGCGCCTAGTCACTCACGCCGAGGGGAATCGAGTATGTTTCAGCCAGGACGACCCCTGATGACGAGAGCACGAACAACTCCGCCGTGTAAACCCCGGATGGCAGCCCGCTGACCGGGACGTCCGAAACAACCTCGGAGGCGTTCGGAAGAACGAACTGCGCGCTGCTAATCCCAGCAACTTGTCGGGCGCTGTTGTACAAGACGCAGTACAGCGTCCCGCCGACTGCGGTAGGTAAGGTGTTGACGAGGGCGAGGTTGACTCGCGGGGCGGTCTCATCCGTCATATTCACAGTCGTGTCAGTCAATGCAACGGTGTTGTAGGCTGGGGCGGACGACCTCTCCCTGACCGTGAGGGTGGGTGTTATTGCCAGGGGGGCTAGAAATCCGGACTCGAGCGAGAGTGAATACACCCCTGATGGGGTCGTTACTGGGACGGCGAAGTCTGCTCCTCCCACACCATTCTTGTCCGCGCCTAAGTTGCCTAGAACGGCTAGCGGCGGGAAGGCCGTCTCGCTCACCAAAATCGCCGAATACCTTTGATTGGGGATCAGCCCCTCGGCCTCGACTGTCACGACGCTTCCTGGGAAGACGGTGTAAGGCTCCAGCCTCGCAATGGGCCTGACTGTGAGGTGCGAGTGGGCTTGGGAGGTGGTCCCGAAGTATCCGTACGCGGTGGAGAGGTGAACGTAGTAGTTGCTCCCGATCGCAGGCTCCAGAGCGGGAAGGTTCTCCGGGAGGAGGAATGAGGTTCCCGCGGGAATCCTCCCGGTGGAGTTTGTGACGAAGGCCCCGAGCACCGGCTCGCCCGCGACATCCTTCCACCGGCTCACCGTCACAAAGTACGTCGTTGTCGGCTCGAGTTTGAAGCCGGAGAGGAGGACCCTTGCTCCGGGGGTCGCGTCTACCGAAGCACCGGAGGGTGTGAGTGTGACGGTTACGATGGAACTCGAGACACCAGCCCTCTCCGGAGGATAGTGGTCGGGAATGAATCTCCCGGGGAGAAGAAGAGGATGCCTTGGGCTCTGAAAGAAGTCGAACGCCTCCAGGAGGTCGGCGGCCCTCGCGTCACGAGACGCGAGAGGCGCAAGCCCATAGTTCGTTTCGATGAACTTGAGGATTGACGCATGGTCGGCTTGCGTATGGTCGATGAAGTTGTGTCTGGCGTAGGGTGAGATGACGATCAGGGGAACCCTGAACCCGTAGCCGACCTCGTCGACCTGAGGAGGAGGGACGTGGTCGTACCAGCCGCCAAAGTCGTCCCATGTGAGGAAGATAGCGGTCGAGCTCCAATACCTGCTCTGCATCACCTGGTTGATCGCTGTGACGACCCAGTGTTCACCTATCGAGGGGTCGTAGGGAGGGTGCTCACTCAGCTTCTGGATGGGCGGCATCAGCCACGTCACGTTGGCGAGGAAGTTTCGGTTCAAGTCCACGAAGAACTGCTCGGTAGGGAGAATGTTCTTGAGCCTGCTGCTGTCCATCGAGGCGAAGTTCGGGAGTGGGTTCCAGCCGTTGGCGACGTTATTCCCCCCCGCATAGTATCTCCAGGAAAGCTGCTTCGCATCGACCTCGTCGACGATCGGCTTGAAATTGAAGGTACCGAGGGTGTTCGTCGTAAGTCCGCCGGAGGTGCCGGCGATAAGGTAGAGGTGATTCGGGAGGCTCGGCCCCATCACGGAGGAGAAGTAGTTGTCGAGTAGAGCGAAACGGGAAGCGTAATTCCAGTAGTACGGTACGTCCCTGCTGTCGTAATACCCCATCGTCAGATTCGTGCCGGTCGCGTAGACGAACCCGTCGTTCGCGCCGTTGTCGTACGCAGCGTAGCCGCAGCTGTCGTTGTGGCAGATGTCGCGCGGGAGGCTCGGGGTGTCCAGGTGGAACGGTCTCACGACAGGCTTCCCGCCCTTCTTTAGCGGCAGCGCTACCGTGTCGCTTAGGCCATGGGCGCGAGGGAAGTGACCGAAGAAATTGTCGAACGTGTGGTTCTCCTGCATGATCACGACGACGTGCTGGATCGGGGTCGGCGCGGTGGCTATTGCCTGCGTCGCAGGGAGGGGGAAGTTCAACCCGAGGAGAAACAGTAGTACCAGGCCGATTAGTTTCTTAGTACCTCGCAAGCCAGTACAGCTTTACATATTCTTACAGAATGTTATTAAAGCGTTCATGATTGCGAAAAATTGCACGGAAACTCTCAAGAATCTGAGAATCTATTCCCTACATGTGACTCTTGATCGCGAGCCTCAGCAGACTCCTGTGACAGCGAGACTCGTCCTTCTCCACACAGAGTAGCGTCACGGTCCTCTTTTCGCTTCCGCCGCAATCAACTTCAGCAGCTCCTCCTTCCCATTGAGGCTCTTCATGTAGTCTCTCTCGAACTCCTTCCATCTAATCTTCCCCGATTTCCACCTTTTGATCAACTCCTTTTTCTGTCCCCAATTCCTTCAACCACACATCGACCTTATCCTTAGCGACCCCCCTGGGCCAGAGTCGCATCACGAGAATCCTCTTTCCATCGGATGACTCGGGTTTGTCGTAGACCGTCTTCGCTGTCTTGATCATTGTGCTCGGACCCCTGTTACTCTTTAGCCGCTCTCGTTGTTCTTCCTGATTCTCTGAAGCAGGGTGACGAGCATCCTCTTCGTCAGCTTACCCGTGTACGTGTTCCGAGGGCTCGGGTGGTACGAGGCATAGAGGGTCGGGAAACCAGGGATCACGTACCTCCCGCCGTGGGTGAACTTCAATCCTCTTACCCTGCCCCCGTTCTTTCCCACATGCCTCAGGAAAGATGAAAAAGCTTGGCCACCAAGGGTCAGCACGCTTTCGGCACGAACCAGGAGCGAGAGCTCCGCCTCGAGGTAGGAGCTGCAGTTTTCGAACTCCTCCCTCGTCGGTCTGTTCTGGGGTGGCGCGCACTTCACGGCCGCCGTGATATAGCAGTCAAAGAGGACGAGGCCGTCGCCCCTCGACTCGGAGGTCGGCTGGTTCGAGTATCCTGCCTCGTGGAGGCTACTCACAAGAAATCTTCCCGATTCATCCCCTGTGAAGACTCTGCCCGTCCTGTTTCCGCCGTGGGCCGCTGGGGCGAGCCCGATGATGATAAGTCGTGCGTTCGGGTCGCCGTACCCGGCCACCGGCCTCCGCCAGTACTCCTCGAGGGAGTAGGACGCCCTCGCGGGGAGGCTCTCCCGGTAGCTCACGAGTCTTTTGCAGCGCCTGCAGCTGACGACTTGGGCGGAGACCTCTTCTATCGTTCGGTAGTTCATCGACGCCTCGCATCCCGCGTCAAGGTAAAGATTATTACTATTCCTCACAGGCTTCTTCTCGATGGAGGGGTTCGCCAGGGCACTCGAAGTTTCGAAGCTTCCTCCGGGGTCGATGAAGACGGTCGAAGTCGGGGGGGAGGATGTCCTCCTCGTCAACGTCGGCGGGAAGTATTACGGAATCGGTGCGATCTGCAAGCACGAGGAGTGGGACCTCTCGGAGGGCACCCTCGAAGACACCAAGGTGATATGCGCGGGCCACGGAACAGTTTGGGATCTCAACACGGGGGTAGGCGAGTTCGACGAGCCGCTGGAGAACGAGCCTCTTTACGACGTGAAGGCGGAGGGAGGATTCCTCTACGTCCGGAGACGCGCTTAACCGGGCTCGCGTTTCTTTCTTTCTTTCTCTTTCTCTTAGCAAGACCATTACTCATATAAGCCCTAAAACTTCGAGCCGCCCAATTGATCTTCGGAAGGCTGGGGCGGGAGATAACCCGTCGCTACAAGCTGATCGTTCCCCTATGGGTCATAGCCCTCGTACTCGCGACTCCTCTGCTCCTGAGGGCTTCCAGCGTCGTCTCCCTCCAGCAGGGCTCGACGAGCAACCTCGGTCTTGAGGCACAAATTGCTCAGAATCTCGTGAACACGAAATTCGGCTCCTCCTCGCCCTCGGGTTCTCCCCTAGTCGTCGTCATCTCCTCGGGCAACGCCACGACGACGACGAAGGTTCACGACTACGTCATTGCTCTATCAGAGGCGATAGCCGGAGACCGGAGCCTCCCCGACTACGTGTCAGGTAGCTCGGCCTACTCCTCGGTCTCCACCCTTCTTACCGGAGTCTCGGAACCGGAGGCCAGACTGAGTGATGGTGCGGCTCTTCTCAACCAGCTCTTCTACGGGGTTCCGAGCCTCTTTCTCAGCGTCTGGTCGACTCAGTTCGGTGCGAACCAGAGCATGATACCCCAGGCCCAAGCCGCAACACTCCGCACGATTTCCTCTGAGATCCTGAATCAGACTCAACTCCTCGCGTCTCAAGACTACCTTACGATCTTTACTAGGACACTCTCGGATTCTTTTCACACACAGGAGACCCTCCCCCTCGCGCTCCGGGTCCAGGTCGCGATACTGACTGCGGGGGCGAATTTCACACAGTCCGTCCTCCCCGCGTCTCAGAGACCCTTCGCCCTCCTCGTCATCCGCTCGTTCAGCCTCTCGAACTTCACCGACTCGGCCGCGATAGAAAGGTTCGTCATCAATCAGATCACAAAGGTGACTCTATTCACCCCCGAGCTCGCGACCGCGGCCTATCCGTTAACGAGGAACTCCTCCGCCAACTTCCGAGACCAGATCTCGGAGTCGGTCGTGAACGACCCGAGTCGCTTCAACATTCCTCCAGTCTACCGCTCCACCATCAGCGGGTTCGTCAGCCCCGACGGGAGGGTGATGCTCGCCACCTTCGTTTTCAAGAACGTCACGACCTCAGAGCTGAACGAGGTCCGGAAGCTGGTGCAGAGCACGGCCTTGCTGTACGGTCTCGCGGGTAGCGTCCAGGTGACGGGGCAGGACGCGCTCAACTCGGACATAACCGCCTCGATTCTCAACGACACAGACATCATACTTCCGATAACCATCGTCCTCCTCCTCGTCGCGACCGGTCTCTTCTTCAGGTCGGTCATAACGCCCTTCGTCTCCCTCGGCACGATCTCGATCGCGCTCGGCCTTGCAGAGGTGGTGGTCTTCCTCGTCGCGACCTACGTATCGCAGGTAGACGTCTCGACTCCTGTGATTCTGCTGACCGTCCTGATAGGAGTTGGGACGGACTATTCGATCTTCATCATCGCCCGGTACAGAGAGGAGAGAGTGCGGGGCGGATCTCCGGCTCAGAGCGTGGAGAATGCTGTGACTTGGGCCGGAGAGAGCATAGCGACGAGCGGAGCCACCGTCATCATCTCCTTCATCTTCCTGGGTTTCCAGCCCATAACCTTCCTGAAGGGACTTGGGCTCGTCGTGGGGCTCGGGGTCCTCATCGCCCTAATCGCGTCGCTCACCCTAATACCGTCGGTGATTCTCCTCCTTCCGAAGCGGATCTTCTTCCCGATGACGGGGGAGAGATTTGATCGCTACGCCACGAGGGTGAAGGAGCGACTCGAGAAGAAGGTCGGATACTTCTCCCGCTCCGGAAAGTTCGCGATCAAGCACGCGAAGGTGATCGTGATTCTCTCCATCGTCGTCACTATCCCCGCGGTCTACATCTGGGCCAACCTAGCCCCGAGCTACGATTTTCTTGGGGCCTCCCCGAAAAACCTCGAGAGCGTCTCCGCCTTCAACACCCTCACGAACACCTTCGGGGGCGGTTCCATCTTCCCGACACACGTCGTCGTCAAGTTCGCGAGCCCCCTCTGGAACGGAACCGCATACAGGACGGGTGGGATGTCGCTCCTCGACAAAATCTCCAACGACACACTGCGAAACCACGCGGTCCTCTCCGTAACGGGCCCGACGAGGCCGGGAGGGGCAAGGGTCGACTTCCGCACCCTCTCAGATGACCCACGCTCCCTCCAGCTCATCTCATCGATGAACAAGATGCTGAGCCAGGACGGCCAGTACGCCTTGCTGACGGTAACACTGAAGGGCTCGCCCTACACGCAGGACTCGATTACTGTGGTGAAGCAGCTGAGGGAGCAGTACAGGTCGCTCATCGCCGGCAACCCGCAGGACCTCAAGGGTATATACTTGGGAGGGGCCGCGGGAACAATCGTGGACACCAGCGACGTAGTCAACACGCAGTTCTATCAGGTCATCGCCTACGTCACCGCAGCAGTCGCCGTCGTCCTCCTACTCGTCCTCGGCTCCCTCTTCCTCCCGCTCTTCGCCATCGTCTCCGTCGTGATGAGCATCGCGTGGACCCTCGCCGCGACTGAGGTGGTATTCGCGGGGCTCTACAACTTCCCGATACTGTACATAACCCCACTCACCCTCTTCGTCCTGCTTCTCGGGCTGGGGATGGACTACAACATATTCATCCTGACGAGGATAAGGGAGGAGTCAACAAAGGGGAAGCCCTTGAACGAGGCAATCATAACAGCGATCGAGAACACCGGGGGGATAATCACGGCTGCCGCGATCATCCTCGCGGGCTCTCTCGGGGCCCTCTCGCTCTCCTCAAGCCTTCTCCTCAAGGAGTTCGGTTTCGCCTTCTTCTTCTCGATTCTCGTCGACGCGATGGTCATGAGGACCTACGTCGTCCCCGCAGTGATGTCCCTGATGGGCAGGTGGAACTGGTACGCCCCGGGTAGGATTCAGCGGGTAAAGATGAAGTGAGCGCTCCCGAGAAGGCTAGCCCCGAGGTACTCGAGGAGGGGTGCTACTACCTCTCGAAGATGGGCCTCTCTCTCGCCTTGGTCGCCGCGAAGTTCGAGATAACGAAGGAGGAGGCCGCGAAGTACAAGGCCTCTTACGCCAAGAAGCTCAGAGAGGGGAAGGTGACGGTCGACGACTTTGACAGGACATTCTGGAAGGAGCTGAGGGCCGAGGCTGAGGGAGATACGAAGGTGACTTTCGTCTCCGAGAAGGGATTCCACCACGCCTGGAGGTCCGACCTGAAGAAGCTCGACGGCCCCTCCCTGATGACGATCTACGAATCGAGCAAGGCCTTCCTCGACATGGACCCAAACCAGCGGTTCCTCGACTACTCCGCCCCGAAGGGCTACGACCCTCTCGCCCTCCAGAGGGAGGTCAAGAGGGCGATGGGGATAGTCTCCTCGATCCTCGAGGAGAAGTGGGAGAAGGAGAAGCCTGGCTCGCAGTCAAGCTAGCCGCCCGCTGCGGCGGAGAAGTCTTCGGCGCTCACCTTAAAAGGGTCGGTCTTCCATCGAAATAACGGCTGGCGATGGGTCTCCAGAACCTCTCGAAGGAGGGGCTCTCTTCCCTCCTGGACAAGTTTCAGGGGAAGAAGCTTCTTGTGATCGGAGACCTCATTGTAAGCAGGTTCGTCGAGGTGGCCGCGAGAAAACTCTCTCGAGAGGCTCCTGTCCCCGCGGGTGATTACATAGGGGAGACATTCCTCCCGGGCGGTGCCTCGAACTTGGCGAGGGAGGTGAGCTCGCTGGGTGCTTCCGTCAGTGTCATCGGGTTAATCGGCGACGATGAGTATGGGAGGTGGCTTACGGGGGAGCTCGATAGGAACGGGATTTCGCACTCAGGAGTCTTGCTCGACTCTGCGAGGCCGACATCTCTCAGGACCTGGATCATGGTGAACGGCTTTCACAATCTCAGGATAGACAGGGAGGACAGGAGGGATGCGAAGTACGAGATGACCCGAAGCTTCCTCAAGGCGGCAGAGCCTATCATCGGGGAGGTGGATGGCGTCGTCCTCTCCGACTATGACCGTGGGGTCGTTACGAGCGGTCTCATCAGCGGGGTCGTCTCGGCTGCCCGCGCCGCGGGGAGGATCGTCGTGGCACAACCGAAGATGCGCCACTACCTCGACTTCAGTGGAGTGACGTACGTGAAGTCGAACCTGCAGGAGGCCACGAACGCGACCGGGATGAGCATCGTCAACGAGACGAGCCTCAGGAATATGGGGATCAACCTGATCAGCCGCCTGGACTGCAAGTCGATCCTGATCACGCGAGGTGAAGAGGGGCTGACGCTCTTCGAGAAGGAGAACGTGACGAATTTTCCGCCGCTGGGAGGTAAGAAGAACATGTTCAGCAAAGTGGGGGTGAGGGACGCGATGACGGGCGTCTTCTCCCTTGCGGTGGCGTCGGGCGGGAACGTCTACGAGGCGACATGCCTGAGCAACGTCGCTGGGGCCGTGAGAAGCGACCTGCAGCGGAACGCCACTCTCTCAGTCCCGGAGCTCTCGAGGCAGGTCGAAGAGATGGGAGACTTTCTCCAGAGGATCGCTCAGGCACCGGTGAGGCGATAACAGGTGGAGGCCGCACAGGAAGTTCTCCGCCTCAAAGAGATCGCGCTGAATACGAGGAAGGTCATCCTCGAGGCGCTGGCGGAGGCTGGTTCTGGCCATCCGGGCGGCTCACTCTCGGCAGTCGAGCTTCTCGTGACCCTCTACTTCCGCATCATGAAGCACGACCCGAAGAACCCCAAGTGGGAGGAGAGGGACAGGTTCTTCCTGAGCAAGGGGCACGCCGCCCCGCTCCTCTACGCGATTCTCGCGCAGGCTGGCTACTTCCCCGTCGAGGAGCTGATGACCCTACGGAAGATGGGCTCGAGGCTTCAGGGCCACCCGAACCTGGGACTCCCGGGGGTCGAGGCGCCAGCGGGCTCAGAGGGGATAGGACTCTCCCTCGGGGTCGGGACGTCGCTGGCCGCTAAGCTGGACAGGAAGGGGTACAGAACCTTCGTCCTGATGGGCGACGGAGAGCAGCAGGAGGGGGAGGTGTGGGAGGCCGCGATGGCTGCCTCGAAGTACAAGCTGGACAACCTCACCGCCGTGATCGATAGAAACGGGATACAGCAGGACGGGCTCACAGAGCAGATAATGCCTCTCGAGCCTCTCGCCGCAAAGTGGAGGGCCTTTAACTGGAACGTGATCGAGGTCGACGGCTACGAGTACCTTCAGCTCATCGAGGCATTCCGCCTCGCGGAGGGGGTGAAGAACAGGCCGACCATAATCATCGCCCACACCGTGAAGGGCAAGGGCATCTCGTTCATGGAGTGGTCGCCGCACTACCACGGCACCGCCCCCTCGAAGGAGAAGATGTCAGACGTCCTGAGCGAGCTGAAGTAGCGTGAGGAGGGAGATCAAGATCGCGCCTTCGATCCTCGCGGGCGACCTGGGTCACCTGGCGGAGGCGGTGAGGCTCGCCGACCATGGGGGGGCCGACCAGGTCCACCTCGACGTCATCGACGGACACTTCGCCCCTAACATTACCTTCGGGGCTGGCACCGTCAAGGCGCTCCGCAAGGTGAGCGACCTCCCCTTCGACACACACCTCATGCTGAGCGACCCCCTAAAGTACGCCCCTAGATTCATCGAGGCAGGCTCCGACATCCTCTCCTTCCATGCGGAGGTCCTCGACCGGTCTAGTTTTGCGGAGCTGCGCACCCTCTTGGGCAAGGACGTGAAGATGGGGCTCGCGATCAAGCCGAAGACCCCCCTCCCGCAATGGGCGCAGGAGAGCCTGGACAAACTCGACGTCCTCCTCGTCATGACGGTCAACCCGGGGTTCAGCGGCCAGGAGCTCGACGTGACGGTCCTCCCCAAGCTGGGCGAACTCTCCTCCCTCGTGAGAAGGGTGTCGGAGGGGGTGGACATCGAGGTCGATGGCGGTGTCGAGGAGAGCAACGTGGCCGAGGTCGTCAGGAGGGGAGGAAACATCCTCGTCGCCGGGGCTGGCGTCTACACAAAGGGGGACGCCGCGAGGGCGATCAAATCTCTCAGGGGGAAGGCGCTGAGCGCGATGGTGGTGAAGTGATGCTCGAGAAGCTCGGGTCGATGCGGGACGCCTTCGGGGAGGCGCTGGCCGAGGTGGGGGGGACGAACCCGAGAGTCGTCGTCCTCGGCGCGGACACCACCGCCTCCTTGAAGTCTGCGACATTCGGCGCGAAGTACCCGGAGCGTTTCTTCAACCTGGGCATCGCGGAGCAGAACCTCATCGGGGTCGCCGCCGGGTTCGCCCTCGCCGGAAAGGTCGCCTACGCGGGGACCTACGCCATCTTTGTACCGGGCAAGTGCGTCGACCAGATTCGGAACAACGTCGCCTACCCGAACCTCGACGTGAAGATAGTCTGTTCTCACGGCGGAATCTCAGTGGGACCAGACGGTGCGTCGCACCAGCAGGTCGAGGACATCGCAATCATGAGAACGATTCCTAAGATGCGCGTCGTCGTCCCCTGCGACTCAGTCTCGACGAAGGCGATAGTGAAAGCCATCTCCGAAATCTCAGGCCCGTTCTACGTGCGGCTGGCTCGCCCAAACACGCCGGTTGTCTACGAGGACGGGTTCGAGTACCAATTCGGGAGGGCGAGGATTCTACAAGAGGGGGCGGACGTAGCGATTGTCGCGTGCGGAATCCTCGTCCCTGAAGCTCTCAGGGCGGCCGAATCGTTGAGACGGCGCGGGGTGAAGGCTAGCGTGATAGACCTCAACACCATCAAGCCTCTCGACGGGGATGTCATCGAGAAGTACGCGCGGAGGTGCGGGCGCGTCGTTACCGCGGAGGAGCACAACGTCATGGGAGGGATGGGCTCGGCCGTGGCCGAAATCCTCGTCGAGAATTATCCCGTACCCCTGAGGCGCGTCGGGGTGAGGGACACCTTCGGGGAGAGCGGCGAAGCCCCGGAGCTGATGAAGAAGTACGGTCTGACCGCCGCCAACATCGAAGAGGCGGCGCTCGCGGTGAGGGGCAAGAACTGATTTATATCGGCGAGCGGGACAAGTGGAATCCTTGAAGCTCTACCTCGACACGGCGAACATCCCCTCAATTCGAAAGTTCAACCAGATGGGGATACTCGACGGCGTCACGACGAACCCCTCATTGATCTCCAAGGAGGCCGGAGAGTTCGAGGGGATAGTGGAGGAGAT